>Ga0208075_1000600_pt1 | contig 16217 bp, 29 predicted proteins | sample HotLakmasection5_FD_184728 | JGI IMG/M metagenome (GOLD analysis project Ga0208075, IMG submission 184728) | Hypersaline microbial mat communities from Hot Lake, Washington, USA - Section #5 (SPAdes) | ecosystem: Environmental > Aquatic > Non-marine Saline and Alkaline > Hypersaline > Microbial... | reverse complement strand
CCGATATTTTCGGTGTTGAGGTCAACACCGGTTTGATGCACCAGGCTTACGTGCGCCAGATGGCGAACGCCCGCCTGGGTACTCACAAGACCAAGACCCGCAGTGAAATCCGGATGACGAAGGCCAAGTGGTATCGTCAGAAGGGCACGGGGCGCGCGCGCCATGGCGCGAAGAGCGCACCGATTTTCGTGGGTGGTGGTGTCGCGCACGGGCCGCGCCCGCGCCGTTACACCAAAGACATGCCCCGCAAGATGCGCCAGCAGGCCATCCGCAGCACGCTCAGTGCGCTGGCGCGTGATGACCAACTGGTTTTCGTGGACGCTTTCAATATGGAAACGCCCAAGACGAAGGCCGTGGTCCAGGCGCTGCACAAGCTGGTTGGTGATAACTCGGCGCTGGTGCTGCTGGCCGACAGCAACGACAACGTCGAGCGCAGCATCCGCAACCTGCCGGATGCCATGTACCTGCGGGCTAACTACCTGAACGTCCGTGACCTGTTGAAGTACGATAAGGTCATTGTGCCGCTGGACGCACTGGAGACGATCCAGGCTATCTGGGGACGCGAGGAGTAATAGACGATGCCAGATTTACACCTGTACGATGTACTTCTGCGTCCGGTCATCACCGAGAAGTCCAACGAGATGACCGACGACAACAACCAGTATGTGTTCCAGGTAGCGCCCAACGCCAACAAGATTCAGATCCGCGAGGCGGTTGAAGTGATCTTCGATGTGGACGTGGACAAGGTCAACACGATGATTATGCCGGCCAAACGTGGACGGCGGGGTCGCAAGTGGTACATGCGGTCTAAGCAGTGGAAAAAAGCTGTGGTGACCCTCGCACCGGGCAATTCGATCAAGCTGTTTGACGTGTAAGAGGGTGAGCAGATGCCGGTAAAAGTTTACAAGCCCACCTCGGCGGGCCGCCGGGGCATGACGGGCCACACGTTCGAAGAGATTACCAAGTCAAAGCCGGAATGGTCTTTGACGGAGCCGCTGAAGCGCAGCGGTGGTCGCAATAACAAGGGCCGGGTGACGGTTCGCCATCGCGGCGGCGGTCACAAGCGTCGTTATCGCATCATCGACTTTAAGCGCAACAAGTTCGACTCGCAGGCGGAAGTGATCGCCATCGAGTACGATCCGAATCGCTCGGCGCGTATCGCGCTGCTGCAATACGGGGACGGCGAGAAACGCTACATCATCGCCCCACTGGGGCTGAAGGTGGGCGATGTCATCGGCAACGGGGAAAAAGCGCAGCTTCGCCCCGGTAATGCCATGATGATCCGCGATATTCCGTTGGGTACGCAGCTCCACAACATCGAGCTGCAACCGGGCAAGGGCGGCCAGTTGGTACGGGCCGCCGGCACGTCGGCGCAGCTGCTGGCGAAAGAGGGCATTTACGCCCAGGTTCGCCTGCCCAGCGGCGAGGTCCGGCTGATTCATGAGCGCTGCATGGCGAGCATTGGTCAGGTGGGCAACACCGACCACGGTAACGTCAAGCTCGGTAAGGCTGGCCGCCGGCGCTGGATGGGCTGGCGCCCATCTGTGCGCGGTACGGCGATGGACCCCGCCAGCCACCCGCATGGTGGTGGCGAGGGCCGGTCGGGCATCGGTATGCCCGGTCCCAAGACCCCCTGGGGCAAGCCCGCGCTGGGTAAGCGTACCCGTTCCAATAAGCGTACACAGCGCTTCATTATCCGCCGGCGCGGCAAGCGGCGTTAGTGGAACCCTGCGCTGGTAGAGAGGTGATGAGGTAAAAGCTTATGTCGCGTTCACTGAAAAAAGGGCCGTTTATCAGCCCGAGGCTGCTTGACAAAGTCGAGCGGCTGAACCAGGACAACAAGAAAGTCGTCATCCGGACCTGGAGCCGGGCCAGCACGATTTTCCCGCAGATGGTCGGCCATACGATCGCGGTACACGATGGGCGGCGTCATGTGCCCATCTACATCACCGAGAATATGGTGGGCCACAAACTGGGCGAATTCGCGCCCACCCGCACTTATCGCGGGCATCTGGTCGAGAAGAAGAAGAAACGCTAAGGGGAGGCAGCCATGGAAGTCCGTGCACGCACGAAACATGCGTCCATCTCCCCGCAGAAACTGCGTCTGGTTTGTGACCAGGTGCGCGGTATGGATGCCGAGCAGGCTCGTGTTCTGCTCGAATTCATGCCCCAGAAGGGGGCCACGATTATCATGAAGACGTTGGAGTCGGCGATTGCTAATGCCACCAACAACTTCGACCTGAGCCGGAACAACCTGTATATCTCGCAGATTTTTGCGGATGAAGGCCCCCGGCTGAAACGGTTCACGGCTGGCGCGCGTGGTCGCTATAAGCCACGGGTCAAGCGCACGTCGCATCTGACCGTCATTCTGGCAGAACGAGAGGAAGCATAAATGGGTCGTAAAGTACACCCCATCGGGTTCCGCCTGAAGATCAACCGGGATTGGGACGCGCGCTGGTACGCCGAGGGCAATCGCTACGTTGATCTGCTCGCCGAGGACCGGGCCATCCGCAAGTACATCCAGAAGGAAGCGTCTCGCGCTGGTGTCTCGCGCATCGAGATCGAGCGTTATCCCAATCAGGTGCTGGTCAACATCCACACCGCTCGCCCCGGTATCGTCATCGGTCGTAAGGGCGACGCCGTCAAGAAGATGAAGACCGACCTCGAAGCCCTGACCAACAAGAAATGCAAGGTCGAGGTGAGCGAGATCGAAAAGCCGGACCTGGACGCGACGCTGGTGGCGCAGAACATCGCCAGCCAGTTGGAGCGCCGCATCGGCCACAGCCGCGCCATCAAGCGGGCGATTGGCCAGGCCATGCGCCAGGGCGCACAGGGTATTCGCATTCAGGCGAGTGGTCGCCTGGCCGGGGCCGACATGGCCCGCCGCGAAGCCATGAGCGAGGGTCGTGTCCCGCGTAATACCCTGCGGGCGAACCTGGATTACGGTACAGCCGAAGCCCTGACGACCTTTGGCCGCATCGGCGTGAAGGTGTGGATTTACAAGGGCGAAGTCCTGCAGATGGAAGACGATAAGAACAAACGGGCCGGTGAACAGAAGGACGTTTACGTCAGCCCATAACGCTGACGTGGCGGCTGTGGTAGTCAACCGGCTGAGAGGAGTATAGGCGTTATGTTAATGCCAAAACGTGTAAAGTACCGCAAGCAAATGCGCGGTCGCATGAGGGGAACAGCCAGTCGTGGCGCGGTTGTCCAGTTTGGCGACTACGGCCTGCAGGCGACCGAGCCGGTATGGCTCACCAGCCGTCAGATTGAGGCCGCCCGTCGTGCGATGGTGCGTTACATCAAGCGCCGTGGCAAAATCTGGATCCGCGTATTCCCGGATAAGCCCGTCACCAAAAAGCCCGCCGAAACCCGCATGGGTAAAGGTAAAGGCTCGGTGGAGTTCTGGGTGGCAGTCATTAAGCCCGGTCGCGTTCTGTTCGAGATGGCTGGCGTGGAAGACGACCTCGCCCGCGAGGCGCTGCGTCTGGCCGGGGCCAAACTGCCCTGCAAGACCAAGATTGTCAAGCGCATTGACCCCATTTCGGGCCTGGAGGCTAGTTAGGAATGAACGCGAAAGACATTCGTAACCTGGCCGATGCGCAACTGGTGGACGCCATTGAAGACAAGCGCGAAGAACTGTTCAACCTGCGCTTTCAGATGGCTTCTGGTCAGTTAGAGGATACCAATCTGCTGCGCTATGCCAAGCACGACCTGGCCCGCCTGCTCACCGTGCAGCGGGAGCGCGAACTGGCCGCACAACTGGCGGAAAAGGATAGCACCAATGGCGAATAACCGTCGGCGGCTGGTGGGCCGCGTAGTCAGTGACAAGATGGAAAAAACCGTTGTGGTGGCGGTCGAGCGGCGCAAGATGCACCGCGTATACAAGAAGGTCGTCGCCTCAACCAAGAAGGTAATGGCTCACGACGAGTCCAACGAAGTGCCGATGGGTGCGCTGGTCAGGATTGTCGAAAGCCAGCCGCTTAGCCGGCGCAAACGCTGGGTGGTGGAAGCTGTGCTGGAGACGGCAGACGTGCTGCCGGCTGCCTCCGATGCTGACGCCCAGATCGAGCCGGACACGGACGAGGACGAGACAGAAGCGCCGGTGGCCGACGCCGCCGCGAGCGAGACCGATGAGGAGAGTGGGTCATGATTCAAACTGAGTCGCGACTCAAAGTGGCCGACAACAGCGGCGCGCAGGAAATCCTGGTGATCCGCGTGTTGGGCGGCTCCAAACGGAAATATGGGCGCGTGGGCGATATTGTCGTGGGGACGGTGAAATCGGCCTCAACCCAGGGCAACATCAAGAAGAGCGATATCGTGCGGGCGGTGATCGTGCGCACAGCCAAAGAATATCGCCGCGACGATGGCTCTTACATCAAATTCGACGATAACGCTGCCGTTATCCTGGCCGACGACCTGACGAACCCTCGTGGCACCCGTGTATTCGGGCCGGTGGCGCGCGAGCTGCGCGACAAAGGCTTCATGAAGATCGTCTCACTCGCGCCCGAGACCCTGTGAGATCAGGAGGACTACGTCATGCAGCGGATTAAAAAAGGTGACACCGTCGAGGTGATCGCTGGCAAAGACATCGGGGATCGCGGCGAAGTTATCGACGTACTGCCCAAAGAGAACCGTGTCATCGTGAGCGGTGTCAATCGGTTAAAAAAACATGCGAAGGCGCGCCAGGCCGGTAAGCAGCAGATCCCGGCCCAGATTGTGGAGTTCGACTCGCCCATCCACATTTCGAACGTGATGGTGGTGTGCCCCAAAACGAACAAAAAGACCCGTGTCGGCTTCAAACGGCTGGACGACGGGCGCAAGGTTCGTTACGCCAAAATCAGTGGCGAGATTCTCGATTAGGAACCGGAGCGTAAACGATGGCTAAGAACATAACGTTGTTAAACCGCTACCGGGAAGACGTTGTACCCGCGCTAATGGAAGAATTCAGCTACCAGAACATCATGGAAGTGCCGAGCATCAAGAAGCTTGTGGTGAACATCGGCGTGGGTGAGGCAGTGGATAACCCGAAGTCGCTGGATGGCGCGGTCGAAGACCTGCGCATCATCACCGGGCAGCAGCCGATGGTCACCCGCGCCCGCAAAAGCATCGCCAACTTCAAACTGCGTGAAGGGCGCTCCATTGGCGCTAAGGTGACGCTGCGCGGCGATCGGATGTGGGCACTGCTCGACCGGCTGGTAAACGTCGCGCTGCCGCGTATCCGTGACTTTCGCGGTGTGCCGGCCAAGCTCGACGGGCGTGGTAACTACACCATCGGCCTCAGAGAACAGCTGGTCTTTCCGGAGATCGACTTTGACAAAATCGACCAGGTGCGTGGCATGGAAATCACCATCGTCACCACCGCCCAAACCGACGAAGAAGGCCGCCGGCTGCTGAAGCTGCTGGGTATGCCTTTCCGCGACATGTAAACGACGGAGAGAGAAGTATGGCAAAGAAGAGTATGATCGTGCGCGAAACCCGGCGTAAATACGCCGTTCGCGTCCGCAACCGGTGCAACCGCTGCGGGAGACCGCGCGCTTACATCCGTCGTTTCGGATTATGCCGTATCTGCTTCCGTGAATTGGCCCTGCAAGGGCAGATTCCCGGCGTGGTTAAATCAAGCTGGTAGGAGTAGCGTCAAAAATGACTAGCGATCCAATTGCCGATATGTTGACGCGCATCCGCAATGCGTTGATGGCCGGGAAGGCGACCGTGGAGATTCCCCGGTCTAAAATCAAGCAGGAAATTGCGCGTATTCTCAAAGAGGAAGGTTTCGTCGAGGACTATACCGTTCACGATGTCAAACCGGTTCCTGTTATCGAAATCAAGCTGAAGTACTACGGGCCGCGCCGCACCCGCCGCCCGGTGATCACGCACATTGCGCGCGTGAGCAAGCCGGGCCGCCGTGTGTATCGCAACCGTCGCGACCTTCCGCGTGTACTGAGTGGCACGGGCATTGCCATCATGACGACCCCCAAGGGCATCATGACGTCGCAGCAGGCCCGCCGCGAGCGCGTAGGTGGCGAAGTGCTGTGCTACGTCTGGTAAGGGGGGAAGGCTGTTATGTCCCGCATCGGAAAGAAGCCCGTCGCCATCCCCGATAAGGTGGATGTCAAAATCGACGGACAGGAAGTGACCGTAAAAGGCCCGAAGGGCGAACTCAGGCACACCGTACACCCCCTCATCTCCATTCAGGTCGAGGATGGTCAGGCGGTGGTGGTACGCCCCAACGACGAGCCGAAGGTGCGTGCCCTGCACGGCCTGACGCGCGCGCTGCTGGCCAACATGGTCACCGGCGTGTCGGAAGGGTTCCGCCGCAGCCTGGTTATTGAAGGTGTCGGCTACCAGGCCGAAATGCGCGGTCAGGACCTGGTGATGAAGCTGGGCTATTCTCACGAAATCGTGGTCAACCCGCCGTCACCGGAGACAGCGTTCGATGTTCCGAAAGAATCGCGTGGGCGGTTGATCCACATCGACGGCATCGACAAGCAGGTGGTCGGACAGGTGGCCGCCAACATTCGCGGCCTGCGCCCGCCGGAGCCTTACCTGGGTAAGGGTGTGCGCTATAGTGACGAAGTTATCCGCCGTAAAGCGGGTAAATCCGGTAAATAAGGGTAGTGCGCAATGGCTGATATTAAAGGCAAAATCAAGTACAGTGCGCGCAAGCGCCGCCAGCGCCGGGTGCGTTCGCGCATCATGGGCACGGCAGAGCGCCCGCGCCTGAACATCTACCGCAGCCTGAGCAATATCTACGCTCAGGTGATCGATGACCTGACCGGCACGACCCTGGTATCCGCCTCCACCATTGACAGCGAAGTCGCCGCCCAGGTGACGGGCAAAAGCAAGGTGGACGCGGCGCGCATCGTGGGCCGTGTGGTCGCCGAACGCGCCAAAAACGCCGGCATCGAGACGGTGGTCTTTGATCGGGGCGGTTTTATGTATCATGGGCGTGTCGCGGCACTGGCTGATGGCGCTCGTGAAGCCGGGTTGAAGTTCTAAGGGAGTGTGACGGACGATGGCAGATAGACGAGGAGAGCGCAGGGAACCCCGGCGTGATCGTGACGAGGAACGCGAAGAACTTGATGAGCGCGTTGTTGACATCAAGCGCGTCGCCAAAGTGATTAAGGGCGGTCGTCGCTTCGCCTTCCGGACGGTTGTCATCGTAGGTGACAACAGCGGTCGTGTGGGCGTGGGCGTGGGCAAAGCGCGTGGCGTCCCCGATAGCATCCGCAAAGGCTCGGAGCGGGCGCGGCGCAACATGCGCAAAGTCGCCCTGTCCGGTTCGACTATCCCCTATGAGGTGACAGCCCGCTATGCTGGCGCCAAGGTGATGCTCAAGCCGGCTTCGCCCGGTACCGGTGTGATCGCCGGTGGTGGTGTGCGTGCCGTGCTGGAAGCAGTGGGCATCAGTGACATCCTGACCAAGAGCCAGGGCAGCCCGAACCTGCTCAACGTGGCTATGGCCACCATGAAGGCGCTGGAAATGCTGCGCAGCCCGGAAGAAATCGCCGCGATGCGTGGCAAGCCGGTGAACCAGGTTCGCCCCTTCTGGGAGCGCCAGCAGAACCAGGGGCAGGTCATCGAGCGTGAGCCTAAGGCCGAACAGGCCGAGGCCCCGGTCGAGGAAGCCGCTGCCGAGGTGAAGGATGGCGACAATGAGTGATCAGAGAACCATCCGCGTGACGCTGGTCCGCAGTCCCATTGGCTACACCCAGGACCAGCGGGCAACCGTTCAGGCGCTGGGCCTGCGCAAGATGCACGCCAGCGTGGTACACAAAGAGACCCCTCAGATTCGCGGCATGGTCAACAAAGTGATCCATCTGCTGCAGGTTGAGGAAGTCGACCCAGAATCTGCAACCGAATGACATGATCGTGTGGTCGCCTGGCGGCCCACGTCTATCCGTGTTCGTGCTGTTAAGCGAGAGGAGGGAGGCGCAGCAGCGGAGGCCCCGCATCAGCGCCGACTTTTATGAAGCTACATGATCTGCAACCAGCACCCGGCTCCAAGAAATCCAAGACCCGCGTGGGTCGTGGTATTTCGGCGGGCAAGGGTAAAACCGCCGGTCGCGGTATGAAAGGTCAGGGCGCGCGCAGTGGTGGCGGGAAAGGCCCCTATTTTGAGGGTGGCCAGCTTCCTCTGGTCCGGCGTCTGCCGTTCAAGCGCGGCTTTACCAACATCTTCCGCATCGAGTATCAGGAAGTCAATGTGGACTACCTGAACGCTCGGTTCAGCGAGATGGATGACGGCGCGACGATTACGCCCGAAGTCCTGCTGGATGCCGGCCTTATTCGCAGCGTCGAGGCGCCGGTCGCCATCTTGGGGCGCGGCGAGATCAGCAAGAAGCTGACGGTGCGGGCGCATCGCTTCACCAGGAGCGCCGCCGACAAGATCGCTGCCGCCGGTGGCACGACCGAGGTTCTGCCGCTGAAGGTGACGGGCGCGCGCGCGACCGTCAAGAAGATGCGCAAGGAAGACCTTGCCAAACTAAACAACGAGGGCTAGATGCCTGCCGGGGGCCAGATTGTGGTAATCTGGCCCGGCGCGTATCCTGAGAATCGTGATGAGGATGAATTATGATTGAGGCTTTGCGTAACGCCTGGCGGCTGCCGGACGTGCGAAACAAGCTGCTCATCACCGGGTTGATCCTGGTGATTTATCAGTTTGCGGCTCATGTGCCGGTCGTCGGTGTGGACCGTAACAACCTGGAGCTGCTGCTGGACCCCTCGGCAACCGGAGCCGGTCTGATCGGGGTGCTGAACCTGCTTTCCGGTGGGGCGGTTGCCAACTTCAGCATTATCGCCAACGGTGTGTATCCTTACATCACCGCGTCGATTATCTTCCAGCTTCTGGTTCCCATCATCCCGCGTCTGCAGCAGATTCAGAAGGAACCGGGCGGCCAGGAGAAAATCCAGCGCTATACTTACTTCGCCACCATCCCGATGGCGATTTTGCAGTCCTTTGGCCAGATTCAGCTCTTTAACTCGCTGCTGGGGCCGGGCCTGGAAATCATCCCCGGTTATGGTAGCGACTTCCTGCTGACGATTTCGGTGATCGCCACCATGACCGCCGGTACCATGTTTGCTGTGTGGCTGGGCGAACTGATTACCGAGCAGGGCATCGGCAACGGTATCTCGATCATCATCTTCGCCGGCATTGTGGCCGAAGCGCCCACCAACCTGGTGAACATGATCGCTAACTCGCTGCAGCCGGTGTACGACATCGTGATGTTTGTCGTGATCACGCTCATCAGTGTGGCGGTCATTATCCTCATTCAGGAAGGCATCCGCCGTATTCCCGTGCAGTATGGCAAGCGCGTGCGTGGCCGTAAGCAGTACGGTGGCGCCAGCACGCACATCCCGCTGCGCGTGAACCCGGTCGGCATGATCCCGCTGATCTTCGCCCAGGCCGTGATTACCTTCCCGGCGGTGCTGGTCAGCTTCTTCCCGGATGGCGCGGTCAAGACCGAGATCACCGAGTCCTTCGGCAGCCAGCAGGGCCTTATCTACTGGGGGACGTTCTTCATCCTGACGGTGGCCTTCACCTTCTTCTACTCCGAGGTGATGGTCGGCAATCAGAACCTGGCCGACAATCTCCAGCGGCAGGGCGGCTTTATACCGGGCATTCGACCGGGTAAGCGCACCCAGGAATACATTCTGCGAGTCACGCGGCGCATTACGCTGGTGGGCGCGGTTTTCCTGGGCGTCATCGCCATCGTGCCGGGCATCGTGGACTTTGTGAACCGCCTCATTTTCCCCGATCAGGTGGTGGCTGGCGGTATCAACGCGGCTATGGTCATCTCTGGCGCTGGCCTCATCATCGTGGTCGGTGTGGTGATCGACTTCATGCGCCAGCTTGAAGCCCAGTTGGTGATGCGCAATTACGAAGGCTTCATGCGCTAGCCTGAAGTTTGGCGAGGTTTCCGGGACATGGCGGCAGACGCTGCCATGTCCCGCTTTATGAAATAAGGTTACGGAGTCGGTTATGAGTCTGTATCTGATAATGATGGGTGTGCAGGGTTCCGGTAAAGGAACCCAGGCTGCGTACATCAGCCAGAAGTATGGCATTCCGCACGTCTCCACCGGCGATCTGTTCCGCGCCATGAAGACCCGCGAGGATCCGCTGGCTCGCCGTGTGCAGGACATCATGAAGTCTGGCGCGCTGGTCGATGATGACACCACCAACGAGGTGCTCAAAGATCGCCTGGAACAGCCAGACGCCGCTGCCGGTGCCATCCTGGATGGCTATCCGCGCAATATCAACCAGGCGCGCTGGCTGGCGGAGTATCTCAACAGCCGCAGCCTGAGTCTGAGTGGGGTGCTGCTGCTGGAACTGGACCTGTACACCGCTTTCAAACGGGCGTTTGGTCGGGTGCTCTCCGAACAGACGGGCGAAACCTACAACATCTTCTTCCACACCGATGTCGTCAACTGGACGGTGGTGGAACACCCGGAGCGCGCCTATCCGCCGCGCCTGGACGCGGTGCTGACCGCGACCGGTGAGGCGCTTAAGCGCCGCCCGGATGATGAGGCTTTCTCCGTCATCAAACGCATTGACACGTATGTTGAAACCACGCGCCCGCTGATCGATTACTACAGCGAGCAGGGGCTGCTGGTCACTGTCGAGGCCGACCAGCCGATTGACGAAGTCAACCGGGCGGTGGAAGTGGCGATCGCGCAGATGCGCGGCTAGCCGGGGGGATTGTAGCAGACCGATGGGCGTGTATATCAAATCACCGGACGAGATCGCTATCATGCGCGAGGCCGGGCGCATCGTTGCCCGCGCCCATGCCGCCATGCGCGAGCTGATCCGTCCCGGTGTGAGCACGCTGGAGCTGGACCGCGTCGCCGAGACGGTTATCCGCGATCATGGCGCGACACCGGCGTTCCTCAACTATCCCAAGCACGACTCGCCGCCTTTCCCGGCGACGATTACTGCCAGCATCAACGAGGAACTGGTACACGGCATCCCCAGCCGGACGCGCATCCTGGGCGAGGGCGACATCATCAGCCTGGATGTGGGCTGCCATTACCAGGGATTTGTCGGCGATGCAGCCTGGACATGGCCCGTAGGCGAGGTACCGGCGACGGTGCAGCGTCTGCTGGAAGTCGCCGAGCAGTCGCTGTTCGTGGCCATCGCCGCGTCGGTTGTCGGCAACGAGATCGCCGATGTAGCCCGCGCCACCCAGGATTATGTCGAAGGGCATGGTTACAGCGTGGCTCGTGAGTATACGGGTCATGGCGTGGGCCGCCAGATGCACGAGGAACCGCAGGTTCCCAACTGGTGGCCGCGCAAGAAGAACAAGCGGTTGGCGGCGCTCAGTCCGGCGCTTGTCCCCGGTATGACGTATGCCATCGAGCCGATGGTCATCGCCGGGCGTAATGAGCTGGTCGAGATGGCCGACAAGTGGACCGTTGTCACGCGGGATCGCTCGTTGTGCGCGCACTTCGAGCATACCATCGCCGTCACCGATGGCGAGCCGCTTATCCTCACGCTGCCTTAGGCAATGAGGGGAGATTGGCCGTAGACAACGGATTAGAATACTGATAGGATTATAGGTCTGTGTAACAACACTCCGGGGATTCAAACAACATGAGAGTCTCAACATCAGTGAAGCGCCGCTGCCCCAAGTGTCGGGTGATTAAGCGCAAGGGTCGTGTGATGATTATCTGCGACAATCCCAAGCACAAGCAGCGGCAAGGATAGGCAGGGCCGTCTACCGTCCATAAGTTGGGCGGGGAGCCAGTTGGAAGAGAGGAATCGTTATGGCGCGTATCGAGGGTGTAGACCTTCCTCGTAACAAGCGTGTAGAAATTGCTCTAACCTACATCTACGGTATTGGCCGCACCACCAGCCAGCAAATTCTGGATCAGGCCGGGGTTGACCCCAACATCCGCGTCCAGGATATGACCGAGGCTCAGATCCAGCAGATCCGCGAGCAGGTGGCCGGCATCACAACCGAAGGTGATCTGCGGCGCCAGGTTCAGTTGAACATCAAGCGGCTGTCGGAGATTGGAAGTTACCGGGGTCTGCGCCATCGTCGCAGCCTGCCGGTGCGTGGCCAGCGTACCCGGACTAACGCCCGGACCAAACGCGGCGCTAAGAAAACCGTGCCAGGGCGTGGCCGCCGGCGCGGCGCAACCAAGAAGTAAACTGCCGGCTCGTCTGGTGGCGAGCAGGCTGGATGCCGGAATTGGATTGCATACGGATACACACTTATGCAGCGCCCCGGCCTTCGTGGCGGGGGCGCGTCTTGACGTAAACCAGTTTCTGGAGAGGGCACATGGCACGTGGGAGAAAAGGTGGTCGCCGGACCACAAAGAAAGTCATCAAGAACATACCGTATGGACAGGCGCATGTTTACGCCACGTTCAACAACACCATCGTTTCCATGACGGACCAGTCGGGGAACGTCGTTGCCTGGTCCAGCGCCGGGACTTCGGGCTTTAAGGGCAGCCGCAAAAGCACACCCTATGCCGCCCGTATGGCCGCCCAGACGGCTGCCGAGTCCGCGCAGACGCACGGCATGAAAGAGGTGGATGTTTTCGTTAAGGGGCCGGGGCCAGGTCGTGAGGCCGCCATCCGCTCGATTCAATCCAGTGGGCTGAAGGTGCGTTCGATTACCGACATGACACCTATTCCCCACAACGGTGTTCGTCCGCCCAAAAAGCGTCGCGTCTAGTCTGCGTCAGGCCGACAGAGCCAGGGAGGGTATTGGTTTTGGTTATGAACAATATGGTTTTACCCCACAAAGTGGAGAGCGATGCGATCACCCGTAGTTACGGGCGATTCATCATCAGTCCACTGGAAAGCGGGTATGGCCTGACGCTGGGCAACGCCCTGCGTCGTATTCTGCTGTCTTCGCTCCCAGGCGCGGCTGTGACCAGCATTCGCGTTTCTGACGTGCATCACGAATTCTCGGCGGTTCCCGACGTGCGCGAGGATATGACGCAGCTTATCCTACAGGTTAAGCAGCTTCGCCTCAAATTGTACGACGTGGAATCGGCCCGGCTGCGGCTGGAGCATCGCGGCGAGGGCACCGTCACCGCCGCCGACATCCAGTGCCCGCCGGAAGTCGAGATCGTCAACAGTGACCTGTATCTGTTCACTGTGGACTCGTCTGATGCGCACCTGGAGATGGAGTTCGAGGTGCGGGCCGGTCGCGGCTACAGCCCAGCAGAAGAACGCGGGCGTCTGCCCATCGGCGAGCTGCCCATTGACGCCGTCTTTAGCCCTATCCGTCGCGTGAATTACGACGTCGAGCGGACCCGTGTGGGCCAGCGCACCAATTACGACAAGCTGATCCTGGAAATCTGGACGGATGGCACCATCCGCCCGGAGGAATCGCTCAGCGAGGCGGGCCGTATTCTCATCCGCCACCTGACCGTCATCAGCGGTGTCGATATGGGGCAGGTCATCGACAGCTTCCCCACCGAAATTGAGAGCGAAACGCCAGAGCCGGACAAAAACCGCTTCTATGACAAGCTCATCGAAGAGCTGGACCTGAGCGTGCGCGTGTTCAACTCGCTCAAGCGCACTGGCATCACCACTGTCGGCGATGTGCTCGACATGCTGGATCGTGGGCCGGATGCCATGCTGGCCATTCGCAACTTCGGCGAGAAGTCGCTGGATGAGCTGGTGGATAAACTGCGGGAAAAAGGCTACATGCAGCCGCAGGAATCCGAAGAGCAGGAAATTACCGAGGAATAGGCGCTGCCGGGCCGCTTTGCCGGTCGGGCATGCGCAGCCATAGCACAATCTGAATGAGGACGCATCATGCGACATCGTGTAAAGGGTAAAAGACTGGGCCGCGATACCGGCCACCGTAAAGCCTTGCGCATGAATCTGGCGACGGCACTGCTGACCAACGGGCGTATCAAGACGACCAGGGCCAAAGCCGAATTTGTGCGCGGTCATGTGGAAAAACTCATCACGGTTGCCAAGCGCGGCCTGGCGAAAGCCGAAGAGACCGACAACCCGGCGGTGGCTGTGCATGCGCAGCGCATCGCGGCCAGCCGGTTGAATAACGACCGGGTGGTGGTTCAGAAGCTGTTCACTGAGCTGGCCCCGCGTTATGCCGACCGTCCCGGCGGCTATACCCGCGTTTACAAGCTGGGTCCGCGCAAGGGAGACAACGCCGAGATGGTGCTGGTCGAACTGGTGGCCGGCGAGGACGAAGACTAGGCGTATCTGGTCGGGATGACCTACCGCGCGACCCTGGCTTATGACGGCTCTGCTTATCAGGGCTTTCAGCGTCAGGCTGGCGATACGCCCACCATCCAGCTTGCGCTGGAACGCGCTATCGCCGCCGTGACCGGGCAATCGGTCACCGTGAATGCCGCCGGACGCACCGACAGCGGTGTGCATGCGGTGGGGCAGGTCATCGCCTTTGACGTGGACTGGTCGCACGGTCCACACGATCTGCTGCGGGCGGTCAATGCTCATCTGCCGGACGATATCGCCCTGCAGGACATGCGCCAGCAGCACGGCTTCCATCCGCGCTATGACGCGCTGGCCCGTTGTTATCGCTACACGGTGATCCAGGCCGGGCAGCGCCAGCCATTGTGGCGAAATTCCGCCTGGTGGGTGCGCCAGCCACTGGACATGAACCGGTTGCAGCAGGCGGCGGACCTCTTGCGGGGTCGCCACGATTTCGCCGCTTTCGGCCAGCCACCCCAGGGCGAGAACACCGTCCGCGAGATGTACCGCAGCGGCTGGACGCGCCACACCGAGCACTTCGGGGCGCGGCTGGTGTACGAGGTCGAAGGCACGGCATTTTTACATCATATGGTGCGCCGGATGGTCGGCCTTCAGGTCGAAGTCGGGCGCGGCGTAGTCGATTTGCAGACGTTCGCACGCATTTTTGCAAGCGCCGATCTGTCTATGGTGAAGGTCATAGCGCCCCCGCAGGGCCTGGTGCTCTGGCGGGTGCGATACCCGGACGATCCCCCCACAACGGGCGGCGGCTCCGGTTGACAGGCCAGCGCGTCATTCTGTATGACGCCGGCCACAACTTCGCAAATCCGGCGGCTGGTTCCGTCGGGACAAATCGAAGTTCTATCTGTTTGGTGAAGGCGGAGCGTATGCCCGCTGGAGGATGCATTTCATGAGATCAAAGACGTTTGTGACCAAATCCAGCGATATTGAACGTCGCTGGTGGGTGGTCGATGCTCAGGGGCAGACGCTCGGTCGCCTGGCCTCGAAGATCGCGCCCTATCTGACTGGCAAGAACAAGCCCACCTATACACCCAACCTGGATACCGGCGACTACGTGATTATTGTCAACTGCGACAAGATCAAGGTGACCGGTGACCGCCTCGACAGCAAGCTGTACTATCGCCACTCCGGTTTTCCCGGCGGTATGCGCTCTTTGACGCTGCGCGAAACCCTGGACAAGCACCCGGATCGCGCGATCCGCGCGGCGGTCAAGGGGATGCTGCCCAGCACCGCGCTGGGTCGCCAGATGCTGAAGAAGCTCAAGATTTACGCCGGTAACGAGCATCCACACGCGGCCCAGCAGCCGGCAGTGCTGGAACTTTAGGGGGAGGGTGAGACATGTCTGCACAGTATTATGAGGGTATTGGTCGCCGCAAAGCGGCCAGCGCGCGTGTGCGCCTGTTCCCCGGTGGGACCGGCAATCTGGTGATTAACGACAAAGACGCCAGCGATTACCTGCCCCGTGCCGGTGACGTTGACATTCTGCTGGAACCGCTGCGGGCCATCGGCCAGGAAAGCAGCTACGACATCACCGTGCTGGTGCAGGGTGGTGGCGTGAGTGGCCAGCGCGACGCCATTCAGCTTGGTCTGGCGCGGGCGCTGCTCAAACTGGACCCCGACCTGCGTCCGCGTATGCGCGACGGTGAGTTCCTCACCCGCGACGCCCGCGTGAAAGAGCGCAAGAAGCCCGGCCTCAAGCGTGCCCGTAAGGCTCCGACCTACACCAAACGCTAGATCGTCGCGGTACTGGATGGTTGGCAATATCCCAGGCAAGGCCACAACGGTCTTGCCTTTTTCTGTTGTGCTGATGTGATGAGAGGTGCGTTTCGATGACCCTGACGATTCTCGGCCTCGGCCCCGGCAGCGTGGACGACCTGACGCGCCGCGCCTGGCAGACCCTGACCGACGCCCCGGCGATCTACCTGCGCACGCGGCGGCACCCGTGTGTGCCGCATCTGCCGCATGCCGACCGCTGCCACAGCTTCGACGACGTGTACGACAC
>Ga0208075_1000598_pt1 | contig 16331 bp, 30 predicted proteins | sample HotLakmasection5_FD_184728 | JGI IMG/M metagenome (GOLD analysis project Ga0208075, IMG submission 184728) | Hypersaline microbial mat communities from Hot Lake, Washington, USA - Section #5 (SPAdes) | ecosystem: Environmental > Aquatic > Non-marine Saline and Alkaline > Hypersaline > Microbial... | reverse complement strand
ATGTCACTTCTGTAGACTAAATCTACTGGGATGGTTAGATGTGCTAGATTTATTTTATCAATAGTTAAATTTCTAGCACTTCTAACCAAATCTTCAATACTTAATATTATTACCATTAATTGATAGCTTTTTTAAGTCCTGGGGTTGCCTTAAACTTAATTCCTTTTGATGCTGGCTTAGACCACTGTTCGCCGTTTGGGGCAGTTCCGCTCTTTGCTGGAACATCTTTAACCGAAAGAGTGGCAAATTCTGGCCAAGTAAAAGTATCTCCATTAGCAAGTGATTCTGAAATAACTTCTGCAACAGCGTCCATTGCTGCTTCTGCTTCCTTGGCTGTCCCGCCCATTTTAGCAGCGAGTTTTTCAGTAATTTCCGATTTTTTCAACTTCATCATATTCTCCATAATTGTTATTTTGTGCTTCTTTAGTTAAATACGTAAATCAAAAAATAAAAATGGCAGGGGCGGAAGGGTTCGAACCTCCAACATCCTGGGTAACAACCTGCCGGCCGAGCAAGCGGTCTACCAATTGACTTACACCCCTTTAATTTGCATTTGTTCTGATACAAAATCTGCTATATTCTGTGTTGTGTCTGGTTCTATAAAATTAAATCGCTTATAAATTATTCCTACTTCACCAGTTGTTGTTAATTGGCTTCTTGCGTTATACATGTAACAACAATGTCACTATTAAGTTGGGACATCGACAAAGATACACAATTTATGCTTTCTGCCACATTATTATCTATAATATTAATCCATGAAACGATACTTCCGCCTCTGTCATCTTTTGATATGGCAAGTGAATAATTTTTATACTTAGCTTGTACTGCCCAATTCATTTCTGGATGTTTACTCCAGACAAATTCTTTTTTAAAAATAGTTTTTACAATTTCTTTGTAAAATTATACGTGAAATTCTAAGACTTCAAGTTCCATGAAATATTTCCATTTATAAATTCTGCGGCTTTTTCTAAGCACTCTGGGTCGGCCAAATTATATTGAATAAATATAACTTTCATATAATTAGAGTCATTGTCAATGGCAATTTTGCAATGTCCAGTTCCATTCTGTTTATGGTCTATAATGGATGCCCATGTCTGTGACAAATTTGAATTTTCGTAGTATGACCATGATATTGACATCGATATGTTACTGCCTGGGTAAGATATTGTTCTGGGTACCATGTCACATTATAACTTTTTGCAAGTTGTTGAGACAACGCTTCTATTATTGGGCATTAAGCCATTTGTCACCTAAAATTGGCACGCGCCGTAGGAATCGAACCCACGTCATCGGGTTTGGAATCCGAGGTATTACCATTATACGAGACGCGCGCAATTTCTTTAACAGCTTTAACTATTTTTTGGAAGCAATTTGGATCTGAAAGTTCATAACTATAATTAGGGTTGCGACCAAAAGCGCCACTATGTACAAGCGATGTCATAACTAAGCTACGAATTTCTTTTGTGCCATTTAAAATGTTTAAATTTAGAAAGTAAAATTACGTCAAGTAATGATGTAAATGATTTTGTCATTATTTTCCTAGAATATTAAAACCTACGACCAACATCCATGTCACCAAATTTCAAAAATTTTATTCCACTACTACGCATAAAAAGTCGTATTAATTGTTTGTAACTATCTTTTATTTCCGAATTCGCTTTGCCACCAAATTCATCAATGGTATTATTAATAATATGCATTGATACATGTGGCCTATTGTTTCTATCACGTAGAGAATAGATATTGTCTGTATATTCACCATTCTTGAGACAATTCCGCATAAGAAACCCCTCTAGCTTAATTTCTTCTGGAGGAACTTTTACAATCGCCCAACCATTATCGAATTTAAATATCGGATTATATGATAACTTGTGATGGGTTTTAAAATAGTCAGTGGCATAATTAAATATATGTTCAATATTAGACAAGTCAAATTTGTCAAGGTCGGCGTTAGTTTGTTCTGCGTAGTCGGTAATTAACTTTAAATGGTCATATTCAAACCAACTAGGTTCTTCTTCAGATTCATTTTCTAATAATTCTAGCATTTTTACAACCCACACAATATATTTTTTAGATATAGATCTGGCAGTATTAACTAGTTTTGGATCATGTCCTTGCTTTATTAGTGATTTGTATTTTGTTTCTTCAAATAATGTATTTAATCTCATTATTTCCCCAAAGCGTTGATTTCACTTTCCATCATATCTTCGACTAGAGCATGGAATGTATATTCTGGTTCCCACTTTAACATTTGTTTTGCTTTTGCTGGATTACCTAGAAGCAATTCAACTTCTGACGGCCTAAAATATTTTTGTATGAATTTTGCAATCCGTCACTATTGGATTTCTTCTTAGAATAAGAATCTAATGGAAGTAATAATTTACATTTACTGCATCTTTTCATGTCGGCCTTGAGTATGGTAGGTCCGTACGGTAACGATCCGTATTCCCTTGTTTAAAAGACAAGTGCTTCACCATTAAAGCTTCGAACCCGTATAAAATACGATGGTGGGTCTGGAAGGTATTGAGCCTTCTTCCCTTGTTTAAGAGACAAGTGCATCACCTTAATGCTTCAAACCCATGGTGCCTGTTAAAAGGTCGCGACCTTTTAAATTCGGATTCTAGACACTAATCGTCATTGGTGTTTTGAGACCGGTTGGATACTACCAACTATTCACAGGCATTTGAATTGGTCGCGCGGGTGGGATTTGAACCCACGTTCTCTGCTTTCCAAAAGCAGCGAGGATAGCCAGGCTCCTCCACCGCGCGTTAAATGGTAGGGGTGACAGGATTCGAACCTGCGACATCTGCGTCCCAAACGCAGCGCTCTACCAGCCTGAGCTACACCCCTATAATTGGTTATGATCCCTATCTTGTTGTATTGCTATTACCATCCTAGCAATACTTACCATCAATTCTTTTAGGTTAAAATCAGAATATGCCCAGTTATAATCGTGAATTTCAATCATAATATCCTCTGCATAATTAAATACACCAAAAATAAGTTATGGCCGATGTAATTGAATTTTCAGATTTGCCTGTGCAAATCCAAATGCATTTTGTTGAAAACAAAGTAAGTCGTGTTGTAAAATGGAATGGAATTCATGGTCCAACCTATTTGGTTGGAAACCAATGGGGATATTATGATGTTTGGATTGCGTTAGATACTTGTCCTAAGACTTGGGCACATTCGCCTGCGGCGTCTTATTTTTCGTAATTTCTTTTTTCTCTTGTCGAACATCAATTGCATGCATCCCAAAAACTCGTCTTGCTATATTCACCATTTTCCCTTTGAAAATGTCTGTTATTGAATTGCCAATAACACTTTCAAGGTATGTTGACCCCATGTCTCTATCATGAGCGGGGATGCAACGGTTATTTTTAATCGCATAGATTACATCGAAAATTGTAACTTCATTACTAGCTAAAACTGGTTTTAGTTGACTTTTCCCCGCCATGATACGTTGATGAACTTTTTTAATAATTTGTTTTTCTTCCGGGGAGAGGTACTGCATAGTGAGGCGGTGGTGCATTCTAGCACGTTCTTCGGGGCCGCTCTCATGCAAATTACTAATCTTCATCGTCTTCTTTTAACATGCTGGCGTCAAATAGACCACCCATTTTAAATTGGTCTGAATTGTCTAACTCTAGTTCTTCTGGTTCGTCTAATTCCAATTCTGGTAGTTCGATTTTTTGTTCTTCTTTTTTAGTTTCTTGTTTTTGAGATTCAGACTTCTTTTCCATCCCAAACATCTTTCTAAAAATGTTATCACGGTTTTTCTTGTAGGCTTTATCCCAGTCGTGATGTTTATCCATAGTTACGTTCCCCATTATATTTGTTGGTAGGCCCAGCCGGAATTGAACCGGCATCGTCCGATTATCAGTCGGGTGCACTACCGTTGTGCTATGGGCCTATTTCTTTTCTCCAACATTTTACTTGCGAAGTTCGCTGGAGCGCCTGTGGGGATTCGAACCCCACTCTTCTGCTTGGAAGGCAGATGTGTCGCCACCTACACTTCAGGCGCATGTTCTAATGAAAGTCGGGGTGGCTCCCGGACACTAAAAACTTTGTATGTAATTTCTAATTAATTCTATAATATCCATATTTGGTTCTGTCATGTCTCCAAGTAATGTCCAATCATTATCGTGTCCTGAAATTGCCCATAATTTGCTGTCATAAAGCCCAATCCATATTGTGTTATTGTAAGACATGCAAACTCTTAGAAGCAAACTACCATATTTTGGTCCTTTGCTAGGATCAATCTCATAGGTGCATTTTACTCGTTTTGTTGATATCCATTCTGTATGCTTACTTTTCAGTTCATATTCTATTAGTTTTAACACGTCATTCAACATTATTGTTCTCTATATTAAAGTGCATCATCCATAGTTCAACTAAATCGTTAGCTAATTGATTAATTTCACTTGTTTTAGCTCTTCTATCACTTAGAATCTTTTTTAGGTCCAATTTCGCTTTAATAACAGAAACTGCTTCTCCTAAAAAATCGGCATTATATTTTTCACATAGCCATTTATTAACTAACAGAACTGATTTTGTTTTGCTATTTCCAAAGTTTCTTATAATAATCCGATTTTGAAGATCCCACTCTTTAAATTCTTCAAGCATTTTTAATGGGTCGAATGACGGGTCCGTTATTTTTGGTAATGGTAGCATTTTGTTCTTTTGCTTCTGATCTAAGTTGTCCTAAAATTCTCTTTGCTGCACTATTTTTATTGTCTTTTGTTATTGGACCATGTGCATCTATCGCACTTTGCAACGCGCCACATATCATTTTTTCTATTTTAGATCTATTTTCTATGTTTAAATTCATGATTTCTCAAATACTTGGAGCTATCGGTGGGATTCGAACCCACTACCTCATCCTTACCAAGGATACGTTCATCCTCATGAACTTCGATAGCTTGTTATAAAATGGAGCCTGAGACAGGAATTGAACCTGCAACCTGCGCATTACAAGTGCGCTGCTCTACCAATTGAGCTACTCAGGCTTAAATTCTATTGCGACCCATCTGACTTTTGGTTTGATAGAAAATTCTAATACAATTGCGAGTTGTGTTAGAATCTACAATATCTTACCCAACCGCTCCAGTACTTGTAGATTCGCAGTCTACTTTCTTGTGCCAGCCCACGGTCCTGAGGGCAGGTCGCATTAGAAATGGTATGGGCGTCCGTAGGACGAGTCAACACCCATCTTTGACCTCTCCGTGTCATTGATTGGACTCACAATCTCTACGGTTTGGACACTGGTGGCGGGCATGGGAGTTGAACCCATCTAAACAGGAATATAGGTGCGAACGCTACCCCTGAACCCCGTGTTCTCACCGGAGAACCCGCGTTAATTGGTAGCGGGCCTGAGAATCGAACTCAGCTAAAACCAGGTTATGAGCCTGGTGTGCACAGCCAGCGCACTCACCCGCGTTATACGCTTTTGATCATTTCTGTCATCGATCTTAAAATTTCGTTTTTATTGTTAAATTGTAATTCGCCTTTTGATAGAGATGTCATTGTTTTCTTATCTAAATCAATTACAATACCTTTCATGAATCCCATATTTGTTGTCCATATATTAGCTTTAAGCTTAATTTTTGTTTTTGGGTCTGAAAGACTAGAGTCTCTTCCAAGTTTATACAATTCTAGTGTGTAATCATAGATGTGGTTTTCTCTATCTAATAATCTTCCAAATTTTGTTACTAATTTCCAATGTTTAGCGTCATTTTTAGCTTTTGTTTCTGCTGCTTTTTGTGGTGTGTAATATTTACACTTTTTAAATTCTTTTACAATATCTTCAATATTAGATGTTTTATAATTATAAAAATTAGTTATTGCGCTATATTTACGTAGATATATTGTAGATGAACGCCTATAGCATGATTTACCAATTCCATGAAATTCTGTGACTTCTAATTCAGCACATCTTGGGAATTTAATGTTTACTGTTGTGTAATCACCAACCCATGCATCTTTTTTCCTTTTAGACGTTTTGGTATATTCTATGCCACGTTCTTCAGCATTTTTCAAGACTGCTTCTACTGTGTCTGTAAAATTTTTTCGATCAAATCGTATTTTCTTTCTAGCCATAATGTCTCCAAATTATAATGGTGGACCCAGTCGGACTCGAACCGACAACCTTTACCTTGCAAAGGTACTGCACTACCAATTGTGCTATGGGCCCTGAAATTGGAGCGGGAGAAGGGACTCGAACCCTCAACCTTCTGCATGGCAAGCAGATGCTCTACCATTGAGCTACTCCCGCGAATGCATCAATAGAATACCTTAGATAGGTTTTCTTGGTCCTTTTCGTAGACCCTGGGGACTTTGACTAGCTTCATTGCGAAACATATCACCCCTACATTCTATATGATGCTTAGTGCACTATGCCTAGGTTGTCAAAACCTTGGACGTTACTTGATTCTTTCTTTCATATGAAAGATTGAGATGTCCTCATGGACCTTAGTGCTATAGTGTGGGCCGTACGACGGGACTCGAACCCGCTCTTACTGCAGTCACAGTGCAGCGCCTCGACCACTTTGGCTTCATACGGCATAAATTCATTACCAGAGGGGTGGTAGTTGGCAAGCTACCACCCCACGACGCGCATTTCTGCGCTTATTTCCAGTATTCAGTTGCCAAAGATTATAACAATAAGGTCAGGGACTTAATTTCATTTCTGTCTTTGGCCGTTCGCTTAACTCGTCGGGAATCCACCCTTAATGACTTGTGTAAGCTATCCTTATTGCTATCTAAAGTTTTGGCGCGGAGTCTCTTTTTGAGAAACCCCGCGCCGGTAGCCTTTACTTCATATATTCCGCAGGGTTAGGTTTTTCTACCTTTATTTGTATCTGCAATGGCTACTGTCCATACAGATACGAATCCAGTAGGTTCGCTATGTTGTATTGACTGTTTTTCCATTCCAAAATTCATTTGCGGTACTATTCCTTACGTAATGCTGTGATATATTTGACACTCAGCATGTCGTTCTTAGATACTAATCCAAACGACCAAATAATTCCTGTTCATTCAATTATTCTTTGTAATCTTCTGCTTCTGGATTATTCATATCCCAATGAAATACTTCCCAATACCCGTATAAACTATATCCCATATCTCGATAAAATTTTCTAACACGTGGGTCATTTTTGGACGCACCATTTTTATACATTGTGTTTAAATCGACACATTTATATTCAAATAACATGTTCACAATAGGGTCGCTTTTCCAGCGATATGTTCCATGATCGTCTACTATAATAGGATGATCATGATTTTCTCGTTCGAAGATTACACTATATTCTTCGCCAATTTTTGCTACTTCTTCTTTAGTAATATTCATTTTTATATTTCTATTGTCGTCGAATTTCTTTTGGGTCGTCATAATTATCAAAATCCTAATTTAGAAGCTATTTGGTCTAAAATTCCCGCTCCGTCAACGTTTCCATTAATCATGTGAATGTTTAATGTGTAGTCATCGTCATGTTCAACATATCTATGTAAAGCATCTTTATTTTCTGCCAATCTTGCATATGCATTACGTAGTTTATCAAAATGTTCTCTATCACGTTCGTAATAATCGTTAACTTTCCCCTCAGCTGCTTCTCTTAGTCTTTGTCTTTGCATTCTTGTTTCATACGTTATATCTAATACAAACACATGGTCTATTTTTCTTGGGTTGATAAGTGAACTATGGATTTGTTGAATTTCATCTAACGAAACGCCATCAGCCATTTGATACGCCAAAGCTGATGTAAAATTGTTTCTGTCTGCTAGTAGCCAATCTTTAGAGTTTATCATTGGTTTGGCAATTTCTTCATGAAACGCCGCATTATCTACAGCAAATAACATTGCTCTTGTGTGGTCTAGGACTTTTGCGTCTGGATCTTTAACGATCTCTCTAATTCTCTGTCCTATCCAAGTAGCCCCTGGATGCTTTGTGATTGTTGAATTTATTTCTTTTGTTCGTAAAAAATTGTGTAAGTTGTGAAGTGTGGTAGTCTTGCCGCAATAATCTGGGCCCTCTAAACAGATATACTTACCAGGCATTATTCGTCTTTCTTTTTAATTATTCCGCGTTTCTGTAAATAACGTTTTTTAGCATCACCAGTCAATTCTGGCATCTTTTTTGCTTCATTTACATACTTATTTTTAATAGCTTCGTTTGATTTAATTTCTATTGATTCAATAAGACCCCAATATTTAGCAACATCCTCTAATTCATGTACTAATTCTTTATAAGACGGGTCTGCTTTATTGGGATAACGTTTTAGGGCGTCCAATAAAACTTCCACTCTGTGTTTACTAACTTGTATTAGTGCTTCTGGTTTGACTTTTTCAGACATTATAATAACACCTTTTTATAACCCTTTGATCTCAATGATTTTACAAAAGCTTTGACATCTTCTTTTAAGGGCTTAAATTTTACTGCGTCTTGATTTAATTCATTGTTGTAACAATTAAAATACACATATTTTTCTTTGTCTGTGTCGATAATACAATATGTCACAACACCTTCTTTTATCGCTGGTTTTGAAAAAATTTTATCTCCATAACCAGCTACATTTTTAAAATCTGGAATGTCTGTGCGAATTTTTCTAGGTCTTGCTTTGGCTGAACGTGGATTTTTAATTTTAAGAATTGTTCCATTTTTGTCAGCTTCTGTTTCTAAATATTTATTTCTACCGCGAATTTTAATTAATTGATTATGCAACTGTTTTGCTGACACAAGCTGTTCTTGTAAATCTCTAATAAGAGATTCCATTTTTTCAACTGCTTCGCCGCTAGTTTGGTAATAATCTTTAGGATCGATTTTTTTTAAATATTTTTCAACGCGCAACAGAAAAACTCCTTTTTTTTGGTGTGATAGTCGTTCTTCTCCTATTTCAGGATACTTTTTTAATTCTTCTTCTTGTGGAGTTTGCTCTGTCTGTTCTTTTGAGTTTTCTAAACCAGTCATATGTTTCTTCAAGCCCCTTATTCAAGTTAGTCATGGTGTGGTTAAAACCGGCATTAATCAGTCTTTCATTGCTAACCCGTCTTTTGGGCTGTCCATCTGGCATCGATGTGTCCCATTTTATACTTCCATTATATCCTACTATATTGCTAATTTCCTTTGCCAGATCCTTAATGCTGATATCTTTATTTACTGCGATATTGACTGGTTTTGAACTATTATAATTCTCACCAATAAATCTGAGAGCTTTTGCGCAATCTTTAACGTATAAAAATTCTCTAGTAGCATTTCCTGTGCCCCATAAAGTTACTGTAGATTCATTGTTTTCTTTAGCTTCATGGATTTTTCTAATAATTGCTGGAATAACATGGCTAGATTCATAATCAAAATTGTCGTTCGGTCCATATAAATTAGATGGTATAACAAACACAATGTTTGTATTATATTGTTTTCTGTATGCTTCAGACATCACCATTAGACTCTTTTTTGCTATACCGTATGGTGCATTTGTTTCTTCAGGGAAACCATTCCATAACGCTTCTTCTTTAAAAGGAACGGGAGTATGTTTTGGATACATACAAACAGTACCAACAACTATTAGCTTGGTGTTTGGATGAATTTTGTTATAAAACTTAAATCCTTCTATAACATTCATTCCCATTTGCATATTTTTATAAAACATATCACCTGGAGTTTTCATATTAAGTCCAATTCCTCCAACATATGCAGCAAGGTGAAATATAACATCAGGTTTGTGCCTATTTAAAAGATATGATGTGCTATCACTATCTAACAAATCATATTCTGATCCAGTCGTGATAGGGATATATCTATGGCCTTGTATATCTCTTTTTATTAATTCGTTACAAAGATGGGTTCCTAAAAATCCTGTTCCTCCTAATACAAGTGCTTTCATTTATTGTTCCTTCGCCAAATATTTAATTCTCTTTTTTCTTTTGGGAATTTTTCTGCTTCTCGTCTATATTCTGATTTAAAATATTCTATATATGCTCTATCTTCTATAATAAGATAATCTGACTTAACTTTATTTGATAAAAAATGTTTTACTTTTTTCTCTAAAGAAGCGTGGTCTTTGTCAATGATTATCAATTTTTGTGGAAATGTTAAAACTGTTGGATTGTATAATTTAAATATGCCATGCTTATTTGCCGACTTAGATGTCGAAATTGTGGCCGGTCCACTTTGGCCTTTGGCTTTTCTGAGGACTAATTTTTCTTGTTCAAGAACAGTTGGAAATTCATTGTTTAGAAATTCAAACAAAGCATCATCTTTCCCTTGTTTATGAAGTGTGTCTCTAATTTGAATCATTTTAGCAGTATTTTTCTTACAACCGCCTTGTGGATTTTGCAAAACTGCTAGAAGGTCATTATATGATTGTTTATCAGTTGATTTGAGCCACTCCTGCCATTTTTGATTTCTTGCTAAAGCACAAAATTCTGATATTCTTAGTTTTGTCATAAGGTTAATTGATCATGTTTAAGAACTTTATTATATATACTCTAACAAATATATAGAAATGAAAACATCTGAACTAGAAAAATTGTTAGAAACAGCAACAACAACAGCTTCGATTGCTATTGTTCCTGTTGGCTTGGAAAAAGGGGCTTCTAAAAAATATGGCCTAGAAGCTACAAGAGAGAAACTCAAAAAAGCTAGCAGACGTAAAAAGGCAAATAAAATTACTGATCCAAACACATTTAGCACTGTTGTTATGGAGTACGATTATGCCAAAACTGCTCAAGAAGCAATAGAGATTGCTGCTCAATATAAAGCTGATGGTTATTCATTAGATGAAATCATAACAAAATTAGCAAAAGTTTTTGATATATCTGTGGTTAAACAGGCTATTAAAGAGATTAAGTAATGTTACCAGTTTATTCTCAAGTTTTTACAGAAGAAGATGCTAAATCTGCATATGAAGCTGTTAGAAGTGGATTTTTATCCAGCGGCAATTATGTTAAAGACTTAGAAGACAATTTTGCTTCTTATGTTAAGAGGAAACGCGCTTCTACTTGCTCAAATGGCACTGCTGCTTTATATTTAGCATTGCGTGCATTAAATATTGAAAATTCTGTCGTAGCAATTCCAGCATGTGGTTACGTCGCTGCTGCTTTTGCGGCATCAATGACACACAATAAAATTGTGTTTATTGACTGTGAAAATGACACTTGGAATATGGATATGGAAAAACTTGAAGAGGCTTTTTCAGGTTATGATATTAGTTGTGTTATAACTATTCATAATTATGGTAGTCCTGTTGATATTACTAGTCTTTTAAATTTAAAATCTAAATATAATTTTAAATTAATTGAAGATGCTTGTGAAGCTCTTGGGGCTATGTATCATGGAAATCCAATAGGAAGCTTTGGTGAAGTATCATTATTTAGTTTTTATGGCAATAAGACAATAAGTTGTGGCGAGGGAGGAATAATTGTTTGTGATGATGATGAAATTGACCATAAAATAAAGTTATTAAAAGGTCAAGGGCAAGATCCAAACAGAAGATTCTATCACATCATCAAAGCTTTTAACTTTAGATTAACCAATTTACAGTCCGCTGTTGCACTATCTCAATTTTCTAGAATAGATGAAACATTAGAAAATCAACGCAGAGTTGTAAATTTATATAGAAAACATTTACCCAATTTTGTTGAGCTTCAAGGAACATTGCCTAATTGTGATCATTCATGGTGGATGGTTTCTATCAAAAAACCTGGCGATTTAGAATTTTACAATAAAATGTCAATTGCTATGTCTGCTGCTGGTATTGAAACCCGTCCGATATTTCCACCAATTCCTAGTATGGATGCTTTCATAGAGTACAAAAATTCTTCTGATTATAATAATGCCATTGTACTTAATAAAAGTGCAATTAGTTTGCCATCAGGCCCTGGGTTGTTGGAAACAGATATAATTAGAGTATGTGAGGTTTTGAAGAATCATGGATGAAGTTGATATCTCAAGGCGATTTAATGCAATGCCAATTCCTGCTAGGCAGGCATTGTTCAGTTTATATAGTGCTTATGCTAATCGTAATCTTTACGCATATGACCCTAAAACACTTTCTACGTTATTAGGTGATGATAAAGACGATGTTAGTATTAAAGTAAAATTATTATTAGATGAAAGATTCTTACGTAAAACCAGAACAGGATATAAATTAGATAGACAAAAAGCCGATTCGCTGATAACAATTGGAGTTCTTGATATTGATGCAGAAAAACCTATTTTAAGACCAATGACTCCTGCTGTAGAAGAAAATCCAAAGGAACAAGACATGGATAACAACGAAATTCCAGAGCCAACTTTTATTGACCAAGATGACCCAGGTCTTATTGATCTTAATTTACCACTTGCAGAATCATACATGTTCAGTGAAGCAGAAGCAGTAGATGCTGCTGTAAATGTGAAAAATGTTAATCCAGAAAGTCTTAGTGATGAAGGTTTTGAAGTAAAGGTTGAGCCTAAAGGCAAAAACACTAGATTTAATCTAGTTCAAATTATGGATAAATCAGATGCTGGACATAGAATTGAACCTCCTATGTGGTTATTAAATGACACAGCAATAGACAGAATCTATTTAATTTCACAAAAGGGCCTTAAATTTGCGGACCCTGATAACAGTGTTTATGTTGGAGCCGAACAGCTTCAGTTTATTCAACAAAACCCTCATTATATTTTAGGCGTTTTTGTTGACCAAGATAAAGCTAAAGCTCATGGTTCAAAGTTTTTCGACACAACCATTAACGGCAATAGCACTGGTGGTTATCTCCCTCATAGGGTAGGTGAGGTGTTTTGGATGCTTCAAAAGTCAAGTGATGGAACCTATTGTGTTCTTCCTAAAAACGCAATTCCTGCATATACTATGGATAGCCGTAAAGTAGAAGACTTAACCCATGATGAAGCAATTGCCGTTTTTGTTGCCTCTGAAAAGAAAGCGGAAGAAAAAAGGGATAAAAAGACGGATGCTTCAATAGGTCCTAGAACACCAGAACATAAATATACTGGTGGTGAAGATTTTGGCGATGCTCTTGCTAGTGCTATTTCTGGTCTAACATCTTTTGAAGAAGTTTCTAGAGATATTAAACTTGAGAAAAAACTTGATGAATCTATTTTAGATGACGGAAATGATATTGAAAGTCTGGTTGGTAGAGTTCTGAAAAGAGGTAATATGGATGAACTTTATGAATTATACAATCACATAGCCAATTCTAATAAACCAGTAGAGGAACGAACAAAATATTGTCAGTTGATAACTGATAGAATGAAAACACTAAGAAGTGTTGGGAATGTTCCCAGGGCTCACTAACCATTCATTATTTTATAATATAAATGATCTGCTACTACCATCGGGTCCAAATTGGAAATTCCAATACTAGGTGCGTACCCACATCCTTCCATTGTAACTGACGGTGAAATTCCTATTTCAAGAATCTTTGGTTGATTTTTAGCAGAAGCTGCTACCATTGTTATGCCTGATCCACTACCTGTCACAAACGCCACTTCACTACATAACGCTGCTGTTTGTCGCCAAGTTATTCCAGCGCCAGAAATAGTACCTGGTATTGTTCCTTCATGTGGACCACAAACACTAACACAGTCTATTCCATGATGTTTTAGTCTATCAACATAAATTTTCCATTTTTTAACATTCCACTGTACTGGCGCTGAATAACTAGTATATTCTAGGATACAAGTTTTACTGCCTTTTAAATTGTGTTTTTTGAGAAAATCTTTTGCCCATTTTATATCATCTTCTGTCGTCTTTATAATTAGTTTTTTGCCGCCTAGTGGTTTTAAATCTTTAATACCAGAATTATGAAGATATTGGTCGGCTATGTTTGGATAACTCCATGCCAACTCTTTCCAGACTTCGCCGTATGGGAAGATACTAGGTGCTATTATCTGAATATCAGGTTCAAATTTTATAAAATGTTTTCTAAATTGTATTCTGGTTTTCCCATCTAAATTTGGGGCTATAAACAATTTGTCTATGTGCGGATTATGCTCGTGTGCATTATGATATGGCTGCCCAATTATAAATGCTATTGCTGCATCTGGATATTTTAATCTATAGTGATGTATTACTGGAGTCAGATGTAATGTGTCACCAAGGTTACAATTTTGTTCTACTAAAATTAACTTCTTTTTCCCTGTATCCAAAAGCCATTTTTTGGCTGAGTTGGCTACTCTTTTGGCAACACTAAGTCCATCTGACATCTTTTTAGCCTTTTTGCTTTGTGTTGATTTCTGGATTGGTTTTTTCTTATGTTTGTGAATAGTTTTAATAACTTTTTTGGCTATTGAATTTTTTGGATTTTTAATTGCCGATCTCATATTTATATTTACCGTAGTAAATATTTTAAGGAGTGTGTTATGGAAACATTGGGTAGTCTCGTAGATAAATTAACTATAACCCAACTTAAGCATTATTATGCTGATACGGAAGAAAAGAAGAATTCCACTTCTGAACAGATAATTTTATTGTCTGGCGAAATAGATGATTATATGAACTCTGTGTTAAATGGGGAAGTTAGCATTGTTGAATTCCCAATGAACAAAGTTTATAGAAAGCCAACTGTTGAAATAGGGTCTCCATCAGGCGATATGGCATTTGGCGAACTTGTTTCAAAATTGGCTGAAATTAATCATAAAATGTGGTTGAACCAGGAACATGTTTATAACTTTGAAGATGTTCCTGAAGACAAACGTGTTGAAGTCATAGACAGATGTGCTACTCTTAATGTTGAGCGAAATGAATTTATGGACGCTATTAATAAATGGCTAGCTAAGAAACTACATGATTAGTTGTTAAAAACCAATATAACAAAACCGGCATTACTATGCCAATATATAACATAACATCCCATACATCAGGGTCTGATGCAAGATCCCACATGAAATTATTTGGTAGTTCCTTTAAGAACAAGGTTTTTATCATCTTCGGCATCCTGTTTCCGAACTGATTTGCTCCAAAGAATAGTGTTGATTAACCATGCAACAGATCCGACACCCCATATAATAGCTATTGTGGTGTCTCCAAAAACATAATATCCAACAGCAAATAAAACGTTGATTAGTGTCGCTATAAAACAAAAATGAGGTATTGCTCTAAACATTTTTCGAGTCCAGTACTTTTAGCAGTTTGTTATCTTTAAAAACTGCCGCCTTTAGGCTCTTTCCAATTTTTCCACACCCACAATCTAGGTACATTCCATTTGGGGTTATTAGTGGTTTGTCTATGCTTACATGACCACACACAGCGTAATACCCCTGTGGTGCTTGCAATGCTTGAGACATATCAGCTATTTTATCTGAAGCTGGGAAATTATGTTTAGCATGGGATTCGCTAATTGGGTTCATTCCATTCCATATTGGGACTGGAGCATGAGTAAAACTCAATTTACCTTCAGTATGGTGAGCTGGTAATTGTGCTAACCATACTAAAAGTTTATCGTTTCCTAAATATTGCCACAAATCATTATGATTAGAAAAATTTTTTCCAGCTTCTCGTTCAAATGATTTTATAGTTTCAAGACCGCCATACAATGGTTCAAAGTACCATTCTCCACCAGTCATCATCCATTCTAAGAAGAATTCTTCATGATTGCCCATAAGAGCAACATGTCCAATATCAGTCATTTCTTTTACTTTTCTTAGAACTTTACATCCATCATTCCCTCTATCTACATAATCTCCAAGAAATACAATTTTATAATCTTCATAGTTGCGTTCTATAAGTTCTAAAATTGAATTTAGATTATCTATTTGTCCGTGTATATCTGGTATGGCGATTACGTGTTTTGCCATAATAATATTTCTTCCACCATTCTTTTTTACATGTAAATGGCACTTTTCCTAATTCTGATATCTTTTCTATTGCTTTGTCTTTAAGCGCAATTACATCTTTTTTTGGGTCATATAATTCATCGACTTTAGGTAATTCAATTGTCGTAATTTCATTATAGTAATCATATATTGGGTCTTCTGGAACATTTGATTGTAGTGTTATATACATATCATTTTGTATGTAATAATAAACAACATATGGATATGACATTACATAATATGCAGAATTTAGTGTTGTACCAAGAAATTCTTTATTGGTCTTTTTATTTGAACAATGGTGCACCTTATATCCTAAAGCGTTTAAATCTTTTATTAAAACGTCGTTAAATATGTCTTTAAAAATTTCTTTCTTCATAAAATTTGTCCCATACTATTGTATATAATTTTTTAAAACAATCTGGTTCAGATAACAATATTGTTTTAGCGTACCACTTGTATTCATACCAATATCTTATAGCTGCATTCTTCATATCTAGACCAATGAATACATTTA
>Ga0208075_1000593_pt1 | contig 16525 bp, 19 predicted proteins | sample HotLakmasection5_FD_184728 | JGI IMG/M metagenome (GOLD analysis project Ga0208075, IMG submission 184728) | Hypersaline microbial mat communities from Hot Lake, Washington, USA - Section #5 (SPAdes) | ecosystem: Environmental > Aquatic > Non-marine Saline and Alkaline > Hypersaline > Microbial... | reverse complement strand
CGACTATCTGATTGCGATCGCTCACATTGAGACGCCCATCGCGCGGCATCCCCGGCTGACGGTCGAACAGTGGCGCATTATTGCTCAGGCGGCGGCTAAAAACCCGGACGATCGATTCACAACAGCACAGGCGTTTGTCGACACGCTGCGTGCGACCTGCCTGCCTGATACAGACGAAAATCGGCGGTAATGAGTTCGTGATTATGCCTGTGACCGGTTGGTGCTGCTGATCACCTTAAATTTTGTTGAAATAGGGTGTTGCTTATTTCAATATTGGTGTACAATAAGATTGCAATGTGGGCTAAATGGGGCAAAGTGGCCTCACCCGCATAGGTGCTGTGGTTAGGCATCTGATAGGCCAGAAAGAGAAGGCAGGAATATCACAGGTATTGGGCTGTTGCAGCCTGACCGAAGACATTTGAAGCCTTCTAAAAAGTACCTCGTATGCTCCATGAAATCTTGGGACGCTTGGGTGTACTATCGGCTATGCAAAACCAGTCAACTCAATGATTTCAGGAGTAGAACAACATGTCAGAGCGTACCAGAGGTACAGTCAAGTGGTTCAATGCGGATAAGGGCTACGGGTTCATCACCCAGAACAACGGCCCCGATCTGTTTGTCCACTACTCGGAAATTCAGGGTCGCGGCTTTCGCTCGCTCAATGAGGGCGATGTCGTCGAGTTTGAAGTAACTGAGGGCAAGAAGGGTAAGCAGGCCAGCGCCGTTACCGTCGTCGAAGGCTAGACCCCAACAACATAGCTTTCCACAAACCCGCTTCAAGATTGAAGCGGGTTTTTTGATTCCACATATCGGTCTTTCAATCGCAGTCAGATTGCTGGGGAGACTGGCTTACACGCATCAGGTCGATGACACGTTGTAAAGACTCGTGCAGAGGTTGGTTGATGCGATGAAACACCCACACGCCACTCGATTCAGAGACAATCAGCCCGCCGTCTCGCAGGATTTTGAGGTGATGCGAAATGGTGGGCTGGGTGAGGTCGAAATGGCGTTCCATATCGCAGGCGCACAGGCGACCACCGCCCTGGGCGATAAAATCGAGCATTTGCAGGCGCACCGGATTGCCCAGGGCTTTGAATACAATCGAGAGTCTCGCCGCTTCGTCGCTGTCCATTCTTGGCTCGATGATCGCGCAGGCAGAGCGCAGGCGGGCCGCTTCACCCTGGACAGGTATATCGACAAGGGACAGTGGACTGTTTTTCTGCATCGTATTGTCATCCTCGCTAACTGAACTTCAGTATACCATCAAATCGGACATTGACAATCTTCTATATTAATGGCAATCTATATCCAGGCATAGAAGAATATCTATGTAATGACTGGTTGGTTATGGTGCATATTTCAGGGCTGGCGCCTGGGCGCTTAGGCGAGGATGCACCGCCAGTTATCTATCGCATGTGACTCTGTTGAGGGGGATAAATCAATGTTAATCGTCAAGATTCTGGGTTCCGGCTGCGCCAACTGTAAACGCCTCGAAGAAGAGGCACGGGCCGCGCTGGAAAGTGCTCAGCCGGCTATCGAATTTGAGATCATTAAGGTGACGGATTATGCCGATATTATGGGATACGGTGTTATGAGTACTCCAGGGCTGGTGATGAATGAACAGGTCGTTTCTACCGGGCGTGTTCCCAAACGCGATCAGATTTTGGAATGGGCAGCCAGCCATCAGTAAGCAATCCGTCCTCCGCTGCACATCTGTCGTTGTGGGGGCGCACGTTGAAACGCAGCGAAACGTCATGGAGATATGCGGTTATGAGCATCAAGGAACTGACACCTACTCGCGATGATGGTCGTGCTTTTCTGCTGGTAGGTGTGGCCGCGATATTGTGGGTCGTGGCTTACAACAACCTGCAAGCTATCGCGGACTGGATCACCTATACGATTATGGGTCTGAATCCTGAAAGTCTGGTCGGCGAGTCGCTCAATTTCTTTATCTACGATGTGCCCAAGCTGATGCTGCTGTTGGCCGGGATGATCTTCATCATCACGCTGATCCAGACGTTCGTCAGTCCGGAAAAGACACGTGCCCTGGTCGAAGGCAGGGGAGAAGGCGTGGGTAACGTGATGGCGTCGTTGTTCGGAGCCATTACCCCGTTCTGCTCGTGCTCATCGGTGCCGTTGTTTATCGGTTTTGTCGAGGCACGGATTCCGCTGGGGATTACCTTTTCATTTCTGATTACCTCACCGCTGATGAATCAGGTGGCGTTTGTCATGCTGATTGGTCTGTTTGGGTGGCAGGTGGCGCTGGTTTATCTGCTGTCGGCGATTACCATCGGTACACTGGCGGGCATGGTGCTGGGCCGTATGAACCTGGAGCGTTATGTCGAGGAATTTGTCTACAAAGTGAAAGTAAACGCTCAGGGTCAGCCCATCGACGAGAAGCTGACGTGGGTGGAGCGCTTTGAACGTGCCGCTGAGGGTACGCGCGATATTATTGCGCGCGTGTGGCTGTTTGTGATTATCGGTATTGGCATCGGCGCGGCGATTCATGGCTTTGTGCCGGAAGGCGCGCTGACCAGTATTATGGGCGAAGAAGCCTGGTGGTCGGTGCCTGCGTCGGTGTTAATCGGTGTGCCGCTGTATTCCAACGCTGCAGGGATTATTCCCATCATCAGTGTGATGCTGGAAAAAGGCGCAGCGCTGGGGACGGTGCTGGCTTTTATGATGTCGGTGATCGCACTCAGCCTGCCCGAACTGATTATCCTGCGGCGGGTGCTTAAACCGCGCCTGATCGCCATCTTCGTGGCGGTGGTGGCGTCGGGGATCATGTTTACCGGCTATCTGTTCAATCTCATCATCTGAGCGTGACAGGGTATTCAAGTTGCTGCTCGGTGTGAACCAATTGAGCAAACTCTCAGTTGGCAAGTGGCGTGCTTGTGGGTAAAGTCATAGTACAATACAGGCTTGGTAGTCGGCGCTGATTTTTTGTGAGCGCAGACCGGGGAATGGCTCGCACCGCTAAGGTGTGGAGGAATCTGGATATATGTCAACTGTAAGAGCACAACTCGATCGATTGGTAGCGGGTGTTCTGTTTGTCAGGACACCGGCGCAGGCAGACCCGGCGGATGCCGGCGCAGAAGCCAGAGCGCAGGAAAGTCGCAAGACTGAGAATATTTTCGGCCTGTCCTTGTTTTTCTCTGGCGCGCGCTGTGTGCTGCAATACGTGGTGCTGCCGTTTGTTCTGCCGGTGATCGGTGTGGCGGGTAATTTCGCTATCCAGCTTACGCTGGTCATCACGGTGATCGCAGTCATCGCCATTATCGCCAGTCTGCGCCGCTTCTGGGCGATTGATTATGCCTACAAGTGGCAGTACCTGGGCGTGGCGTTGGTGGGGCTGGCGATTCTCTTCGCTTATATTTTTGAGGATGTTCGGCTGTTATTAGGCTGAGCGCGCTAGTGTTCGCATAGTCAATCAGACGCCTCAGCGGAATCCGCAGGTATTGAACGCCGGGAGCAGGAATGTTCCCGCTCCCGGTTTTGTATGAGATGCCTGCCAGGAGTTAGCCTTCGTAAGAGAGGACTTCCCGCAGGGTTAAACGTGAGGCGCGGCGCGCTGGCAGGAAACTGAACAGGAACGCCAGTCCCAGCGCCAACGCCAGCCACAGCAGTGCCCCGCCGACATCGAAGCTGTAGGTAAGCGGAGCATTGCTGAACGCTATCCCTACCCCATCGCTGAGTGCCCGGCTGATGGGCAGGGCCAGCAGCGACCCCAACAGCCAGCCGATGAAACCGACAAATACCGCTTCGACGATGAAGATTCCCAGTACCTGATAGTTGGCCGCGCCTACCGAGCGCATCACGCCGATCTCGCGCATACGCTCGATGACGTTGATGCTGGTTGTCCCGGCGATGCCCAGACCACCCACAATCGCCAGCAGGAAGGCGAGCGCCAGCAGACTGAGGACAAGCACATTGAAGCGGGTATTAAAACTCACTTCCAGGGCTGCGAATGTTTGGGTTCCTTCGATGGCGAACCCTGCGCTGGCGAACGAATCGGATAGTGTGCCGACGACCGCGTTCTGGGTGGCTTCGTCGTTGGGGCTGGTAGTCACGCGAAGCAGGCGAGCCAGTCCGGTTTCGCCGATGGTCTCGGCCAGCGTGTCGTAGCGCGTCCAGGCGACATTCTCCAGCGAGAATATCGCTCGCGCCACACCGATGACCTGCCACTCGGTCGGTTCGCCGCGCACGATGACGGTCAGCGTGTCACCGGTGGTCACGCCCAGGTCAGCGATGTTGGTGTTGATGACGATACCGTTTTCGACATCACTCTCGTCCAGCCATACGCCAGACTGCATCAAAGGAATCAGCATTTGTGTGTCGGTGGGCAGGCCGAGAATGTTCACATCCTCGTCGGACTGATCGTCCAGGCGGATGCGCTCCGTGACTTCGGTCCAGGCTTCGACGGCGCTCACGGACTCCAGCGATTCGGCTGCGTCGATCAGCGCGTCACGATCGTAAGCTTCGGCCAGATCAATGGCCACGCTGTAGTTTTCGTAAGCCAGTGCGTCGTCCAGGGTGGCGAACAGCGAGTTGCGCACGGTAAACACCGTCGCAAATATAGCGCCAGCCAGGGTGAGTGTCGCCAGTGTCAGCGCGAGTCGGCCTTTCTGGCGGAAGGTGTTCCGAAAAGACAGCAGCACGGGACGAGGGAACATCTGGAAGCGGGCCAGCAGGCGGTCGAAGAAGGACGTGTTGCTCGCGTCGATGCCGCGCGAGTCCAGCGCGGCGCGCACGGTGATGCGCGTGCCGCTGATGACCGGAACCAGCGCGGCCAGCACTGGGATGATTACACCGATGAAGATCTGCAGCGCGAAAATCCACCAGGGGGCCGAAAAGTCGGTGATTTTATAGTTATTCAGATCGCCGATAAAACCAGCCAGTCCACGTGCACCAAGGAACGACAGAGGCAGAGCGATCAGCAGTGCGAATACACCGAAGATGGCCGCCATCCCCAGGTACATGCCCACCACCTGCGAGGTGCGCGCACCGACGGCCTTCATTACGCCGATCTGGCGCGTCTGCTGGGCAAGCAGGGCCGAGATGATGTTGACGATCAGGAATCCACTGAGGATGAAGGTCAGCGAACCGACGACGCCCAGCACCACCAGCAGCGCCACAATGAAGACGTAACCAGGTGGCTCGCCGGGAACCGAAATGAACGGCGGCGCCACGACGATGACATCCTGGGCCTGCACCCGGTCGCGGATGTCGTTGGCTACCTGCGCCGAGAAGCTCTCGCGGTCCAGGCCGGAAGCGGCCAGCGCGTCATCATCGACAGTGAACAGAATGGTGTTCCAGCTCTCGCCGCCGTTCAGGCTGGCGATGGTTGCCGGTGAGACGTAGCCATAGGCGATATCCAGCACCGAGCCAGCCGGCTGGCTAAGATCGTAAGTGACACCAGCAACCGGGAGCTGGCGGCGTTCACCGTCCGGCAGGCGAACCGTGAGCGTGTCACCTTCGCTGATATCCAGCAGGCTGAGTGTGTTGCGTTCGATGAGAATGGCATCTTCGGGCGGCGGCCAGTCACCGGATTCCGATTCGATGCGGTTTAACTGCATGGCTTCGTAGTCCGGGACGGCGAAGATACGCAGGTCTTTCTCGGTGCCGTCGGCAAGTTCGGCGCGGGTGTTGAGCGTACGCCGGAGCTGGATGGTACCGACGTTGGACATCGCTGTGATGTCGTCGGCAAGTGCTGCCTCAAATGGCGTGGTGACCAGCGAACCGTCAGCCGGATCGATGGACATCCAAAGCGCCTTGCTCTCTCGATCGATGATGGCGGCGGTCCCGGCGATGGAACCCACCGCGAAGATACCCACCACAATCGACAGCACGACCAGGACCGTGCGCGTTTTATTGACGGTGAGGTCTGACCAGATTTTTCTCCAGCGCGGACTCATTGAGCGGTCTCCTGGGCGACAGCCTGTGCGCCGTCGTTCTGGATGGCGTGCTCGATCTGGCGGTCCTGGACGATCAGACCGTCAGCCATCGTCAGGTCGCGGTTGACGCGGCTGGCGAGGTCGTTGTCGTGTGTCACCATAACAATGGTCTTGCCATTCTGGATGAGGTCTTCGAAGAGTTCGAAGATCGACTCTGCGGTTTTGGAGTCCAGATTACCGGTTGGTTCGTCCGCCAGGATGAGCGGCGGGTCGTTGGCCAGGGCGCGAGCGATGGCCACGCGCTGCTGCTGGCCACCGGACAGCGTGGAAGGAATCTTGTTGGCGTGGTCGGCCAGACCCATCTGATCAAGCAGATGCATGGCGCGCTCTGGACGCTCTTTCTTGTTGTACATGTTACAGAAGTCCATCGGCAGCATGACATTCTCGATGGCGGTGAGCGTAGGCAGAAGCTGGAAGAACTGGAAGATAACGCCCATATTCTTGCCGCGCCACTGTGCCAGGCGTCCTTCCTGGAGCTTGAAGATTTCGGTGTCGATAACTTTTACTGTGCCATCGGTCGGGTAGTCGATGCCGGTAATCATGTTGATGAGGGTGGTCTTGCCGCTGCCGGACTTGCCGATGAGTGCGACAAATTCGCCTTCGCTGACAGTTAAATTGATGCCTTTTAGTGCCGGGAACGAACCCGCCGCCGTTTTGTAAACCTTATGCACTCCGCGCAGTTCAATAAGGGGAGTAGTTGCCATGTGATGCTCCTGTATGTGCTTTGGAACGTGCGTAGCAAGAAAAGCTGCGTTGTGTGTGACCTGAAATTTAGCACATTCCGAACTGGGTTGGGGGCAACTTTCATCAGTTCATTACGCCAGGCTAGCCCGGCACTTATCCCGGTTTAGCCCTGCGCTCATTTTACCCGTAAGGTTGGCGGTGACACGCTCAGGATGGGCAGATGGATTGAACGGTCTCGCGGGGAATCACCGTCAGGGGTGGCATTTCCGGGGGCTGCGACTGGTCGCGCCGCCGGATTAAGTCCAACAGATAGCGGACGCCGTACTGTCCGCTGCGTTCGAGGTGCTGGCGGACGGTAGTCAGGCCAGTATGTTCGCTTATTTCCAGGTCGTCGTAGCCCAGGACGGATACATCCTGCGGTACACGCAGGCCGGCGGCGCGCACAGCGGCAATGCAGCCCAGTGCCTGCATGTCGCTCATGGCAAATATGGCTGTTGGTGGTTGGTCCATCTTGAGCAGGTCCTGCGCCAGATGACGTGCGGCCTCATAGCCGTACATGCCTAGTCGCAAATACTCATCGCGGGGTTGCACGTTGTATTCAGCCAGTGCCTGAAGATGGCCCTGGTAGCGTTCCTGGCTGGTGCGAAAACCGAAGCTATCTACAAAATCGTCGCCTATGTAGGCAATGCGCCGGTGACCGTGCCGCAGCAGATATTCGGTTGCCAGGTAGCCACCCTGCAAATTGTCGGTCGCAACACACGGCCAGGAGACATTAGTGAAGTGATTCAGGCCGACATAAGGTACGTTGGCTTCGTCTAGCTGGGCGCGCTGTTCATCGGTGATGCGCAGATCGATGATGAGCAGACCCTGCACGGCGCGATTCTGCGCGATGAGATCAATCTGCTCGTCGAGGAAAGCCATCGAACTGATGTTGTACAGGATGATTTGATAGGGATTGCTGAGGGCACCCAGCGCACGCTGAACTCCACGCAGTCGCTCGGCGAATGAGTAGTAATTGATGAATGTTTGCGTGATGACGCCGATATGATGCAACTGCAACTTATTCGACAGTTGGCGCGCTGCCAGGTTTGGCTTGAAGTTAAGCTCGCGGATGGCGTCCATCACGCGCTGCCTGGTCTCTGGGCTGACGTTAGGGCTATTGTTGAGGACTCGTGAGACAGTGCCGATTCCGACACGGGCTTTTTGTGCGACGTGGCGTATGGTCGGGCGGGTCATAAAATCATTTCGCTTAAACGCATTGTTGTTGAGTTTTAGAGAGCTATATTACTAAGTTCAGATCATAACCAATTCCGCATATTAATGCAAATGTCATGCTGTGGATTCTTAAATTAGCCGCGTGCTGAAAGCACCGATTTCAGAGCGGGGTACGTGGATGCCAGACTGGCCAGGAATGCCGACACGATCGGCGAGAATGGTGTCTGTTTCTCCCAGATGGCCCGCAGCGTGCGCCGTAGAGGCGTGCCTTCCACGCTGATGGTGTGCAGGTTGTCCTGGCTGACCTCGGTGCTGACGACGTAATTCGGCAGAATGCTCAGGCACATGCCAGCGCTGACCGCGCGCTTGATCGACTCCAGATTGTCAAACTCCGCGCCGATAACTGGCTCTACATTGTGCTGTCGTAGGGTGCTTTCCAACCAGGTGCGCGACTGGCTGCCGGCCTGCCTTACGATAAATGATTGCTGGTGCAGTTCTTGCAGGCATACTGACTCGATCTGCCACCAGGGATGATTGCGCCCGACGACAACAAATTGTTCGACGTCTTCAAGTTCGGCCCAGCCCAGGCGTTTGTGTTGAACCGGTTCCAATTCGCCTTCGATTATGCCCAGGTCCAGGCGCTGGGCCAGTACGTCGCTCACGATTTGCGTAGTGATACCGGTCTGCAAGGTAACGGTCATCTGCGGGTAACTGGCACGGAAGCGCTGAACCCAGTCAGGCGCAAGGTAAATGGCGACGCCTGGCGTCGCACCCAGGCTCACTCGGCCATTATGGACGTGATCGACGTCGGTCAGGGCGTGCTCGGCCTCGGTGACCAGTGCCAGAATCTGCTGGGCATAGCCGTGCAGGGTCGTCCCGGCAGGCGTCAACTGGACACCGCGCGCACCACGCTGGAAAAGCTGCTTGCCCAGGCTGGCTTCCAGGTCTCTGATGTGCTGGCTCACCGCTGACTGGCTGATATACAGCCGGCGGGCAGCGGTGCTGAAGCTGCCTTCTTCGACGACGATGGAGAAAATTCTGAGTTTGTACAGATCGAGCATTATTCAGCCAGCGGATAGCGGATTAGCTATAAGTGTTTGCTTATGGCACATTATAAGCCATTTGCCATAACTATACACGGGTCGAACCGGTTATAGTACAGGTGAATTCTGCAAATTCGTTTGTATTGACGTGGGCAACCTATGAAATTTCTGAACGACAAACGTACATGGATACTGGCTGCGGTGGTTGTTTTGCTGGTGGCTGGCGCGGTAATTGCGATTCCGGCGCTGAACACCAGTTCGGATGCAGATGCCAGCAGCGCGCCTGCTGCCAATGGTCCGCAGCTCATCGCGCCACTGGCATATGTATCGCAGTTCCGGGATGAGCCGATGCCGCATATTCTGGTGGATGTGCGCACGCCCGAAGAGTTTCGTGGTGGGCACATTCCGGGGGCGGTGAACATCCCCCTGCAATCGCTGCAAAGCCGGTTGTCCGAACTGCCGCAGGATCAGACCGTCGTGTTGTACTGCCGCAGTGGCAACCGCAGTGCCGATGCAGCGCGTATCCTGGAGCGTGCCGGCTACGAATCGGTGTATGACATGGGCGGGATCATCGCCTGGAATGCCGCCGGCCTGCCGGTGGAATAATTCTGGAAATTCGAAAGACGCTGGATTGTTATCTTTCCTGGATGAACGAGGTTGAGTTGTGAATATCTTCAAAACGCTTTTTGGTGCCAATAGTGGCACTCAGGTATCGGCGGGTGAGGCCAAAACATGGATTGATGGTGATGACTCGCCGTTTATCCTGGATGTGCGCCAGCCCGACGAATTCCGCGCAGGGCACATTCCGGGCGCGAAGGTTATCCCGCTGGGTGAACTTGGCAGCCGGCAGGGTGAGCTACCACGCAACCGCGATATTCTGTGCGTATGCCGTTCCGGCGCGCGCAGCGGTGTCGCCGCCCGGCAACTGCGCGATCAAGGGCTGAATGCCATTAATCTGCGTGGTGGCATGATCGCATGGCAGGGTGCGGGATATACGGTCAAACGCGGTAAGTAACTCGCAGCAGTACACGGAGGGAACACTATGCCTTTGTATGATTTTGACTGCCCGAACTGCGGTCAGTCTTTTGAGAAACGCGTTAGCATGAGTCAGAACAACGACGTGGTCTGCCCCAATTGTGGCAGTGAGCGTGTAGTCCGCAAGATGGGCACGTTTGCTATTCGCGGCCAGTCATCGGCGCGGAGCAGCGCCCCGGCGGCGATTCCGACAGGCGGCTTGTGAGGTGTAGGCCGCAAATGCTGACCGTGTGTCAGCCAAACTGGACGTAGAAGCAAACGGCAGCCCAATAGCTGGCTGCCGTTTTGTTATTCTGGAAGCCTGGACGACTCATTCGTCGTCGGGCGTCTCCAGCCCGGATGGTGCGTCGGGCATTTCGACATCGGCAAAAGCGCCGCGAATGACCGCCGTCTGTGGCTCGGAGTCGTCGCGCGGGCGCTGGATGGCGCCAAATTCGAAGCTGCCGCTAATGGTGTCCCCAACCGTGTCGATGGTTAGCGTTCCGCTTGTGGAGACAAACACCATTTCTGCTTCGATCTCGTTGAACTGGCCAGACAGGTCGCGCTCGCCTGGTACCAGGCCAAACGGCTCAATATCGTAGGTTCCGGGTTCGATGTCACGTGGCATTGGGCCGATGCCCAGCGGAGTCTCTGCCAGGCTGCCCAGCGTAATGGTGATAAACTGGCCATCGACAAGGATTGTTGTTTCAGGGTCAGTATCGCTGTAAGTGTAAGTCTCGCCGATGATCTCGAAGTAGGTGGAGCCGCGCTGGTCTTCGGAGACAGTGCTGTCCACGTCAAGATCAATTTCGGGCATAGGGGTATCTGTGGCGGGTTGTGTGTCATCGCCACCGCATGCCACCAACATGGATGATGCAAGCACTGCCACAATGATGAGGACTATTCGGCGTCCGGCGATCATTCAAGCTCCTCTCTGTATATGTCTCTGGTCTCAGTCTGTATTGTAGCTGAAGCACCAGCAAGATGAAACATCAGTGTAAGGCTGGTTACGACGACCAGTCCCGCACGAAAGCACGCCTCGTTTATCTGATAAACGAGGCGTGCTCTGGATACGAGAAGTTCTGGTGGTGCCGGATTGCTACGATTTAGGGGTTTGCGAACCGGAGAATGGCGCGCCAAGAAGTGGCGCGATCAGGCACACGTTAAACACGCCCGCGAGAATGGGCACAATACCGATGACGGCCAGTATAATGCCGCCGGTCCCTTCAACAACGAGCAAACCCAGCGCGATCAACACAATGCCGGCGACGACGCGAATGCCGCGTCCCATATTTGTTGCCATGAACTGTGCAAATGCCATGATGTTTCACCTTTCGAGTATGACTGACAAACAGGGCAAAGCGGTCGATTAAGTGGATATTGACGGCCTGTGTGGACCTTTGGCGGGTTCGATAAGTACGCCAACCGCCCATTCGTAGCCGTCTGGGTCGCGTATCAGGGCCTCGCGCCAGCCGTGGCCTTTATCCGCTGCCGGTGCAGCGATGAGTGCACCAGTCGCACGGGCACGGCGTTCGACGGCGTCGGGGTCGATACCCAGTAAACGGATTTGCAGTCCCAGCCCGCGCGGCGTGTCGGCGGCCAGGTCCGCGTGCCAGGGATGGTCATCGTGGGTGTGGTCGGCATGCAGCATGACCTCCGCCGGGCCGACGCGCAGCGCGCCAAAGTCAATGTCATAGTAGTGGACTTCGGCCTCAAAGACAGCCTGGTAAAACTGTACAGAACGCTCGACATCGGTGACGAGCAGGTTCAAAGACAGCGGTGGCAGCAGTGCGCCATAGCGAAAGCCAGGCATCCAGGGGTCGCCAGTGCGGAATTTTTTACCCATCAGTTGGCTCTCCTAGATGCACCAGGGATTCAGGTTGCGCTTATCCAGCCGGTAAAGCACCATGTGTTCTAACCGAAAGCTCTCGAAGTTGGCGAAGCCAGCCTGCTGCGCCTCTCGGATGATGGTCTGTTCGGTCAGGCGATGGTCGAGCGGTGGCCCAATTTCCTGCTCCTGATACGGCCACTCCAGCACGGCGACACGCAACTGAGTCACGCGGTAGGCTTCGCGCAGTGCCTGCAGAAGATTGTCGGCCTCGTGCAGCACATGCCCCATGAAAACCAGGGCGAACGCTTCGTCTGCGAAGGGAATGGACTCCATGCGTCCCTCACGGAAATCGCCAGTGGGGACGTAATCACGCGCGGCGGCCAGCATATCTTTGCGGATGTCGATACCCGCCACAGACATACCGTTGCCGGCGAACTGTTCCGCAAAAATGCCGCTGCCGGTGCCTACATCGAGTGCCGAGCGCGCGGTGATGCCTTCGGTGGCCAGTTCGACGACGCGCGCTATTTCCATGCGAGCCAGCCGTTCCGGGTCGCGCAGCCGTTCAATTTCTCCGTTGTACTGTCGATTATTCATCGCCTCGCCTTGTGTGGTGGTTTCGCTTGTCACCTATCTGACGCGCAGACCAGGGCCAGGCTTACCCGCTGTGTGGTCCAATTATGCCGGATTGAGCCGAAAAACCGGATGGCGATGCGCTTCGCTGGCGAAATCCGCTACTGGCGAGTCCGGCGAGGCATTAAAATAGGGCCGGGTGATTGCTTCGCTGGCGATGTACTGCTTGAGAACCGGTGCACTGCTATCAGCGTCCAGTTCTTCGATGCGCAGCATCTCGGTTTTTCTGCCGCGTGACACGGTGACAGTCCCGGTGGCACGCGCGTTGCGCACCCAGTTGACCTCGCCGTAAGGTGACACCAGGAAACGCTCGCCGTCCTGGGTTACCAGCGATACGGGTGTCGTGTAGCGCTTGCCGGATTTGCGCCCGGTGACGGTCAGCAGGTGCATGTTGCCGGGGCCGACTCCCAGACGGATGAGGGTAGTCATGAGCCGGTTGATGAGGCGTATGCTGGTGGTGACACGATACTGCTTCGCCATTATGAGCGCTCCTTAACGCGATTGCCGTTGATTGTTTATACGTTGCATCTCGTGGCGAGTTGTATGTTTGTAAGTCTAGCGGACCAATTTCGCCGCTTCTTGCTGGATTCTGATACTGATATTGTATAACTCATACAGAAGTGCCAACCAATCGAGGTAAGTCTATGGAATACAAGGACTATTATCAGACACTTGGCGTCAGCAAAGACGCCAGTAAAGACGAGATCAAAAAAGCCTATCGCAAGCTGGCGCGCCAGTATCACCCGGATATGAACCCGGACGATCCTAACGCCGAGGCGCGCTTCAAAGAGGTCAACGAAGCGCACGAGGTACTCTCTGACCCGGATAAGCGCGCCAAGTACGACCGTTTCGGTGCGCAGTGGCAGCAGTACCAGCAGGCTGGTGGCCAGCCAGGTGGTTTTGACTGGTCACAGTGGGCCGGTCAGCCGGGTGGACAGACGCGCACCGTCAGCCCGGAAGAGTTCGAGCAGATGTTTGGTGGCAGCGGTTTCTCGGATTTCTTCGAGACGCTGTTCGGCGGCCTGGGCGGGCGTGGTGGTCGGCGCAGTGCTGGCGGATTTGGCTTTGATGGCGATCCGTTCGGCGCGCAGCAGGTGCGCACACGCCCCGGCCAGGACCTGGAGTATCCACTGGAGATTACACTGAACGAGGCGTTTCATGGCACGCTGCGCACGCTCCAATGGGAGGATGGGCGCAAGACCGAAGCCCGAATTCCGCGCGGTGTGCGCACCGGCTCGCGGGTGCGGCTGGCGGGCAAGGGTCAGCCGGGGATTGGCGGTGCGCCAGCCGGGGACCTGTATTTGCTGGTGAATGTGCTGCCGGACCCGGTGTTTGAGCGTGATGGTGATGACCTGCGCGCCGATGTGCCGGTTGATCTATACACGCTGCTGCTGGGTGGCACCGTTCAGGTGGCCAGTATCGACAAAAGTGTGCAGCTCAAAATCCCGGCGGAAACGCAGAACGGTAAGGTCTTCCGGCTGCGCGGGTTGGGGATGCCGCGTCTGCGCCATCCGGAACAGCGCGGCGATCTGTATGTGCGCGTGCAGCCGCAGCTCCCGCAGCATCTGACAGACGAAGAGCGCAGACTACTGCAGGAACTGCGCGCCTTGCGTACGCGCCAAGCCAGTCACCAGCCGTAGATGATAATCAGGCTTGCACAGGGGGCAGCGGAAAATCGGCGACGCAGGCCTGGCTGAGATCGGGGCGAATCCAGTGGGCGCTTCCCAACCGGTCTGCTGGGCCGATGCCCACCGCCCAGAAGCCGCCAACCAGTGCCGCCTCAATGCCCGCTTCGGCATCCTCAAAGACGATACACTGGCGCGGATTGAGGCCCAGGCGCCCGGCCACCCACACGAACAGGTCCGGCGCGGGCTTGGTGTTCACTACACTGTAACCATCACCGAAGGCGTCGAACAGATCGACAATGCCCAGGCGCTCGCAGACGGTGCGGGCGTTCTTGCTCGCCGAACCTAACCCCAACCGGACTCCGGCCTTATGAGCTTCGCTGAGAAAATCAAAGACACCTGGCAGCAAGTCGGCGGGTGTGACCTGCTGGATGTAGTCCTGATAATAACGGTTCTTGCGTTCCAGCATGTCCGCTTTCTGTTCGTCGGTCATCTGGCGACCCTTGAGCAAAATCTCCAGGCTGCGCGGGCGCGACACTCCGCGTAGCTGGTGATTGTCCTCCCAGGTGAACGGCAGACCCTCTTCGTCAGCCATCTGCTTCCATGAGAGATAGTGGTACTGGGCGGTGTCGGTGATGACACCGTCCAGATCGAATATGTAGCCAATGTGCTGCTGCATGGATCACTGTTCCCCTTTGATGTCGATGGTAACCGGCTGGCCCTGGTACTGCACTTTGAACTTGACCCGCCGCCAGTGGGCTGGCAGACAGGGATTCACCTGCGGCCCGTCATCCGTGAGCTTCAGACCGCAAAAGCCAAACACGACCGCCTGCCAGGTGCCACCACAGGCAGCGGCATGGATACCGTCGCGGACGTTACCCTTGTGGTCTTCGAGGTCGATGGTGGCACTGTAGATAAACAGGTCATAGGCCAGTTCCGGCATACCCAGACGCGCGGCGACCCAGGCATGAATGGACGGACTCAACGACGAACCATGATCGACCACCGGATAGTATACATCCCAGTTACGCCGCAGGAAATCCGGGTCGCCCAGTTCGTCGCCAAGCACAGCCATCAGCATGATGACGTCGGCCTGTTTGATGACGCGGCTCGTCTGCGTGCGCTTATGACCGATGATCCAGTCCATGTTGGTCGTGCGCGGGGCGTAGTCGGCCAGGTTAAAGGGCTTGAGGCGCTGGAAGAAACCCTCGAATTGCTCAAAGACGCCGCCATACTGGTCACTGATGTTGATCCACATCTTGCGGGCGATGTCACGCCAGTGTGCCAGGCGTTGCGGTGTCAGGTCGAGCGCGTCGCGCAGTCGTTGGGCGTCGGCGGGGCGGTGAGCCTGCAGCCAGTTCCAGGCCACCAGTGCCTGCTCCAGATGCCATACGACAATGCGATTGGTAAAAACACTGTTGTCGATGTTCTCGTGGTATTCATCCGGGCCGATCTGCAGGCTGAGTTCGTAGCGGTCTTTATCGGCGTTATACTCAGCGCGGGAACCCCAGAAACGCGCGGTATCGAGGACGAGTTCGGCGCCATACTGCGTGAACCAATCGTCGTCGCCGGTCCAGCGCCAGTATTGCATTACCGCGAAGGCGATGTCGGTCGAGATATGCTGCTCGTGGTCGCCAGTCCAGATGCGGATACGGTTGCCGTCCTGGTCAGGATCGTTAGCCCACTGGGGCGTGGTTTCGTGCCCAGTGTCGGTGCTTTCCCAGGGGAACAACGCGCCCTCGTGACCGGCCTCAAGCGCTTTTTTGCGTGCGCCGGGTAGATTGTGGAAGCGATACATCAGCAGGCCGCGCGCCAGGTCTGGCTGGGTGAGCGTCAGTGGCGGCACCATGAACAACTCGGTATCCCAGAATACATGCCCTTTATAGCCGAAGCCGCTGAGCGTCTTGGCGGCGATGCTCACGCGCTCCTCGTGGGTGGGTACAGCGATGAGTACGTGATAGGTGCAGAAGCGTACGGCGCGCTGTGCGACTTCGTCGCCCTCGATGATGATGTCCATCGCGTCCCAGTATTTCGACCAGGCATCGACGTGCGCGGCGTGCAGCGCCGCATAACCGGTGGACACAGCCGCATCGAGTGTGGCGCGTGCGGCGTCGTCGGGATTGTCGCTGTCGCGGCTGGTGTGCAGCGTCGTCAGCTTGGTGAACCAGACCTGCTGGTTCTGCGGCACTGTCAGTGTCGCTTCATGGGCTGGCAGACGCGCCTGCGAAGCGTCCGCCAGTGCGGGTGTGGCCTCGTCGAAAAGCAGGCGGCTGCGCATGGCCACACGATAGCCGCTCTGGTCGGTGGTGCCGCTGATGTGCAGTGTGTCACCGTCGGTCGAGCCGGTCAGTTCGGCCCAGTGATCGATATTCTCCGGGTTTGTCACCGAGCCGTCGAGGGCGCTCCAGATGCGAAGCTCGTGCTGACCTTCGCTGAGTGGTTGCAGCATGACGCGCAGCACGAGCACATGTGGGTTGTCCAGGCTGGCGAAACGCTCGAAGCGCAGCCGTAGTACACTGCCACTCGGAC
>Ga0208075_1000588_pt1 | contig 16633 bp, 16 predicted proteins | sample HotLakmasection5_FD_184728 | JGI IMG/M metagenome (GOLD analysis project Ga0208075, IMG submission 184728) | Hypersaline microbial mat communities from Hot Lake, Washington, USA - Section #5 (SPAdes) | ecosystem: Environmental > Aquatic > Non-marine Saline and Alkaline > Hypersaline > Microbial... | reverse complement strand
GATCATATTGATCATCCCGAAAGTGGGAACAATGTCGGCGATATTTGCACCAAGCAGCATCTTTCTCATTATTCCCATGTGAATAAATGAGGGGGCTCTAACATGCACCTTGTAGGGCTTACCGGTGCCATCTGAAATTGTATAAAAGCCTAACTCCCCATTGCCTCCCTCAACTGGAAGATAAACATCTCCCTTTGGAGGTTGAACACCAAAAATCACCATCTCAAAGTGATTAATCATTCCGTCGATTGAACCGTAAACCTCATCTTTCGGGGCCAACACGATTCGTGGATCTTCAACAGCAACTGGACCACCGGGCAAGTTTTTCATCGCCTGCTCGCAGATAAGAATTGACTGATAGATCTCAAAGAAGCGCACCTGAAATCTGTCGTAATTGTCACCTTTTTCGCCTAGGGGAACCTCAAACTCGAAATCCTCGTATGAGGAATAGGGAAATTCTTTGCGCACATCGTAGTTAACTCCAGAGGCACGCAAAAGTGGCCCGGTCATACTGTAATCAATCGCCTCTTCTCCGGTGACAATTGCAACATCACACATTCGATCAATAAATATTCTATTTCTTGATAAAAGCCGGTCACAATTATCTAAGTGTCTCTTTGTCTTATCAAAGGCCTCATGCATCCGGGCGGTAAAGCCATCTGGTAAATCATCTTTAAGTCCACCAACTCTGCCGTATGAGATAGTTAATCTCGCACCGGTCACCCACTCAATTAGATCCCAGAGGTACTCTCTTGCCTGCATAAGATAGAGCATTACTGTAAACGCGCCGAGCTCCATGGCTGATGCTCCAAGGCAAGTCAGATGATCACAGATACGCGAAAGCTCAGACATCACAACACGAACGTATTGCGCCCTCTTGGGGACTTCAATCTCAAGTAACTTCTCAATAGTTAAGCACCAACCAACATTGTTTATGATTGGAGATACGTAGTTTAAGCGATCGGCATACGGCATGACCTGGTTGTAGTCGACCGTCTCACACATTTTTTCAAAGCCACGGTGCAAATATCCCAACTCAACATCAGCATCTACAATCTGTTCGCCCGAGAGCTCAGCTACGATACGTACAGTACCGTGGGTAGCCGGGTGTGCAGGCCCAAGATTAAGCACCATAGTCTCACTGTGGAGGTCATCGCCCTCTGGAGTAGGGCGCATATGGGTGGTGACACCACCAATTCCATAATCAACATTTAATAGATCCGAACTCACAAAATATACTCCAACTCTTAAATTCTATGGTTTTTGGTGGTTCGCGCTGGGCTCTTTTTTTTGGCCACCGATAGTAACAAGGGGAGACCTTTTCATTTGTCGAGCCGTATTCTCTACTTCCGGATGACGCAGCGGCACTCTGGGTTGTTTGGCTTGAACCGGATAATCTTTCCTAAGTGGATGACCCTTAAATTCATCGTACATTAAAATACGCCTGAGATCCGGATGCCCCTTGAAGGTCACTCCATACATATCCCACGCCTCTCGCTCAAAATAATTAGCGCCAGACCAGAGTGAAGTAATAGATTCAACTGCTGGATCATCCTCCGTTACAGCAATCTTTATCCGCAATCTATGTTGAGTAGATAAACTTAAAAAGTGATAAACTACCTCGAATCGATCTTCTCGTTGATCCATCCAGTCCACTACTGTCAGATCAATTAACATATTAAAGGCAAGCTCAGAGTCCAACTTTAAAAGACGAAAGAAATCGAGCATTTTTTCTCGCCCAATCACTATCACCGCATCACCAAGCTCTACCGTAGAGGAGACCATCTGCGAGCCAAGCTTTGCATTTAGAAGTTCTAAAAGTTGTTGACTTTTATCATGCCTTTGATGATTCCGAATCATGAGAACAAAATACCTGATTGTTGAAGTAAAACCCGCGAGCTAGACACTATTCAATATTAGATCGTGATGCAATATAGCCAAATCTGGAGAAAATTTTCGCCTTGCATAACTAAAATTCAACTATCACAGTACAGCGGGCTACCCTGTTGGCTGCAAGACAAAAATTATCTTCATGATCAATATGTCCGGGATTAACTTACCTATGGGACCGCGGGCATCTTGCCCGCAGGCAGATTGTATTGGCCACGACATGGTTGAATTTACGGGCAAGATGCCCGCGCTCCCAGTGGTGTTGTTATTTTAGGAGCTTCACGGTAAGGATTACAGTCCAGATTCGACCGTTAGAGTTCAGCAATCTTTAGGTATTTTGTATGTCCGACCATCTGGACCCAGAATTAGATCAAGATCAGAGAGATCTGATAGAGCACGAAGAGGCCATTCTTGATTCAGTGATCACCTCACTGACCAGTCAACTTAAAAACTCTAATAATCGTTACAGGTTAGAGAATTCTAGGGCTAGAGAGCTCACCTCAGAACTGGTCCAAAGCAGCAGAGACGAGGACAAGGCGATGCTGGCTTCAGACGAAGCGGTCTCGCACGCACTAAAAGATTCCCACGGTGAAAATATCACAAGAATAGAACAGCAGATTAGCAAGCCCTATTTTGCTCGAGTGATTGTCACAGAAGATCGAAATGGCAAGCCGGTGGAGATTGAGTACAAGCTTGGAACCTTTGCAAACCCTGATTGTCGAATTGTCGATTGGAGAAGAGCGCCTATCGCCCGTCTCTATTACGAGTACAGAGAGGGCGATGAATACTCAGAGGTTATCCAGGGTCAGGAGCGCGAAGGGCATGTTAAATTGCGTCACATGCTAGAGATTCAAAAGAGTCGTCTAATTAAAATCACCAGTAGTGCTGGAACATTTATAAAACAGGACGGACAGTGGACTGAGACAAGGTCGAAAAGAATACGGGGGGGCAACCAGAATGAGAGTGAGTTTAGGTTAAAGGATATCTTATCGTTAATCACACCCGAACAGTTTGACCTGATTACTCGCGAGGCTAAAACTGCAATTTTGATCCAGGGAATCGCTGGCTCTGGAAAAACCACTGTTGCATTGCATCGGCTAGCCTGGTTACTTCACGAAGATAATTCACCACTAAAGTCAGATCATGCTCTGGTAGTAGTCCACAGTCAGGTATTGCAGAACTACATTTCTCAGACTCTACCCGGTATGGGCATTAGTGGTGTATCCGTAATGACTTATTCAGGGTGGATTGAAAAGGTGTTACAGATTGCCGGTTATGATTCCTCGCTTCTTCAACCTGAAAAGATGGCACACTGCTCAGCATCGATTAGTCGACTAAAGAGCTCTTTTGCTTTTTTAAACGTACTTGAAGAGCTAAGCCTTAATAGCTCTACCTCGAACATGAGCTATTGGGAGCTACTAGTGGAGATCTGCCGAAATCCTAAAAGTATTCTTGAAAAGGATTCAAGCAGGCTTCTTACCACTGAACTTATTAGTGAAGCACTGCATTATCAGCAGGAGATATTAAAACAGGCGCCAGTGCTCGATCGCAGTGATTGCGCTCTGCTCCTTAGATGGTTCCAACTGCGAAGTGGAAAATCGCTCCATCACAATAGTCAGCTAAACTCTTACGGACATATCGTAATAGATGAGGTCCAGGACTTTAAACCTGCCGAACTTTCAACTCTGGTCTCAAGTGTTGAAAAACCGTTCCAACTGACCCTGGCTGGAGACACCTCACAAGCTATCTCTCCTAACAACCCATTTCCGGGATGGGAACAGGTTCGACGGTACTGGTCATTTTCTAATGACTTCTCAGAACAGATCACTCTCGAGATCAGTTTTCGCTCAACCCTTCCTATTATGCGTCTTGCAAGCTTTGTTAAAAAGATTGCTCCTCCTAATAAAGGTAGAAATGGACGACGTCCGATATGGTTTAAGTGTAGAAATGAAGAAGAGGGCTTTCGGTATGCCATTCACTGGCTTGAAACAGCTATCGAAAAATACCCCGATCAGATGACAGCAGTCATTTGCAGAGATAGAGCTGAGGCCAGGGAGGTTTATAACCTGCTCCAGCCGAGTTTTAACCACAGTATCCGCCTGGGCAACCAGGGGGATTTTTCTTTCCAGGAAGGTATTGTTATTAGTGACGTGGCTACAGTAAAGGGGCTGGAATTTTTTAATGTCTTAGTTTGGAATGTAGCAAGCACGAGTTTTCCGGCAGGTGAAATGGGAGCTAATCTTTTGTATGTGGCCTTAACCCGAGCAGAAGAGAATCTGGCCTTAATAAGTTGGAAACACCCTGCCGCTTCTCTGGCTAACTGCCCAGAGCACCTGGTTCGACTCTATGATCTAAGAGAGAGCGATCCTCTTGAGAGCAGACAGTAATGAATGAGTTTGATAGCACCCTACCCCTTGATGAAATAGACCTGCTCTCTGGCAGAATCGCTATCTACGGTGGCACATTCGATCCGGTGCAACTTGCTCATCTCGAAGTTGCCAAAAGAGCGCTAGCATCATTTAAGCTTGATGCGATTATTTTTATCCCTACAAATCAAAATCCGCTAAAAGAGAGTGCTCCTACTGCTAGCTATCAACACCGACTAAAGATGCTCCTGATTGCTACGGCTTCTGAGAAGAATTTTTACGTCAGTGATTTGGAGAGATCAAAAGAGCAAGAGCCGAGCTACACCATTCATACAGTAGAATACTTTCGATCAAAACTTAAACCTGAGTGCGAACTATTTTTCTTAACTGGTTCAGATACCCTGCCCAATCTTAGTCGTTGGTACCTACTGGATCGCTTATTTGAACTACTTGATGGTTGTCTAGTAGTCGAACGGGATGACTTTTGCCTCGACAACCTCTCAAAATCGTCTCTACCCGATAGGATCTTAAAAAAGATCATCAGAGAACCAACCAAACAAGCTACAAATCCGATCTCTGCTACCAAAGTACGGGAACTTCTCTCTACTAACAGAGCTAAAGCTAAAAGCTTCTTACCAGTTGAAGTGTTTGATTATATTAAAGGGCAGGATCTATATATCTAGCGGACTATCTGGGAGCGCGGGCATCTTGCCCGCATCGAAGTAATGATTTGCGGGCAAGATGCCCGCGGTCCCAGCCCCAACCTGGCCCAGGATTCTATTTAATTATCTAAAGAAATCAGCTCTCAAGATCTCTATAGAAATAGATCTCTGCACTACCATCACTATTTTCAGTGTAGTTAGCTTTTGGAAAAACCTCCTTAAGATAAAAAAGCCCCCTGCCGTGAGGTTTTACTAGATCTTCAGCTGTAATTTCCTTAGAAGCTAGTTCTTTCCATCTATCTTCAAAATCAGGAAATTTATTTATTAGATCTACCTTTAGATAGATCCGTTTTGTCTCCGGGTTAAATCCAAGCTCCAGGGTTCTAGTTCTCCCTGCTATTTTGCTCACTCTATCTTGAAAATGCTGTAGTTTAGAATCTGTACATTTGGAGTTCCGCACGTCCACTGCCTCTTGACCGTGGTAGCCAAGTGCATCGTGCCAGAGCTGATTGGCAAAGGCTTCATCTAGCGCGAGACGAATAAGGTAAGGCTTTGGTAATTGACTGGGATCTTGATCATCCAGGAGTTTCATAAAGTTCTCGGAGATATCCTCTACAATCCCTGACACAGTTGAGAGCTTTGATGAAAACTCGTTGGGAGTATTAGCGTTCGGCATTTGATAGGACAGTCTAAAGCCCTGGTCTATCTTGATAAAGCTGGCATCACCCTGCTTACCTTTTTCTGTGGGATTCTGATGCTTTTTAGCTGAGGTACCGCTATTAATATCTCTTGAATCGAACATAGGCCAATCGATAGACGCATTAAAAAAATTACTATACTGTAGCCAACTAGTATAACAGATATCGGCTCCTTAGTTTTTTAGCTTAAATAGAGATATTTATGAGAATAGATCCCTCAATAGTAGCAATCCTGGCCTGTCCCGAGAGCAAAATGCCCCTACTTCTAGCTAATGACGAGCTGGTAACAGTGATCAATACTAAAATTGAGGGTAGCCAGTTAACTGGTGCTGACGGAGCCGTTATTACTGAAAAAGTAGATGGACTACTGGTAAGAGAAGATAGGCAGGTAGCTTATCCTATCCGAGATGGGATACCAATTTTGTTGGTCGAGGCTGCTTTTGCACTACAAGAGTGAGGTGCCACTTACAGTCGCAAGGAGAACACCGAGTAAAATTCGTTAATTACTGGCGGTGCCCGGCACTCCCACCAGGGTTCCATTCTCTATCTTGACTATCTGCGCCTTGTTATCAACTAATTTAGAGCCAACCTTATTAAACGAGTGAGTACCAGTCACCCCATGATAGGTAAACTGTGCAGGTCTCGCTTTAAAATCTACTTCCTCAGAGAGAGCCTTTACTAAAAACCCTAAGGCATCATATCCAGCTTCAGAGTAGACGGGCGGGGCCTTATTGTAGCTATTTTGATAGCTAGCAATATACTCTGGGCTCGATACCAGAGGATGCACTCCAAAAACATTTTGGTACCGTTCACCATCTTTTGTTAGCTCATAAGCTGTCTCTAGATGTTGTGAGACAAGTAATAGCGGGTCAATCTTTAGTCTTTTAAATTCGGAGGTTAAAATATCAATCCCAGAACCATCTATTGGGGCATAGACCAGATCAGGTTTTATTTTTCCAATCCGGTAAGTGGCAGCTCTTACCGCATCATGGTACCCCTCAAAAGGAAAAGCATTCCTATACACAATCTCAAAATTAAGCTGGTCTAAGAGATTGTCAAATATGGCAACATGACTTATTCCCCAGGCTAGATCTGGATAGAGCAGTGCAGTTGATTGAACCTTATGTTGAACTAAAAAATGACCAATCGCCTCCTGCTCAGCGCTAATAGTTAGTGCATTACTAAAAACCCACGGGCTTTGACTACTGCCCATATCTACAAGCTCTGCAGGGTTTGTCGGTGTTATAAAAGGTACCTTGTACCGATCGGCAAGTGGATACACAGCTTCAGCAAGAAAATCCCAGGTTCCCCCAATCACTCCATCGACTTTGTCAACATTGACCAACTTTTGAAAAGCACTAACAGCACGGGCTGGTTCAGTGCGATCATCCTCTATAAATAACTTTACTAGATAGTCTTTGCTCTCTAATTCCTTTGCAGCAAGTTGGACCCCAGAAAGCCAATTTTCACCGTTATGTGCAGCAGGGCCACTAAGGCTGACTATAATACCGATACGTAATGTTTTTTTCTCGGAGTCTTGCCGCTCTGAGCAACTCCAGAGGGCACCAAAGATAAGACTTATTACTAAAATGAGAGTGGAATATCGTCTAATATGCATGCTAGAATCCCGGTTAAAACTAATAGGAAGAATAACTTGGAACCGACCACTTCTCAAGAAAAGCTCTCTCTTATTCCGTTTCTTCAGAATAAGAGATTTTGTTCTGAGCTCTTATACCGCAATAGACGCCACCAAATCTGGAGAGTCGAGCACAATTCTATACCCCTAATTGCAAAGATTCACACCCCGATCTCTTCATATAAATTTAGTAGGAAATTCTCACTTTACCTTAGAAATTTCCTGAGAAACTACGGGGAGCGAACATCTCGGGGGGCAAAACTGCTTAAGAGTATTGGAGTAGCCTCTATTGATCCAGTAGCTTCTGGCAAGATATCGGTTGGTCCCTTGATGCGCGAAGGCTATGTAATATATCCAGAGATCAAAGCTCTGGGCACTGCAAGAGATCTGCTGGAGGATAAACTAGAAGCTAGCCCTGCGGTAAAGCACTGGGCAATTAAAGAGATGGCTAAGATTTCAAGAGTTATTCACGATGCAGATATTTTGCACGGCGACCTTGTTCCGAATAACTTTTTACTGGTTAAAGGTATAGATGGTCATCACTTAGTTGTAATAGACACAGATCATACAAGAACAATAAAGTGGCTCCCTAAAATCTTTAGCAGATTCGTAAAACTATCCTGCTTTCGTAGAATAAATCGCAACTCGCAAAGTACTGCGGAGTTTTTTAGAGTGTACTTTAACCGGGAGCCGAGCCGGATGGAAATTTCTGCTCTAGACTTTTGGAGCTGGCGAGATAGGCGCCCCTTTAGCAAGCTTCTTAAAAGACCTGGATTGTGGGTAGCATTGGCGCTGTTGTTGATAATCTACCTCGCAACCCTGGCCTGATTCACAATTGCTCCTCTGTGCACCTCTGTGTCCCCTGTGGTAATTTAAAAAACTATACCACAGTGGTTCTTTTCTATTTTTCACCACAGGGGACGCAGCTCTTTGTCTGGAGCTTTGCTCCAGACAAAGACACAGAGGGGGGGGGAGTTCTTTTCCCTGGCTCGGTGTGCTCTGTGGTTTGCCTGTCTTGAGCGCAGTCTCAAGGAGAACGCGGAGTCAGGAAAGACTCCTTGGCCTGACCCTGAATCTGACCTTAATCTTTTGGATTAGGGTCAGGCCAAGGGTCAAGGTCAGGATTATAACATCGAGAGATAAATAAACGGAGAGGAACGCGGAGTAGCGCAGAGGTAGGAATACTTTTGAGGATCTATCTCAGTTAAATACTACTCTTTTTCGAGTAAAAAGATCTGATCAGAAAGCCTCGCATAATCTTCCATTGATAGTGCTTCAGCTCGTAGCTCTGGAGAAATTCCACAGGTAGTCATAGCACTCTCTAGTACCTGTCGCGTAAAATTCCCCTCTGCTAGCAAGCTATTCATAATTTTTCTGCGACGGTGCGCAAAAGAATCTCTGACTAGTCTTAAAAAGGTAAATCGATCCAGCAGTTCATATCTTGGTGTGTCCAAAAAGCGCAACTCGATCACCTGTGAATCTATTTTAGGCTTTGGATGAAAACATTCCGGTCCAATAATAGGCCCTGTTCGTACATCGGCAGCCATCTGGCAACTAATGGACAGTGCTCCGTATGCTTTAACGCCGGGCTTTGCTGACAGCCTGGCGACAAATTCTTTTTGTAGCAAAAGCACCGCTCTTCTAATCTCTGTTGAGTAAGCAATCATGTAAAACAGGATCTCACTGGAGAGTGAATAGGGTAAATTGCCAAAAATTACCAAAGGTTTTTTAAACTCAGTTAAATCAACCTCGCGTATATCTGATTGAATTATTTTTAAATCGGGGAATGTGCGGCTTAGATGACGCACAAAAGCAGGCTCAAGCTCAACTACTGTCAGAGGAGCTAGTGAATTTAACTCTGCCGTTAGAGCTCCAAGACCAGGCCCAATCTCAAGCAGATTCTCATCAGGTTGTGGTTTGCCAAATTCCACAATGCTCTCTAGCGCCTGCAGATCTAACAGAAAATTCTGCCCACGCTCTTTGCTGGGTCTTACCCCGATGCGCCGTAAAAGTTGTTTAATATCCTGGCTCACACAATAGCTCCCGATTCTGTTTCAATCGGCCAACGGGGATATACCTGGTAGGGCTCGAGGTCCTTAGAGTTTTTGTTCAGATAGAGGCTTCCTAGATATGCTATCATGGTTGCATTATCCGCACAGTGTTGCGGTAGAGGAAGGTAAACTTGACCGGGCGATACCTCTTCTAACTGTGACTGCAACCGTTTATTGGCCGAAACTCCACCGGAGAGCGCAATTTGTCTTACTCTGGTTGATTTAATTGCCAACCGAGTTTTCCGTACTAGAAGCTCTACTATAGCTTCTTGAATAGCAAAGGCTATCTCAACCTTAAGGCGAGAGTCCTTCTCTAATTCAGCCTCGTGCTTTTTTATCAGGAGAGAAGCAGCAGTCTTTAATCCCGAAAAGCTAAATCCCTTCTTTCGTTGATCGTTCATGGCACGTGGCAATCTAAGCTTAGAGCTTTCACTCTGATCGGCAAGAGCAGCAAGCTGCGCTCCCCCAGGATAATCAAACCCCAACAAAAAAGCACTCTTATCAAAAGCCTCCCCTGCGGCATCATCTATAGTCCTACAGATAAGGGAGTAATTGCCAAGCCCCTTAACCAGATGAATCTCTGAGTGCCCCCCGGAAACTATCAGACCCAAGAATGGATAGCTTAGCTCTTGACTGGCAATCATGGGTGAAAGCAAGTGAGCTTCAATATGATTTACCCCGATTACAGGGACTCCTATTGCATCTCCAAGACCGTGGGCGAACTGCACTCCCACAATCAAGCACCCCTTAAGACCTGGCCCTCGAGTAACAGCTATAGCAGTAATCTGATCGAGAGAGATCTTCAATCTCTGCATATCTTGAGTAACTTTTTCAAACAGCAAAGGTAGGGCTTTAAAATGCTCGCGCGAGGCAAGTTCTGGCACTACCCCTCCATAAAGTGCGTGAAGTTCAACCTGAGATGCTATCTGTTCGCTTAGAATTTCAACTGTTCGGTCTGGCCCCACGCGGATAAGTGAGATAGCTGTCTCATCACAACTTGTCTCGATCCCCAGCACAAGGTCTACACCGTTTTTCATTAGATAGATGATACCACAGTCTAAATTTAATCTGAACGAATCAAGAGGTTAGGTTTATTTCATGCTTAAGGTAAGGATTTTAGCTATCTCGCCTGTAGAACCGCTATTGCAAAGTCTTAAGATAGATCGCAATTGCCTCGAGATCATCCTGCCTTGCCCTGGCATAGAAATTTGTCGGACAAAACTCTGAATCAACAAACTTATTGCCCGGGGCTTCTCCAGTTTGCAGATAGTAGACAATTTCCTCTTCTGACCAAGATCCGATTCCAAGCCGCTCGTCTGCCGTGATATTTGGAGCCAATCTGGATTCCCCATCCCTTTTAATTTCCTGGCCACCGGAAAGATATCGACCAGAGGTAAAAAAACCTCCCTGTAGATTATGGCAACTCCCACACCGTGCTACGTGATCAACGAGATAACCTCCCCAGGCAACGGTCTCACGTTTGGAGATAACAGGCACATACCCACGCACCTCTGTCCAACGATCAAAAAATCCAGTGGTATTACGCTCAATAAATCCAAGAGATCGCTTTTTAAGCTGATTTTCTACCGGCGGAAGAGCACGTAGGTAGGCGACAATTGAATATAGATCTCTATCTGACATCCACTCATACCCTGCATGAATTTCAGGGGATAACATACGTCCATCAGGTGCAACAGCTCCGCGCAATGATCGTACGACATCAGAAGTCTCCCACTCACCAATTCCGCTACTGGCAGGGGTTATATTTGGCGCTATCACCTGGCCAAAGCTATCCTCAAATACCCTGCCACCGCTAAGGGCCGATCCAGGAATACTTTGCTCACCGTGACAAGAGCCACACGCTGCAAGACCATTGGCAAGATCTCGACCGTGGGTAATTTTATCTGGCTCTAGGATATCCGGCACTGGAAAAGTTGGGCGCGGTCCACAGGCAACCAGAGCGGTCGACACAATAATTACTAGCAAGGCAAAGCGCGCTAAGAGGTGAGCAGTGCTGGCACTGTTTGGTATTATAGTCATAGCCCGTAATCTAGCAGGCCAAGCCCGATTTCAGCAACTACCACTCTACATATTCGAGGCTGTTGGAATCTCCCGGCCCTCATCCTCGCTAAATTCCGCGTAGAACTTGACCAGCCGCTTTCTTAACATCAATCTAGATCTGTGAAGCCGACTCTTTACTGCCGGAATAGATAATCCTAAAATTCTACCCACTTCCTTGCTAGTCAATCCATCGATATCCCTTAAGATATAGACAGGTCGGTAGTCATCAGGAAGCTTGGCTATGGCGGTCTCTAAGGCGCTAGAAACCTCCTTTCGAAGGGTCTCAGTATCGGTATCTTGATGATCTGCAGTAGCCATGCACATGGAATGTTCTTCTGCCGGCACAGCATCTTCAATTGAGATACTCTTATCCTGCTTTCTCTTCCGGATCTTCATTAGTGAAGAGTTTACCGTAACCCGATAGAGCCAACTGGAAAATGATGATTTGCCCTCAAAGCCATCAATTTTTCGATACACGGTAACAAAGACATCCTGGAGGACTTCTTCGGCATCCTCCTGATTTCTGCACATCCTGGAGGCTAAGTTATAAGCCTTTTCACTGTAGCGTGAGACCAATTCTTCAAAACTTAGCTGATCTCCAGATTTAAACTCTTCTATGAGTTCGAGATCGGTCTTCCCTTCCGACATGTCTTCCTCCGACTTTTTAAGCGGCCCACTCTCCCTTATGGAGAAACCGCTTGACGTATATCAGAGGAAATACTGCGAAAAGCTTGCCAAGTTTTTAGTGATGTCAAAACCAACTAAACCGCTTCAAATAAGCTGAAAACATTGGGGATTTTTTTTAAGAACCCGGAGTCACTGACAATGCATCGTCAAAAAGGCGGCAATTATTGCAGCCGCACCGTCAAAAATCTGGTGCCTTCTGCCCGGCGGACCATAACTAAAATAGCCTTGTCTTTAGGTAATTCAGGGAGAATAGAGCTGTAGTGCTCAGGGCCTTTTAGCTTCTCTCTATTTAACTGATGTATGATATCTCCCTTTTGGATTCCACCTTTGTGCGCAGGCGAATCCTCCTCAACCTCTTGGACCATCACACCGGAGAACTCTGCATCTTCTAGCTTGTCAGCCAGAGCAGGATCTATCGCTGAGACTATCAATCCCAACCTATCCCCTTTAACAACTATCTCATTGGTAGAATCGGTTTGTTCAATATTTGAATATTCTGTTATTCGGGGGTGCAACGTAATTTTCTTTCCGTCTCTAATAACTTCAACCGAGACTACCTTGCCGACTACGGTATTTGCGACCATAAGTGGCAGGTCGTCGTGATCTTGAACTGCTTTTCCATCAAATGAGACGATTATATCTTCGACCTTAAACCCGGCTCTGGATGCCGCACTCTCTTTCATAACATCTGCGACAAGTGCACCACCGGATTTATCTAAACCTAGCGCTTCTACTAGGTCTGGAGTGATGCTTTGAACAACTACCCCGAGCAGTCCACGGGTTACTTCACCACTCTGGTAGAGCTGTTGTAATATTCCCTTGGCCAAATTAACTGGTATCGAGAATCCAATTCCAATATTAAACCCAGACCCACTTCCAAATTGCTGTCGTCCCGGACTGAATATAGCGGTGTTGATTCCTACTACTTCTCCACTTGAATTTACCAGCGGCCCACCGGAGCTACCCGGATTAATACTTGCATCGGTCTGAATAAACTGATCGTAAGGACCACTCGCCGGGGTTGGAATTCGCCGTGACTTTGCTGAGACAATTCCAGCTGTAACTGTCTGACCGAGTTGAAACTGATTGCCGATTGCCAAAACCCATTCACCGACTTTTAACTCGTCTGAGTCACCAAGCGGCAATATGGGCAGTTTGCGTTCTGTTTCTATTTTGATTAAAGCAAGATCGGTCTTATCGTCTCGCCCAATTACTTCCGCTACATACTCTTCTCGCTCCTCAGAGATCCGAACCTTTATCTCAGAAGAGTCAGTACCGATTACATGGTTATTTGTAACTATATAACCATCAGGATGGATAATAAAACCAGAACCCAGAGAGCGGGTCGGTTGATTAGGCTCACCCCTAAAAAAAGGAAATGGGATCTCTTCTTCCTGTTCATCGGTAAGAACTTCTCCCTCGGCAGAAATATTAACTACAGCACCGGAAATCTGACTTACAAGTTCTGAGAAATCTTCTAACCCGAGCCTTTCTTGAACCAGCGATCTATTTTCGCCATTTTGTTCTTTAAATAAGGACTCCTGCGCCGGTGCTAACTCAGGACCTAAAAAAAAGCCGCTAATAAAAATTATATAACCAGCTATGACCCTACAACTAATTTTCATCCAAATTCCATCTAAATTAAATCACGACAGTGGCACTATCAACGCTACTATGAACGATTAGAGGCCGCGCGGACAAAGGACATCCTAAGGTTGTGCAATATCTCTTCAAGCATGCGCTCTTCCTCATCAGAGAGGTTGCCTGCAGTCTTTTCACTAATCATCGCCAGAATATCTATCGTCTGTTTGGCCGCTTGCTTATTGACTGGAATCTCTACCCCATTAGGAGCAGGGATCTCGCCTAACTGGACCATCGCTGAATGAGCAAGAGAGACCACAAATGAAACGAAATTAATATCTTGCTCTGAGCCACCCCCCTGTTCTGTTTGCACCTTCGCGTAGGCCTGCTCGGCCTGGGCTGATTCGTGAGCACTCACTCCGGGACGATCTGAGGCGGCGGTCCCACCTTGAGCGGTGTTAATCTCTGTATCAGGAGCTACCTCTACCTTTTCTACCTTGTCACTGGGCCGTGGCGTTTGCGTTGTGGAGCCCTGATCTCTGAGATTTCCTGCGTCATCAAAACGGCGTCTATCTGCAATCTTAAATCCAGAATCTTTCTCTTTATCTTCCATACTTAATATTCTCTTGAAATTCTCCAAAATAGAAGTGGTCGTACTATAGATCGTTAAATGACTTTTTCCCAGAGCTGATTCGTGAGAAGCTGTGAGCACTCAATGGAATCGACTGTCTATCAGAATACATACCCCACCTATGAGATTAAAGATTCTTGGATGCGGAACATCGACTGGCGTGCCTATTCCCGGGTGTAAGTGCCAGGTCTGCCGTTCAACCGATCCAAAAAACCACCGGGATCGCACCTCGGCCCTTATTATTACTGACAGCGGAGAGCAATATTTAATAGATGCTACCCCAGATCTGAGGCATCAGGCCTTGCGCTGGCAAGTTGATTTCCTTGATGCCGTGCTTTTTACCCATGCCCATGCAGATCATATCTTTGGGATCGATGATCTGAGATCCTTTAACTTCACCTCAGGCAAGCCGCTTCCATGCTATGCTACTGAAACTACTTTTAAATCTATCCGCCAAACCTTCTCCTATCTATTTGACAGAGATCCTGAATATAAGGGTGGAGCCCTGGCAGACCTTGATTTTCAGAGGATTTCAGCCGGAGACGATTTTAATCTCGGCAAACTGACCATAGAGCCATTTGAGCTCCGACACGGAAAAATGGAAGTGCTTGGATTTAAAATGGGCAACCTGGCCTATGCAACAGATTGTCACCTGATACCTGAAAACTCCAAACAGGCGCTAAAAGGGATCGATATTCTGATTTTAGATGGTTTGAGGTATCAGAGTCACCCCACTCATCTCTCAATCCCTGAGGCAATTGCCCTCGCCCAAGAGCTTAAAGTTGGTCAAACATATCTTACTCACATGACGCACACAGTGGACTATCAGAGTGTTTCTAGTCAGCTCCCTAAAACAGTCGAACTTGCCTACGATGGCCTTGAGATCGAGTTTGAAGCGTAATCGCTATTCAAATATGATTTATGTCATCTCTCTAAGACTAGATAATAGCATAAACTAAAGGAATCCTTTAGTTTATGTGCATATAGGGTTAAACTAACACACACCGCCTATTTGGAGATTGTTCTAGATGCTTAATAAGTCTTTCTTTGTGGTTATTCACCTCGGCTGTTTTTTAATAATCTGGACCGGTGTCTCCGCCGTAGCGCTGGCTGTAGCGCTATCACTCTACCTAATTCGTATGTTCGCAATTACAGCAGGCTATCACCGGCTTTTTTCTCACAGATCCTACAGTACCAGTAGAGCTTTTCAATTTGTGCTAGCAGTGCTGGGAAGTAGCGCAGCGCAGAAAGGACCTCTTTGGTGGGCTGCAAGTCACCGCCACCATCACAAACACTCAGACACTGAAGAGGACATTCACTCTCCGGGCTTACACGGCCTTTGGTGGGCGCATGCTGGCTGGGTACTTTCCAGCGAAAACGATGAGGCAGATCTAACTACGGTAAAGGATCTAACAAAGTTTCCGGAGTTAGTCTTGCTAGAAAGATTTCACTTTGTGCCCCCATTGATCTTACTGGCATGTTGTTATCTCCTGGGAGTGCTGTTAGCGCTTTACTACCCTCAGCTGGGCACCAACGGCTTTCAGATGGCAGTTGTCGGTGCACTACTTAGCACCGTTTTATTGTATCACGGCACCTTTGTAATAAACTCGCTCTCTCATATGATGGGAAAGCAGAGGTTTGCAACCGGCGATGAGAGTAAGAATAGCCTGATTCTGGCGATTATTACTCTGGGTGAAGGATGGCACAACAATCATCACCGTTATCCAGGATCTGAAAGACAGGGTTTCTACTGGTGGGAACTTGACATTAGTCACTATGTATTAGTTTTACTTTCCAAACTCGGACTGGTTTGGAATTTGCGAACACCGCCAAAACGGATATATGAAGAAGGTGCTAAGGGGCAGTTGACGTAATCAAACTTATGAGTAGGGCCACGGAAACTCTGCAATAGAATCGGTCCCTGACCAACCTAGGCCAAGGCTACGTCTGACAGGCGATGACGACGAGGTGGGACGGTAAAACGTAAACCGTCCACGGAATAACGGTTTACGTGATTGCCGTAATCGTCGTCCGTGGTCATCATCGAGTGTCTATCGGCTGCGAGTTGTGGAAACGTAGCGCTCTTTAGCCTGTCTCTGAGAAACCACAAACTCCTTACTTCACCCATAAATCTAACCTGTAGCGGGGCCACGGCCATTAAGTTAAGCAATTGAGCTTCATCAAGAAGATCACTGGGAGCGCGGGCATCTTGCCCGCAGAGGTTGTATCTATCGCCAATAGGATTTGTGCGGGCAAGATGCCCGCGCTCCCAGTGTTAAATTTCTTAACTTAATGGCCGTGGTAGCGGGGAGTCTGTCCAAAAACGAGCGAACCCCACTGTTGGATCGGCAGGTTTATATACGGAGCTGT
>Ga0208075_1000587_pt1 | contig 16682 bp, 14 predicted proteins | sample HotLakmasection5_FD_184728 | JGI IMG/M metagenome (GOLD analysis project Ga0208075, IMG submission 184728) | Hypersaline microbial mat communities from Hot Lake, Washington, USA - Section #5 (SPAdes) | ecosystem: Environmental > Aquatic > Non-marine Saline and Alkaline > Hypersaline > Microbial... | reverse complement strand
GTGGCGGTCGCCGTTGGCTCCAGCGTATCCGTCGGCGTAGCGGTCGCCGTGGCGGTCGGCGTCGGTTCCAACGTATCCGTCGGAGTCTCGGTTTCCGTTGGCTCCGGCGTGAATGTCGCAGATGGCGTGGCCGAAAACACAACCAGTGGCGAGTCGAAGCGCTGCGTTGGCACAGCCGTTGACGTTGGCAGCACAATCGGCGTCAACGTGAGAGTATTTGTCAACGTCGGTTGCGGCGTGACTGTTGCGGTGCTTGTTGACGTGGGGATAAGCGTCAGCGTCAACGTCGCGGTCGACGTGAAAGTTGGCTCCGGTGTACTTGCACCAATCAGAGTTGGTGAGACAACGCCCCTAGGGGATAACGGAGTCAGTGTAGGGGCAGAGGTTACTGTTGGCAGCACAAGCGGCGTTGCTGTATGCGTTTGTGTTTCTGTCGGTTGCGATGTGTGCGTCGGCGAAGCGGTGAGGGTCGTCGTAGGCGAACCAGCATCAGCGATGATCGTCTCCGCTGGAGTCAGCGTCACCGCGTCATCATCGCCAGTTAAGGACAGCAGCACCGCAAAAATCACCGCAAAAGCCAGCAGCGAGACAACAAGCAGCGCAGCGATCAGTTCGTTTCCGATGCTACGACGCATAATTCTACCCTCATCTCTCTACTTCTGGCTCAGACCGCATGGGCAGAGCGACATTAAACAACGAGCCTACCTTCTCACGCGATTCCAGCCACATACGACCACCGTGCGCTTCGGTCAAAGCACGGGCGATAGCCATACCGACACCCGTATCACCCAACCCCTGAATCAGCGGATTTTCTGCTCTGTATTTACGAGCGAAGACACGTTCCTCGTCTTCGGGACTGATACCACCACCGCGATCCCCTACTGAGATTAACAGGCAATCGGTGGGCTGTGCTGATGCTGTCAGCTTTACCTGGCGTTGCTGGACGCTCACAAAAACCTCGCTGTCAGGCGGTGACACCAGATAAGCATTCGACAATAACTGTCCCAGAATCTGGCCAATCGCGTCGCGATCAACAGGAACAGACGGCAGACTGTCATCAAGATTCAGGCTAACGGTTAATCCTTTTTCGCGAAACTGGCTGGACAAATCCGTTATTGCATCTTCAACCAGACCGGTGACATCAACCGGCTCCGGCGACAGGCTTACCGCGCCGGTATCGAGTTCCGTAACCCGAATCAGATCGTTAAGCATCAGAACCAACCGCGAGATATTCGATGCGACTCGCTGCAGGAACTTACGCTGCATCTCTCCGAGAATACCAGCCGACTCGCCTAACAGCAAATCGACATAGCCCGTCATCGAGGTAATTGGTGTGCGCAACTCCTGTACCAGACCCAGCAACAACTCAGGATCCGCTGGCTTGTAGCGCCCGGCGGGCTGCTCAGTATCGGCCATGCGCATCCTGAGTGCCTCGTACTGGTTTTCGACATCGGCCAACTTCTGGCGCACATGCTGCAATTCATGCTCAAGCTGGTTGCGCTCCACCGTGAGCTGTTCGATCATAGCGGTCAACGAGTTAATGCCTTCAGCACCTCGGTCCGCGAGGCTGTCACGGTCACCATATACTCGTCCCATTAACTGATCACGGTCAGATTGCAGCGCGTGACGTTCAGCCAGCAGTCGATCTCGTTCATGAATAAGATCACTGCGCTCGTTCGCCAGCTTCTGCAGTTCCTCACGCAATCGATTCTGTTCCTCATGAGCTTCCTGCAGCTCGATCTCGTACCCGGCAGCCTGCGCCAGCAACCGCGCCCGATGCCCCTTGATCAGGTCTACCTTAGCCAGCAAATCATCATAAACGGCCTGAAGCCGATCACGTTGTTTGATGGCTGCTTCGCGATCACCAGCCAGATTGTTAATCTCAGATTCGAGCCGATGCAAGCGTGCATCACGTTCTTCCTCTTCAGCGATACGAGTCGCCAGTTTCAGGCGTTCTTCCAGAAGATGATCGCGCTCACGCTGCAAACTGACGTTCTGACTCTGAAGTTCGGCGCGCTGCTCCGTCAATTGATCAAGAAGCTGTAGAAGGCCTGCCGAACCTTCTTCAATGCCAATCGTCTGTAACTGCGCATGAATCTCGGCCAGTTTGGCATTAATCTGCTGGCATTCCTGTTCCAGGCGTCGCTTTTCCTGGGCCATATGCTCAACCTGAGCCTGCAAATTATGGGGCTCGCTGGCATATCCTTGCGTACGCAGTGTTTCAATATGGACTTGCAGTTCATCGCGCTGACGTGCCAGCATGTCGCGTTCCTGGTGCAGCGCTTCAACCAACCCTTGTGCTTCACCTTCAGGCTCAACACCCAACGCGCTGCGCAGCATCGCCTCGGCTTCCCTCAAACGAGACGCCAGCAGGTCCCGTTCTTCGCGGAGCTGCTGCTGCTCAACGTTGAGGGTCAGAATGCTCTGCGAAATGGTCTGACCTTCTTCGGTATCGTCCAGTTCCCCAACCACGCGACTGCGCTCATTGCCGAGTTCATGTTTCAGCAGTCGAATATGGTTGTTCAGCTCTTCGATATGGTCGCGCGCGTTCTGGAGTTCCGCCTGCATCGCCCGGCGAGCCGCCAGCACCTCATCATCGTCCACCTGACTGGGCGATACCCCTGTCACCATCGCATAAATCGCACGTTCTTCAGCCATCTTACGCGCTTCATCGGCAGCGTAACCCAGCGCCAACATGCTGGCTGCGATAACCGCAAAGCCACTCAGCAGACTGGTTTCCGGCCCTTCCATCTCACGTTGTGTATAGGGGAAAGCCAGCATCAACACAGCGACCAGTTCCCGGTCACGCGTGAGTGGCTGGAAATACACCGGGCCACGCTGGTCAACATCTAACCGGGTAAACAGATCACTCAGTTCGCTGGAGTTATTGGAGACCGACAACTGCCGCTGACTGCGGCGCTCGATTGCACTGGCCAATGTAGGCTGATTATCCAGGTTGATGGCTATCCCGCTGATGTCACGCCGCATCACATGATCGTGAGCCACCACAACATCTGCATAGTTCGCATCCTGAAGATGTAATAATGCAGCAATATCTGCCTTAAAGACCTCAACCACAGCCTTCACAACGCGCTGGGGTAACTCGGAAGCGGTTGCACCCTCCAGAATTAGCCCCAGGGCACGCAGCAGTTGCACCGATTCGCGCTCAGCCTGCGAGCGAGCCGGGCGTGGCGGAAGTGGGGCGCGGACGGCAGCTTCAAGATCAGCCAGGTCAGCTGCGAAACGCCCGACCACCAACCGGTAGACGATAACCGGAACCAGCAGATAGGCAACGAGGATCGCGATTCGAGATACACCGGCGACGTTGCCAATCAGGCCCCCTTCGGCAATCTGGGTGAGCGTCACTGCATATCCCAGCAGCAGAAGCCCAAAAAATAGTAGCTTCAGTGGTACGTCAACGACCGAGCGCGCCTTCAGCAGCACCAGCGCCAACCCCAGCCCACTAAGCACAATTTCCACGAAAATCCAGGTCGCGCCCAATTCTGTCAGATAGAAATCAGTGGTGCCATATAGCTCACTCCACTGGCTGAGTGTGACAGCGGCACCGCCGGCAACCAGTAACGCCAATACCGATACCAACACAACCTGCCTGCGATTTGCTGATGCACTTTCGGGCGTAAGGAGCGCCCACGCCAACAGGATGATTGTTATTGCACTGGCGGCACGTTCCAGGGGAATAATGGCGATTGCCTGGTCTGTTTCGACAAGCAGGGCGATAATCACTCCAATCAGAAGTGAAGACCACACCAGCGTCATGCCGCCCAGGGCAAATGCGTAGCGTGACACCAGAATGTCGCTCGACCGATTCAGACGGTGCGACATAATCATCAACAGACTGATGAGGCAAATCACGATGACAGCAAAGAAATAGATTGTGTCACCAGGCGTACGAACGAAAATTTCTGACAGGTCAACGGGCGACGACAACACGGTTAATCATCCTTGCTGGCATGTGTAGAGCAAATGATTAACAGAATTATAGCATAACCAATACCTCTCACGCCGTCACGCTTGGTTTAATTGCCGTTAGAAGGTTCGCCAACGTGGGAGAGGCGGTGCTTGACGGTAGCCTACCCCTCAGCTAGACTTCTGCTCATAACACCTGAATTCAGGTGTTTGTGTACGAACGAGTAAATATCAACTATGGCCGCGTTGAATAACAAAGGCTCACGAAGAAAAAAGCGTTTTTTGCTACCCCCCCTGCCGATCATCTCCACGCTGCTACTGATGGCTGCTCTGGGGCTTTTTGTACGCGAGTTGATCGCGTTCAGCCAGCAGGAAGACCGTTTGCCATTGGGGCTGACGGTTGCCGGCATCGATGTCAGCGGCATGACTCGCGCCGAGGCTCAGGTAGCTTGGGTAGAAGCATATTCTCGCCCGATAACACTGTATTATGGCGACAGCCCCATTATTCTGGACCCAGCATCAATTGGATTCCGTACCAACTGGCAGATGATGTTAACCGAGATCACCAGCCTCGGTAGCGCTGAAGGTAGTTTTTGGCGACGTTTTCTCAACCATCTTGCCCAGCAGCAGTTTGAGCAGTCAGCACAGCTACCACTAATCGCTGATTATCAGGAGAGCCTGTTGCGTCAATTTCTTGAGGACATCAGCCAGCGGTATGATGAACCATCTGGCAGGCCTGGTTATGACGTGCAAACGCTGACTACATTTTCTGGTAATCCAGGGCAAATGCTCGATATAGAGACCTCAATCCGTGATATCGACCGTGCACTACGCAGCCCGTTTAATCGTACGGTGGTCCTGCCGCTGGGCGGTGTGGACAGCAGCCGCCCCGGACTGGAAACACTGCGCGAACTGATAATCGCTTACCTCGATTCCAGAGGTTTCATGTACGACGGCCTGTCAACCATTGCCTCAGTCTATATTATGGATCTCAGGACAGGTGAAGAACTCAATATCCTGGGCGACGTGGCTTTCTCGGCGGCCAGCACGATGAAACTGCCGATTCTCATTGACTACTTTCGCTACCTGGACATTGACCCCACCCAAGACGAAGCCTGGTTGATGGCCAATTCTCTGCTGTGCAGCAATAATGCCTCATCCAACCTGTTGTTACAGATTCTTGGAGGCGGGGATGATATCTTCGCCGGTCTGGCGCGCACCAGCCAGACCATACAGTATCTCGGCGCACGCAACACCTATATCGCCGCACCATTTGTTGAAGGTGTCAGTGGGCAGCAGTTGGGGTCAATAGAAGCGCCACAAACCAGTCCCAATACGCAGTATTCAACAAACCCCGACCGTTTTAACCAGACAACTGCCGAAGATATGGGAACCCTGCTGAATCTGCTGTATGACTGTGCGCAGTACGGCTCCGGGCTGATGACAGCGTTTCCTGATGGGGAATTTACCCAACGTGAATGCCAGCGGATGATTAATCTGCTCGCAGCTAACGACCTGCAGCGACTGCTCCAGGGTGGCATTCCATCTAATATGACTATTGCCCACAAGAACGGCTGGCTGGAAATCGACGACGCTGGCATGGTAGGTGATTCGGGAATCGTTTTTGCGCCAAATGGTAACGACTACATCGTCTCGGTCTTCCTATGGGAAGACACCGATGAACGCGATTTCGAATTACTGTGGCCAATTCTGGAAGACATCTCGCGCGCAGCGTGGAACTATTTTGTGCCAGAGCAGCCGCTGCTTGAACGCCGCGAGCTGCCTTTTGCTGCCCAGGAGTGTGAGGGGAACTATCTACCACCTCAGGGACAGGTCAATCTGGATGATATGGATGCCTGGCGCACATCGGGATAAGCCGACTCACAATCGCTTGCTGATGATAAGACAGTTGCGCTGCTGGCAATAGCGATATTCGATCCGGTCCATAAACTTTTTGACAAAGTAAATGCCCCACCCGCCACTCGGACGCTGCATTAGCGGCGCTTTGGGGTCCGGGTCCTCTTGCTGCAGGGGATTAAAGGCGGGCGCATCGTCGATAACGATAATGGTAAACCACCGCTCATCACGGCGGCACACGATCTCAATCAACCTGCCCTGCCCCTCAAAATGATAACCATGTTCGATGATGTTCGTGCATATCTCTTCGACCGACAGATAGCAGCGATAAATCGATTCGTCGTCCATGCCAGCCTCACGCGCGTTAATGGAAACAAACGCACAGGCTCGTTCGATTTCATCCACGACAGCGTTGATTCGCAATCTGCTCTGCTGGGTCATGGCACGTTCAATCTCCAGGGATGGTGACGCCCGTTATTCAAGGATTAGAAACTGGCAATTGCTTCATCCGGCGTGGCGTATATCCTGACAATCTGATGCAGACCGGCCAGTTCCATAATCTCGCGAACCCGTTCTATTGGACGTGCGACGCGCAAATCTCCCCCATCCTGCTGGCGTGCTACCTTGAGAGCCGTCACAAGCTCGCGCAGGCCGGCACTGCTCATATACTCTACACCAGAAAGGTCGATAACCAACTGCCGCTGATCCCGGGCCAGTTGCTCCTTCAAAACAATGCCAAGCTGTGGTGCCGTGATACCGTCAATCCGCCCATTGACCTCAACCAACGTCACGTGATTTAAGCGCGAGACATCAATATCAATCATGGCGCTGCTCCTGTGTAGGTGAATTTATGGTGAAAATCGCGCAACACACTTATTCTACTCCAAACATATCGGCTATAATACCGGCATCGTGACAAAGTATCATCAAGATTGCGCAAGTTCATGAATATGGGATACCTCCTGGTCCTGACTCTGATCGTCACAGCGATGCTAATGGCGGTGCAGCGTGCCGAACCCAAAAAGCGGTTGATTGTGTTTATTCTGCTACTGATTCCTGCATATCTACTGCGGAATTTTGTGATTTACCGCGAGATTGTCACGGAGGGTTGGGCCGCGCTGACGATTGCATTGGTGTTTAACCTTCTTTTCTGGGCGCTGATTGGCCGTTATAATCCGGTGCGAAGCAGTGATGAAATCCAGGTGCTGGGAATGGACGACTGACCCACAAAATCAAAACGCCGTCCCCGGCGGAGACGGCGTTCAGGCATCCCATACGAATGGGGATGATGCCACAGTTTATTCGATCACGTTCAGCGGGATGACATCACCACCCTGTAACATCAGAACACTGACACGAGCAGCGACATTCTCCGAAAGCGACTTAAACGCCTTCCCGGCTTCACTTTCCGGTTCGAGCGCAACCACTGGGCGCCCGTAATCGCCACCTTCGCGCACAGAAGCAGTCATCGGCACACGCCCCAGGAATGGCACTTCACGCTCCTGCGCCAACTTCTCACCGCCCCCCGAACCGAAATACTCACCGGTCATATTTTCGACGACGCCGATGATCGGTACGTTCAACTGCTCGAACATAGCGATACTGCGCAGCGCGTCGGAGACGGCCACATCCTGCGGCTGGGTAACCACAATAGCGCCAGCCAGCGGGAAAGACTGCGCCAGCGACAAGGGCGCATCACCAGTACCTGGCGGCAGGTCCACAATCATGTAATCCAGATCATCACCCCAGTCAACATCGGTGAAAAACTGGCGAATGGCGCTGTGGAGCATTGGGCCACGCATAATCATCGGACGGTCCGGCTCAGTGAGGAAGCCGGTGCTCATCACTTTAACGCCATAGGACTCAATGGGCATCATCTTGTTATTGACAACTTTAGGACGTCCGGTAGAGAGGCCCATCATGCCAGGAACATTGGGGTTCAGAATATCGGCATCGATCAGGCCCACACGCGCACCAGCTTCTGCCAGTGAAATGGCCAGGTTGACAGACACCGTACTCTTACCAACACCCCCCTTGCCGCTGCCCACCGCGATGATGCTGCGCATAGGGGCATTCAGACGTCCGTGTATACGACGGTCGGTCGGCACCTGGGAATCCCAGTTGATTTCCAGCCGCTTGATGCCATCTACTTTGCCGATTACCGCCTCGTTGCAGCGCGTGATAAACACATCCTTCAACGGGCAGGCCGGCGTCGTCAGTACGATGGTAAATTTCGCCGTATCACCCTCAATCGAAAGATCGCGGACCATATTCAGGGACACGATATCCTTGTGTAGTTCGGGTTCGATGACAGTACTCAGTGCCGTCATCACCTGTTCTTTGGTATCAACCATGATGTACTCCCAACTTATTCGTCGTGTTGAATGCGTCACTGTAAATTATTATAACGCACATCTTAAAAAATTATGCGTCAAAAGTTCCAGTTTCACCTTTGAATTCAAGGCGCTGCTTCATTATGGCGTAAAACAGCTCGTTTGTGCAGTCCATTCGTCGAATTATCAGACCAACCCGACGGGTCTACTAACCAAAGAAACACCCCGGACGAAGTCTTCATCCGGGGCGGGGAATGAATTTGCGATGCGACTTAAGCGATCAGCCCTCGCCTTTGTCTTTCTTCTCGGCAGCCTCACGCTCTCGTTTGCGCGCCAGCGCAGCCTCGCGCTTAGCCATGCGTTCAGCTTTTGCCGCTTCAGCATCAGTCTCGGACCTGGATTCTTTTTTGTCAGCGTCCTTCTTTCCAGCCGAACCTTTGGCGGCGGCCCCTTTCGCGCCACCGTTTTTGGCTGCCGCTCGCTCGGCCTTCTTACGCTCTTTGAGCACGTCTGTATGTTCCCAGCCACCACGCGCCTGCATTTCCTCATAGGCGGTTGTCGGGGCGATGCTGCGCCAGTATTTGAACTCTTTCGACAGGCGCTGCTTATCGTGAATATGGCTCGACGTGCGATCGTAGCTCGCCATCTCATAATCGTGATCCATTTTGATGGCGTCAAACGGGCAGAATTCGGCGCAATAGCCACAATTCATACAGATGTCGATATCGATGTAAAATGCTTCTGGCTCAGGTATAGGACGCCCGGTATTTGGGTCCTCGCCGCGAACAATCCAGATGCACTGCGGCGGACAAACCTTAGCGCAGATGCCACAACTGGTACACCAGTCATGGCCGGGGCGATCAGGGTGGTCATGATCCTCTACAACAAGAAATGGCACAAAACGAAAGCGCTCCGGTACAGCCAGCTTTTCATCTGGATACTGAACTGTAAATGCGCCCTGTGCCTTAGGCCCCTGCCGCGTATTAAAATTATCCTGCGTGGTGTACTTCCGCATTCCGTAACGTAAATCATCGATATACGTATCGAAGAAGTGCTTTAAGGTGACACCCAGACCTTTCAGAATACCTCTTCCGTACATTGTCTCTCCCTTACATCGGCGGTCAGGTCACAACCCGACCTGCTCCACCGGATTATCTCATCTCGATGCTTTAACGGTCTGTTTCACCCAACACGATATCAATGCTGCCCAGCACAGTCACAACGTCAGCAACTTTGTGCCCCCGGGACATCTCCCCCAGCGCAGTCAGGTTGATGAAGCTTGGAGCCCGCACATGATACCGCCAGGGATTCTGGGTGCCCTTGCCTTCGCCGGCTGAAACGACATAGAAACCCAGCTCGCCCTTTGGATTCTCGACACGGCCATAGGATTCGCCCAGCGGCACACGCGGCGTATGCACTGGATTGCCCGCCAGGATTGCTTCACCCTTCGTGGCTTCCAGTCGTGGAAGAATTTGTCGCAGAATACGCAGACTCTCGCGCATTTCCAGCATACGCACCATAAAGCGGTCGTAAATGTCGCCATTCACACCAATAGGAATATCAAAATCCAGCTCGGGATAGATGCTATAGGGGTCAGCTCGGCGGACATCGTAAGGGACGCCACTTGCGCGCAGCAGCGGTCCGGCAGCGCTGTAAGCCACAGCCATTTCTGGCGGCAGCACACCGACGCCAATGCAGCGCGTCTGGACAATCTCATTGTCGTTCAGGTACCGCTCGTACTCGTCGAGGAAGCGCGGCAGACGTTCGTTGATGATGTCCGTCAGAAACTCCATCGTATCGAAATCGCGGACACGGTCATTAATCAAATTAGCGACGCTGTGCAGGCGCTCTGGAATATCCTTAAACACACCGCCGAAGCGCATGTAATTGCACATCAGACGCGAACCAGCAGTAGCCTCGAAGAAGTCCAGAATTTTCTCACGCTCATTATTGGCGTACAGCATCGGCGTGAAGAACGCGCCCAGGTCGTTGAGCAGAAAACCGATTGACCACAGATGATTGACGATACGGGTCAGTTCAGCCATCAGCACGCGAATAACTTCTGCGCGATATGTGGGCGGGTTGTAGCGTGCGCCCAGGCTCAGAAGCTGCTCTACAGCCAGCGCATATCCGAGATTATTGCCCATGCTGGAGATGTAGTCCAGACGGTCAGTAAACGGCATATTGTGCAGATAAGTATTCCGTTCGCCGATCTTCTCATGGTTACGGTGCAGGTAGCCCATCACCGGTTCCAGGGTTTCGATCGTTTCACCGTCCAGCGTGATGACCATCCGAAACACACCATGTGTGCTGGGATGATGCGGCCCCATATTCACCACAAGTCGGTCGGTATGGATGGAATGGTCCAGTTCCTGAACATCCACTCCCAGGCCCAGACCGGAGTAGATACTCTCTTCAGAGACATCGCTTAGCCGTGACAGGTCCAGGTCCGCCGGGTAGCGCACGTTTTTCCCGTAGGGATTGCGCTCCTCAGCACGGAAAACATGACCCCCAGGCCAGCGACTCGAGAACGGTTTGTGATCCTCTTCGTAGTAGGCTTCTTTCCAGTCCTTGCGCAGTGGGTACCCGTCGAAGCCCTCCCACAGCAGAATACGCTTGAGGTTGGGGTGGCCTGGAAAGCGAATACCCATCAGGTCATAAGCTTCGCGCTCCTGGAAATCGGCACCGGGCCACACATCAACCAGCGATGGAATCTCCGGGTTATCACGCGGGGTCTGCGCTTTTAACACCAGTGCCGAACCACCACTGATGCGATAAGCGTGATACACCATCTCCATATCGGAATCGGGTTCGCCAATGCCCATGTAATCGACAGCAGTCGCGCTGGAGAGATAGTCAAAACCCAGTTCGTCGCGTACCGTCAGCGCGACGTCAACCAGATGACGAGGGTCAACAATGACCCCGCCGTAACCCTCGCGCGTATCATCAGATACCGCGTCGGGGTATTTCTCCTTCAGATAGCTGATCGCGCCTTCAATACTGTTAACGTCAACGCCTTCCGGGACGATTTGATCGGTCATGCGTTACTTACCCTTCTTTACTCTGCGTTGCCCTGTGCGGCTTCACGGGCGCGTTTACGAGCCAGCGCTTCTTCGCGCTTCTTGCGCCGGGCAGCCTTCTCCGGATCCTCATCAGCTTCGGCGGCGGCAGGCGCAGCAGTCGCTTTAGCCGCAGCCTTCTTAGGCGCAGACTTTGCGACGGCGGGCAGCTCACGGAATTCCTGCGGTTTGCCCAGCGCGGCCAGTTCCGCCTGACGACGAATGATATCCATCTGGCGCGGGTCGATCACATCCGGCCCCAGAATGGGAATGGGCGTCGGTTCAGCCGGGCCAACACCATACCAGGGCACATCGTCCATTACCGCCAGCGACTGCCCATCAATTTTCTTTTGCAGCGCGATCAAACCATAGAGCAGCGCCTGCGGGGTTGGTGGGCAGCCAGGCACATACACGTCCACTGGCAGATATTTGTCCACACCAGAAACAACGTTGTATCCCTCTTTGAAGGGACCACCGCCACTGGCGCAGGCACCCATCGCCATTACATATTTTGGCTCCGGCATCTGGTTGTAGAGACGCACGATTGGCACGATCATCTTCTTGGTGACCGTTCCGCTGACAATCATCAGATCGGACTGTCGCGGACTTGCCCGCATAACCTCCATGCCGAAACGAGAGAAGTCATAGCGCGATGCGGCAGTGCCGATCATTTCAATCGCGCAGCAAGCCAAGCCAAACAGCAGTGGCCACATTGAACTGCGCCGGCCCCAGTTATACAGCTTGCTCAGGCTGGTGACAGCGACATTCCCCTGCATCTCGGCTGGCAGCGGGAATTCGGTGTCGTGTAAACCTTGCAGGTCCAGCTCCTTACTCATAGGTTGTGAGTCTCCTCGTACCATTCTCGCAAAATACTGTTTAAGATATCCTCGTTGGCCAGCGCGGGGTCGTCGGCAAAACCAGGCAGTTGAATGACCCATTGAAACAACTGCTCAATGCCCACATCATCCAGATTGGTATCGGGATAGCGCTCTATGAGAGCCAGCACGATTTCATACGTCGCTTCCCAGTCCAATGATCGCGGCACATTTTCCTCGTCCATGCTCAGAGCATAACGCATTTCAAAGCGATTATCGACAGAATAGTTGATGAGCTTCTTTGAAATTCATCACACACTAATCCTGATCCAGCGCATCCCCGGTGTCGATCTGGGCGCGCTGCAAACGACCGCTGAAATCGACATATACCGACTTCCACTCTGTGTATGTATCCAGTCCAGCCTGACCAGCCTCACGCATACCGTTGCCCGTTCCGCGTGTGCCACCAAACGGGAATTGAATCTCCGCGCCAGTCGTCCCATGATTGATGTACACGATACCGGTCGTCAGATCGCGCATCGCACGGAAAGCCGCATTCACATTCTCAGTGAAGATGCTACTGGAAAGTCCATATGGAACGCTGTTGCTGACCTGGATCGCCTCATCCAGGCTTTCCACTTCCACGATAGACAGCACCGGGCCGAATATCTCTTCCTGCTCCACGCGCATACCGGCAAGTACACCATCGAACAGCGTCGGTTCAAAAAAGAATCCCTTGTCCATATTTGCCGGGCGACCACCACCAACCAGAACACGAACGCCCTCATCTCTGGCGACATCCATATAGCCAGCGACTTTGTCCAGTGCGCGCTGGTTGACCAGTGGCCCGACCTCGACATCCGGTTCCAGGCCATAACCCAGCTTTAACGAACGCGCTTTTTCAACCAGAGCTTCGACCAGACGTGGTTTGATTCCACGCTGAACGATTAAACGGCTGCAAGCGGTACAGCGCTGGCCGGTAGTACCGAATGCGCTCCAATTGATAGCATCCACAGCCAGCGACAGATTGGCATCATCCATAACGATGATCGCGTTCTTGCCACCCATCTCAAGTGTGACTTTCTTGCCCAGTTTGGCCGCCCGGGTATACACCCCCAGGCCGGTTGTTGTCGAACCCGTGAACGAAATCACGCGCACACCCGGATGATCGACCAGGGCCGCGCCAGTGTCGCCAGCGCCAGTGACCAGATTGAGCACGCCAGCCGGCAGACCGGCATCCTCGAACACCTTAACAAACGCTGCCGCCGTCGCCGGTACGTCCTCACCGGGTTTCCAGATAACCGTGTTGCCAGCGATCAACGCTGGCAGCATCTTCCAGCTCGGTACAGCAATGGGGAAATTCCAGGGCGTAATCAGCCCCACTACCCCAACCGAGTCACGCAGCGCCATACCGAATTTATTGGGCATTTCCACTGGCGCCGTGTATCCCATCAGGCGACGCCCCTCACCAGCCATATAGTAAGCCATGTCAATGGCTTCCTGGACATCGCCCTGCGCTTCGGTCAGAACTTTGCCCATCTCGCTGGTCATCAGGCGAGAGATTTCCTGTTTACGTTCGGTGAGCAAATGTGCCACCTGGAATAAAATCTCGCCACGACGCGGCGCTGGCATCAGCCGCCAGGAATTGTACGCTGCCTGAGCCGCCAGTACAGCCACATCCACATCCTGTGCATCGCTGTTCCAGGCATGCGCCAGCAATTCCTCAGTGGCCGGGTTCACACTCGGCAGTGGCGAACGGCTCCGAGATGGAATCCACTGGCCGTCAATGAAGTTATTGATCTGTTGAGGCATAATAAATCTCTTTCCTTATGTGCTGCGTTTGTGGGGTGCTGAACAGACCAGCACGGCAAGTATAGAAAGCCGGTAGCAGATTGTCAACAATTTCACAAAGACCATCAAAAGCGAGTTTACACATGGTTAAAACTCGTCTGCACCAATGTTAACATCGTTCAGTTGTGTCACCCGTGCGCCCTGTTCGTCAATGCAGGTGTGTCGGCTCTGTGCGCCGATACCGGCGTCTTCATACAGTGCCTGAAGCGCGGCTGCTGTATTCTGGGCGGCCAGTGAACTATCGCACACTGCGCACAGCGTTGGCCCGGCACCACTGATAACCAGCCCCAGAGCACCAGCATTCTTGGCCCGGTGGCGCGCTTCACCGAGCAGCGGAATCAGATGCGCTCGCGCCGCTTCGATCACTGCGTCAGACTCCATCGCCGCCGCGATCTCTGCCACATCACCACGATATAGCGCATCAACCAGACGAGCAACGGCACCAGTCTGCGCTACCATCGTGCGCAAAGAAACTGACTGCGGCAGTACCGCACGGGCCTCAGCAGTAGGAACAGCCACAGCCGGCGTCACCAGCGCAAGGTGCAGATTGGCAGGCACCGGCAGGCAGCGAATATCAGCCGGTGAGTTGTGCGTGATTAATGTGATTCCTCCCAACAGGCATGGCCCGACATTATCGGCATGGTAACCGCTGACGATCGCTTCTCCCTCGAGGCAGGCCGGCAGGAGTGCTTCCCGGCTCAAAGGTTCGCCGAACAAGGCGTTTATCGCCACCACCGCCGCGACGGCACTCGCCGCGCTGCTACCCAGTCCGCTGGCCAGCGGCAGCCCTTTCCTGATCGTCATGCTAATACCGTCGTCAATGCCCACCATATCCAGCAGCGCCTGGGCCGCCACACCCGCCGTATTGCGACCAGCTTCCAAGGGCAGTGCCCCGCCATCACCCTCAATCGCACTGATGACAACACCCGGCGAGTCTCGTCGTTCAACACGCACAACGTCCCCTGGTTCACGGAAAGCCAACCCCATGATATCGAACCCAACGCCAACATTCCCCATGCTGGCCGGTGCAAAGGCTTCTGCGCTGGTATTTGAGGCCAAAGATGTTATCCTTTATTGTGGCTGGTGGCGATCAATCGATGAGGTTACATCAATGACGAGCATCCTGCAATGTATGGATTGTGCTGCCGAATATCCAATCGACACAGTCATCTACACGTGCCCGGTCTGTGGCGGTCTGCTGGACATTCGCCACGACCTCGATGCCATATATGGCAAGGTCACCCGCCAGACATTTGATGGCCGTTTGGGTGCGCTGGATGCGCCGCAGAACAGCGGCGTCTGGCGCTATAAAGAACTGGTCTACCCCGGTGTCGATAACGCCCTCATCGCTTCCAAACCAGAAGGCAATACCAACCTCTATGACGTGCCGCGCCTGGCCGAATGGGCCGGTGTCAATCGTCTGTACCTCAAGCACGAGGGCGAAAACCCCACCGGATCATTTAAGGATCGTGGCATGACTGGCGGTGTGACACAGGCACGCGCCCTGGGTATGGATCGCGTCGCCTGTGCCAGCACTGGCAATACATCGGCTTCTCTGGCGGCCTATGCCGCTCTGGCCGGGATACAGTGCATTATCTTCTTCGAGAACAAGAATATTGCTCTCGGCAAGTTGTCACAGGCAGTGGCTTATGGGGCGACCGGCATCCGCATCAACGCAGACTTCGACCGTAACCTGGAACTGGTACGCGAAGTATCGGAGTCCCTGGGCATTTATGTCCTCAATTCGGTGAACCCGTTCCGTCTTGAGGGGCAAAAAACCATCATCTTTGAAATAATCCAGCAGTTGAAATGGCAGGTACCGGACTGGATCGTTGTGCCGGGCGGCAATCTGGGTAACTCGTCAGCATTTGGCAAGGCGCTCTCCGAACTGCACTGTCTGGGACTAATTGACCGGGTGCCGCGCCTCGCGATCATCCAGGCCGAAGGCGCCGCCCCCCTGTATCGCAGTTACCGGCCAGATGCCAGCGTCAATGGTTACCAGCGCAGCGTGGATGAACTCGAACCGGTGCAGGCCAAAACACTGGCGACTGCTATCAAGATCGGCAATCCGGTCAATTTCCCCAAAGCAGTTCGCGCTCTGCGCCATACAGGCGGCGTCGTCGAGGTTGTCAGCGATCAGGAAATCATGGACGCCAAGGCCCTCATCGACCGCCAGGGGATCGGCTGTGAGCCGGCGTCGGCCTGCTCACTGGCCGGAACGCGCAAGCTGGCACAGATGGGCATTATTCAACCGGGCGACACTGTGGTAGGCGTCCTCACCGGTCATCTGCTCAAAGACCCGGACGCCACGATAGGTTATCATAATCAGCAGCTTGAGAATATAAACGCGACCTATCCAAATCGTCTGCACGACGCGGAGCCGAGCGTACAGGCGATTACCCGCATCCTGCAAACAACGGAGGTCTGAAAGTATGACCATGATCGGAGCCAATGTCGCCATCATTGTTGATAGGCGAGTTTTGCTGGCCAAGCGCGAGGACTTCGAAGTATGGTGTTTGCCCGGTGGCATGGCCGAACCAGGCGAATCGCTGGCGCAAACGGCAAGCCGCGAGGCACGCGAGGAAACCGGCTTGGAAGTCGAATTGACGCGCCTGGTTGGCATCTATTCACGAGTTGGCGGATATACCGATATTCACGGTGCCCTCTTCACCGCCATCCCGACAGGTGGCACACTCCAACCACAGATCGAAGAGGTGCTGGACCTGCGTTATTTTGCGGTCAATGATTTACCGGCTGATATGTTCTGGTGGCACCGGTCGCAGATACACGACGCCATGAACTACACAGGCAGCGGTGTAGCTCGTCGCACTCATCTTCCC
>Ga0208075_1000586_pt1 | contig 16706 bp, 5 predicted proteins | sample HotLakmasection5_FD_184728 | JGI IMG/M metagenome (GOLD analysis project Ga0208075, IMG submission 184728) | Hypersaline microbial mat communities from Hot Lake, Washington, USA - Section #5 (SPAdes) | ecosystem: Environmental > Aquatic > Non-marine Saline and Alkaline > Hypersaline > Microbial... | reverse complement strand
CCACGATGTCGCCGTCCGCCACTTCACGGACAATCCGGTAGTAGCCTTTGTCCGTAAGCGACGGGTCAATCCGCTGTCCGTTCACCTGGAATTCCGCCGCGTCGCACCACGCCGGTTTGCGGATCAACAGTTCCAGTGGCGTGGGCTCGCCGGCCGCGAAGCGCAAGCGAACCATGTCGCCATACGGGAACGTCGTTTCCTGGCGGACACGTATCCCCTTCTCCCTGTGATTTAATTCGGAGGCGATGAACAGGTTTACATACAGGCGATCTCCCTGATGCGCATAGATGGCTTCGCCGTATTTCGTGTGGTTTTCGAAGCCGGTGCCCACACAACACCACCACGATTCGTCATGCGTGGAGAAGTGCTTGCGCGCGGGCATGTCCACATAGCCGAGATACGCGACCATGCCGGTCGCGCGATATTGACTGGCGAGAATGTGGTTCAGCAACGCCCGCTCGTAGTAGTCCATGTAATTCGCTTGAGGATCCCAACTATACAGATGGCGGGTGAGCCGCAGCATGTTATAGGTGTTGCAGGTCTCGGTGGTGGCTTCCACGCGGTCATTCAACTGCCCCGGCGGCCCGAAGTGCTCATGAGCGCTGTTGCCGCCGTTTACGTAGCTGTGCTGCTTCACGACTGTTTGCCAGAAAAATTCCGCCGCGCGCCGGTGGTCTTCGCGCCCGGCGATCTCATACAAGGCCGCCAGCCCGCGCACCTTGGGCACCTGCGTGTTGGCATGCAGACCGGACAGCGCATCCTCGCCGCGCGTCAACGGATCAAGAACATCTTTGTGATAAAACTTGTTGGCCAATTCAAGATGGCGCGGATCGTCGGTGACGGCGTAGACGTTGGCCAGACTATGGTTCATGCCGCCGAACTCCACACCCAACACCTGCTGCCATTGTGTTTCGCTTAAATGGTTCATGGCTTCATACAGGAAATCCACCAGGCCTTTGACCACGTCCAAGGCCCGCCGATTGCCGGTCAGCACATGGACATCGTGCAATCCCGCGACCATTTTATCCATCGTATACAAGGGCACCCAGCCGCCATTGATATGAAACGCGCCGCGGACTTGGACGCGACCCTGCCGCAAGTCATCAAAGATTCGACGGCCATCGGGGATCGCGGCCACATACCCGTCACCATGCTCAGCCTGACACAACGCGAGTTCGTCCACGATATACGCCGCGCGCGCGCGGAACCGCTCGTCCCCGGTCGCCCGGTATTGCAGCGAAAGCGCGGTGAGGTAGTGTCCCAGGCCTTGTCCCGCCACGCCCTTGGATTCCCAGCCTCCATAAACCGGCGCCTTGGGTTCCAGCCCGGCTTCCTTGCGGAACCAGGACAGTAAACGATCCGGCTCCAAACTCAGCAACCATTCGGCGTTGCGGTCCATCGCCCGCTTGAATTCACTATCGAGCATACGCACATCGCTTAAATCAAAAGGATGTGCCAGCACAGCCGAATCCAGCGAGGCATTCATCGTTTGTACCCCTGTCAGCATGGTGGCTCCTACTAAAAAAAGAACCCTCCGAAGCATACCCGGTTTTCGTACATGCACGCCCATCATTCGTTCCAATAACGTAATACCACCGGCTCCATGTCCGGTCCGCTTACATGCAGCGCCGGCCAGCCCGTGTACATTTGCTCTTCGAACCAAGGCATCCAATACTCGTTGCGGAACGTTTTCCAGCGATAATCCACAAACGACACCACCAACGGATGCAGGCCTTTTTCCAGCGCCATGCTCCACTGGTTCTCCGCATGGACCATGGGATTCGGTTTCCATTCCTGCCCGGCTACAAACACACGCAGGTCATACCCGGCGTCCATGATGGATTCATACAGGTACTTCGGGGCCTTAAAGGTGTAGACGCCGGTCTCAGGCGCTTCGATATATCCTTCGTAGCGCAAGGCATACGCGCGATCTGTCTTTCTGACTTTTTCGATATCCTGCGGGTTCAACGGCGCGGACACCGTGCCGGTTGACACCGGCGTCAATATATCCGGCTCTCCCGCATAAGAGAACAACGTGCGCCAGTTGCCTTCGTAATAATGATAACGCAAACCGGGCTCCGGCTGGGCCACCGCGCGGGCTGGCGTAGGCGCGGCTTTGTAAAACAGCGCCGAAATCACTTTGCCTGCGTCAACTTCCGGTACGTTCCATGGCGTTTCGGCCAGACCGGCGCGGAATGGACGCGCTTTAAACAAGGTGGTCTCATCTATGGTGACCCGGCCTTTGTACAAGGGCGAATCCAGTGTTGGATCCGATCCGTCCAACGTGTACCGCACCTCAACGGCTTCATCGCGATTCAAGTCAGGGATTTCAACCCGCACATCCAGCGTATCCACAAATGCGGTTTGTTCCGGCAGGATACGAATAGTATCCAACGCCGCGTGGATCGGCGTGAGAACAACCTCGCCATGACGATCTCGCGGGATGTGGAATTCCACATGCGCATCGGTCAAGGCCACCACGCGATCACCGGCCTGAAGGGCCGTACCGCCCAGCACGATGCCGGACCAGCCGTCGGCGCGCTCCACCGCCAACATCGTTTCGGCGCGGGCTTGGACACCACCCGCCTGCAATGCAACAGGCGCGCGGTCCGGCGCGGTCCGGAAGGAGGCATGCGCCCCCGAGGGCAGTCGCACATCCACACCGGTCACACCGTTCGGAGCGGCCACATCCACGCGCTCTGCCAACTCCGAAACGCCGTCTTCGCGGGAATGAATCACCAACAACGGCGCGGCTGAATTGGTCCATGCCAACGCCACGTGCCGTACGAACACGCGACGCCTCATGGCCGCATGTTCGTACCCCTCGCCCTCCACCGCTTGTTTTAATCGCTCCGACAGCAATTCTTCATTCACGGGTTGAGGGGTACCCGAGGATGCGTCATAGCCCTCGCCTATCTCGACATCGTCCCCAACCACATGAATGGTGACTTTATCCATGCCCGGCACGTCCATGCGAATCCGGCCCGCTTCCGGTTGTATATCCAGCAAAGATTCATCTTCCCGCACCAACAAGTCCAGGCGATGCTCGATATTTTCGGGAGGCAGATACACCGGCATCATAAAATGTTTCGTGTACTGATGCGGCTCTTTCGCATCCATGTGGTCTTGGACAAAATACACGCCTTCGCCCCGCACCTGGAATACGCGCCGCGTGGCGGTGATGTTAGTCAACGCGACGCCGTCCGACGCCGACGGGCCCAGGCCGAGCGCGTCGTGCCGTCCGTCCGCATATTTGCCAAGATAGTTCTTTAGCGTGTAGGGCGCGTCTTGCACCGCTTGCACAAAATCGAAGCGGTCGGACGTGTGGAACAGCGACGGGGAAACGTGTCGCCCGGCTTGCGCGCCAAATTCCGTTTTGCCGCCCGTCCGCACGTTGTCGGCAAACCGGTTGGGGGGCAACCCATCCACGATCACGGCGCTGGCCGTGAGCAGGCCGCGACGATTGCGATACAGGCTGTAAAACGTGCGCTGCTCCATGGAAGCGTAAAAACCGCGCGCGACCGCGCCCTGCACCTGGCTTCGCTCCATAAAATTATCGAGGATCAAATGCCCCGCCTCCGGCTGCCAGCTTTCGCGCATATACGCCATCATCGCGTAGGGCGCGATGTCTGAAAAGCGCGACGGCGGTCCCTTCGGCCCAGGCTGTCCCTCGCCCAGAACGATGTCTACGCGACGACGCGCCTCGGGCTCCTCCAATACGGGCGAAACGCGCAGAATGGGGTCCTTGACGTTAAAGCGGTCTTCGCTTAGCCAGACATCTTTGAGCGTATTCCGGTCGGGATTGGACTCAATCGCCCAGCTATCCCAGTAGTTTCCCGACGGCGAGAGATGGACCAGTAAATTACGTTCACGCGTGCGAAGCTGATCCCAGAAGTCATCGAACTCCAGTGGATGCGCGTCGTCCGGCGGCGTCATGTTCGGAATGGTTTCGTTCGCCCAGATGACATCCATGTCCCCGTGTCCGGTATCCCACGCCTCAATGTTTTCACCGTCCAACGTTAAATGCGTGATCATGTTGTAACGCCATAGCCGCCACGCCTCGCGGTTGTAATAGCGCATGGCTTTGAATTCCGACAGGAACGACGAGGTCAACGCCATGTGCGATATGGCGGTGATGCCCCAATTGGCCTGTTCCGCGCGGCGCGCCCGGATCGTTTGCGGGAAATAGTCCGACACCAGCAACATCAGATAGCGGACCAGTGCATGTGACGGGAGATCCTCCGCAAATGCCGGCCGCTCGTCGAGGATGACGCGGAACAGTGTCAGCATGCCGTAGACCGAGGTCGAATCATTCTCTGTCGCGCTCCGGATGCTGATCCCGGCATTGTCTTGATCGTCTATTCCGTGCAGCGTGTAGTCGGTTAGATAATCCGCCCACAAATTCAAATGGTCGCGATTACCGGTCAGCGTGTAGGAATTCAGCAATTCCTTGAATGGTCCCACGCCCCGTCGGGGCCGGAGTTGTTCATACACGAACACTTGCCGTGCGGCCACGCGGCCCTCCTCTGTAGACCAATACGGATCACGCACCATGCGGTACCCGTCCTCGCGCACGGCGCCCTCCGGTGCGCTCAACGTCACCGGCGCCCACAACACTTCCCCGGGCAATCCGATCTTCGCGCGAATGGATCCGCCCCGTACCGGAAGAATATACTGTCCCTGCTCCAAGGCTTCCAACAAGGAAGGAGCCGGCCAACCCAAGGGTTTAACCGGGCCGCGGGCGTGGTGGAAAAAGATGGTTTCGACAGGCAGCCCGTGGGCTTCCGGATCTTTAAGTCGCGAAAAAAAACGATCGCGATACGCGTCCAGCGCCGCTTGATATGCGCCGCGCCGGTAATGCCCTGCGAACACGTCCATGCCGGGCGCTTCCATATCCACCACGCGGGCAAACGCGTGACACAAGGCTTCGAGGCCTTCCGGCGATAGCGCCTCGCGAAACGCCGCGCGCCGTTGTTCCTGATCCGGCGCGACAGGCATGGGAAGACCTTCCACCGTATCCAGATCCAGCGTTTGCCGGGGGAGCACATCATTGCCGCCAACCGGAAACAACGTAGTGTTGGCTTCGTCGCTTGCTGCCTTTTCGCTCGATTCCTCCATCATCCAGTAGTGTGTTTTCGGATACGTTTTCCAGCCTAGATGATCCAAATCATTTAAATACAAGTAGCGGTTCAGCAGCGCGAAATCCTCCGGCGTTAAATCCGATTGCGCCGCGGCCACGCGTGCCGCCAGCGTGTCGCGTCGTTCTTGTGCCACGTCCGTAATCGCCGCTTTCAACTGCGGAAGTGAAGCCACTGCGCGATCCCGTTGCACGAATTGGTCGTAGGACGTAAACGCGGCGGGATCGGCCTCGATCCATTTTCCGGCGATCGTCAATTCTCGCTTCAATTCGGCTAACCGCTCTTCCAGGGCACGCACGGCGGCATCCTCCCGCAATCCCAGTTGGTCAAAAAGGCGCGCTGTCCGCGTCTGTTCAGCGGTGTCCAGCGTAGGTGCCAGCCGCAGATCGCGTAAACCCATCAAATACCCGCGCGCCGGTCTCCTGCTGGCAAACGTAATGACGTGTTCACCGGGTTCGAGCGTAATTTCGCCGATCGCTGTGCTGTTAAAAATACGCCAACTGCCCGTGGGCGCCAGTTCCGCTTCCAAGGCGGCCTGTGCCCCCCCTTGACGCGTGGCTACCAGTTGCATAAAAGATCGCCCCGGTTGATTATGCTGAACCAGCACCCGGTATGTCCCGCCATCGCGCACGGTCACCCGCCACGCAGGCACGTCGCGATGATCGGTCCAATACGATAAATTGCGTTGATGCCGGTTGATGGTGGTCTTGCCCAGCGGATTATCCAAAAGCAAACCGTCCGGCGCATCACTGACCACGCCCGCCGACTCGATATACAAATACAGCACGCCGTCTTCCTGCGCATCCAATACAGGCAATGGCTGGGTAACACGGAATAATGCGTCCGGATCGTCGTGCACCCCCGCGCGCGCCATCCCCGCCTGCCCTAGCAGCGACGTTAGACACAGAGCCAGTGAATGCTTCAACCACGTTGGCCACATCGCTCCGTGGCGCCTACGTTCGGCATGTGTGTATGGTTGCATGTTTAAGCCTCCTCTATTAGTTTTTTAAACAGTTTCAATTCCTCCGGGCGATACGGCGTGTGGTCATTATGAAACAAATCGTGTTGCCATTCCCCCTGCCTTAGCCGGTCAGGACGACTTCCCCACCCCAGATGGGTTTGCGTGCGTCCGTTCACCAGACCCCAATGCATGCACCCAACCCGCTCTTCTTTGAATACCGGCAAACACCCCTCTACCGTTGAACCAGCCGCACGATTCAGCCATTCGGTGTTGATCAGCGGACGCCCGTGCTTTTTCAGATCATGGATGAACGCACGCAATTTTTCCGGCGACTCGTAATGATGAAAGGTAATCACATCGGACTTCTCCAAGAGAATTTCCTGTACGCGCGGATGCCAGAGACCGGACGTGATAGGTTGCGAAGGATTGATTTCGCGCGCCCATGCAAAAACCTTGTCCAGCAAAGGTAGCGAATCGGGCATCATTTCGCTGTTGGTCGGTTCGTTGTATAAGTCCCACATCAAAATGCGCTTGTCGTCCTTATGCGCGGTCATGATGGACTTGACATACCGCTCCAACGCCGGATGCACCGACTCATCCCGAACCCGGTCATGCCCCGGGCTCGGTGTCCATCCGCTTGCATACCATCCTTCAAGCACGTCCGGCTGCTGGCCGAATTTTGGATTTTCCAACCCCTTCTCGCCGAACGCGCAATCGTCAAAGAAGCATGGCGCGACCCGCATGCCGCGCTTGTCGGCCACCGTCAAAAATTCCTCGAACCGCTGCTGAAACGCTTCCGGTTCCGCTTCCCACACCACAAACGGCAACACCACGCGCAACGCGTTGATCCCGATGTCCTCCGCGAGCGCGAGCTCGGCGTCTATACGTTTCAGATCCCACGCATAGTCCATCCACATTTCCGTGTAACTGATCGTATGCGCCGGGATGTAATTCAGCCCGCAAATCCACGGCTGCGCATCGTACCATTCATTTGCTTGATCAACCGTCCACATGTCATGCTCCTTGTTCGATCGCCGCCGGCCGCGACTGCACGGCTTTGAGACGTTCGAGGTCAAATTTTGGGTTTCGATCAAAATCAAACAGGCCGTTTTCCTCTTGGAATACATCGGTCAACTGCGTGTAACAATAACCGAACATGCCGGGGTGATCCAGCAAGGCATCGCACTGACCTTTAAAGCGCTGATAGAAATCCTCTACGTCCTTGGGCCGTTCGCCATAGCCCCAGCTTTTTCCGCGATCGCCCTCTACATCCGCGTTTTCCGGTCGCCACCAAATGCCGCCGAACTCGCTGATGAAATAAGGTTGTCCATTGTAAGGGACAGAGATTTCATGCCGTTTTCTTTTTTCCCCCTGGCCAACCCAATCCGCATTAACAAAGGGCTCGCCTTTTGACAAACCGGCATGTTTTTCCCGGAGAACCGCGGGATTCTGCTCGTAATCGTGTGCATCATAGATGTCGGTTTCACGCACACGATGGGAATAGCCGCTGGCGTCCAACACCGGACGTGTGCCATCCATCGCTTTGGCGGCGCGGAACATACCCAGCGTGATGTCGTCCAGACTGGTCATACGATCCTCAATTTTTTGACCCGTCTCGTTAAGACCGCACCAGCCGATGATGCAAGGATGACTGTAATCGCGTTCAAGCGCTTCCAGCCACTGCGCGATCAGGGCCGCTCCGGGCTGTTGATAAAAACCGTCGCGCACATACTGCTGTTTCCAATTGGCCCCATGGCGGAATCCCCAATCGCCGAATTCCCCCCACACGAGATACCCCAGCTTGTCGGCCCAATACAGGAAACGTTCTTCAAACACTTTTTGGTGCAAGCGCGCGGCGTTGAAACCAACCGCCATGGACAGCTCGATATCGCGTTTCAGCGCCTCGTCGCGGGGCGCCGTCATGATGCCATCGGGATAATAACCTTGATCCAGCACCTGACGCTGAAACACCACCTTGCCGTTGATCTTCACCGCCAGTCCGTCCATCGTCACACTGCGCAACCCCGCATAACTGGTCGCCCGATCCACGACCGCACCGGAGCCGTCCAATAATTCAAGCGTCAGATCATATACATACCCGTCGCCCGGCTCCCATAGCTTCACCCGATCCGGTGGCACGCGCAAATCCACGACCGGAGTAAAATCCTGATCGGCGGGCTGAACAACCTGAACGACCTCTCCTTGCGCGTCATGCAGCGTCACACGCAACGACATACCGGACCTGGAATGGGTCACGGGCTGCTCGATGCGAAAAAGACGATGCGTCACATCCGGGGTGATACGCGGTCGCTTCAGATGCGTTTCGGGAACCGGCTCCATCCATACCGTCTGCCAGATCCCGGTCGTACGCGTGTAAAAGCAGGTGTGGTTGTGAAAAGCGAAATTCGTCTGCTTGCCGCCCGGACGCGGTTCATCTTTCGGTTCCCGCGCGCGCACCACAATCACGGCCTGCGCGCCGGGTTCGGCTACGCCGGTTAAGTCGCACGTAAACGGGGTAAACCCGCCGCGATGTCGCCCCACTTCTTGCCCGTTTACCCACACCGTCGTTTCGTAATCCACTGCTTGAAAATGCAGCAGGACCTTGCGCCCTTTCCACGCCGCAGGCAAAGCGACCTCGCGCCGGTACCAAACCGCTGTCATGAAATCGGTGTTTTCCACCCCGCTTAATTTACTTTCCGGACAAAAAGGGACAGTGATCTCGCCGGATAACGGACGCTCCAGCAAACCGCGCTCCAACCCGCTGTCGCCCTGATCAATCTCAAACTGCCAGACGCCATTTAAACACAGCCAATCATCGCGCATAAACTGAGGGCGTGGATATTCAGGGCGCGGGATTTGCATATCAATTACCTTCTTGTTACTGGGCCGGAAAATAGAATAAGTTATAAACTTACGCGATTAATGGAGAAATTGTCCATGTCCGAACACGCCATAAACATATCTGATAAAGTCATCATCCCCCCATCCAGTGTGGAACGATTTTTCCTCCCATGGCAGCCGGAACTGCTGCCGTTGCATGAAGAAGGGGTATCCATGGCGGGAGCCAGTGTGGTGCCGCCGCCTTACGAAGTGTGCCGGATGCGTCCGAAATTTCATTTGGTTATTTTCACCTATGCCGGCGGCGCGGATTTCCTTCACGAACGGGCATGGCACAAAACGCGCGCGGGCGAGGTGCTGGTTATACCGGCGGAGAACGTACAAGCTTATCGGGCCAAAGCCCCATGGGACATGATCTGGTTTCATATCCATCCGCGACCAGGGTGGCACATGGTGAAAAATATGCGCCCGACCAACCGGAAATGGCGCGAAGGGAAATCCATACGCGAGGCCATGGATGCGCTTTGGCGTGAAATGACTGTTCGCGCGCCGGGCGATGATCGGAACATAGCCTCCACCTACGCTTCGTTGCTTATCTTACTGCTTAAGCGCGAGTTGACTTCAGAATCCGTCCGACAGAAAATAACGCGACCTTCGATACACGCCATGTTGCAACAAGTCGAAGCCCGACTGGCGGATCGGTGGAGTGTAGAACGCATGGCGCGCGAAGCGCATGTATCACCTTCGCAACTACAGCGCCTGATGATCGCCGACCTCGGCTTGCGCCCCATGGAATGGGTGACCCGCGCACGCATGGAACGCGTCCGCCAACTGCTTCAGCACACCGACTACAAACTCGAACACATCGCTTCCATGACCGGCTACGCAAACCCTTTCGCCTTATCCCGCGCTTTCAAACGCCTTACCGGCAAAAGCCCGGCCACCTACCGCAAGGAACGGCAAAAACAGGGGTAACTACGAAATGAACGAAACACACGAAAAAGGAACAGAAAAACGCCTCCTCCTTTCGTGATTTTCGCGCCTTTCGTAGTTCCCCGCAGGCTTTACCTGGAGGGCAAACGGACGCCGACATTGTGTCTAGAGAGTGGGAACCCCGCAAATTGCCGCAGACCCAGGATGCAATTGCCCGCATGAGTGCAACATCATCAAATATAGTCTATTGGCCGCGACATCTCAGGCAGCCGCCGCACCTGATGCTCGATCCTTATGGGCGAACGCGGATGCGGTAGATGTACAGGCCGGGGGTGGTGGCGGTTTCGTCGGTGTGGGTGGTGTGGCCGGATTGGCCCGGGATGTCGGTGGCGAGGGGCTGGAATCCGTCGGGCAGGTGGGTGGAACGGTGGATATCGTAGGTCCGACCTTCTACACTGCGCCAGCGGACACGGATGCCGGTTTCCTGTATGTCGTCGGCGTCGGTGAGGACGAGCAGGTATCCGGTTTCATCATGCGGATCGGTGCCGGCGACGTAGTGCTCCCAGTAGCGGTAGTTGCCTGCGGCAAGTGCTTCGGCTCCGTCATCGGATGCCTCGGCTCCAAACTGCGCCAACCACCAATGAGGAACGCCCTGCGAGGTCACCAACTCATAAAAATGGGCAATGGCTTCACGAGAACCATACATGGTGAACGGCACGTTGTTTGTCTCCTCTGGAACGCCGTCGATAACCCAATGAACAAAGGTATGATGGGGCTCAGGTACGGCGGTCAATTCCAGTTCCTCTCCCGCGTCATACCACCCTGTATTACCGCCGGTCACGAAACCCATATCGGGTGGGACAGCCTCCACTTTCGCCCAGTATTGCGTCTTCCATTGCCACGTGAGCGTCGAATAGTCTGTCAGGGGTAGCACAGCCACATCGCCTGTGCCCGGCGTGACAGCACCCGTGCCCGACCAGCCACCTACGACTACTTGTGTCGTGCCCATATCTATGTGCGGATAGTCCGGTGTCAGCTGCAATAGGAAGGAATCCCGATACCAGCGGGTTTCGCTGTGGGGATAGTGGGCTGCTCCAGAGTACAAATCAATGGAATATCCGGATTCATACACGCCCATGTCCACCGTGGCATGTATAATGCGAGGCTTTCCATCCATGTCTTTCTCCGTCCACATCGACACCGAATTCAAACCGCAGTCAATGGCCGGGGAATTTGGCGTCAAGCGGAAGTTCCGGTCCGCCACATCTTTGAATAGCGGATCGCCATCCAGATTTCGTGTTCCGGAGGGCAATGGCGCGGTCAGCGAATATGAGAACACACTCTCGGTGTGATTCGATGTTATGCCGGGCGCATGGTTGCCCCAGACGACGGTGTTGTGCACTACCGACGTGTAGACCCCCCCTCCTGACATAATGGCCTCGTTTTCGGATACTGTGCAGAGATTCAACGACGCATGAGCGACACCGCCCCCGGATTGCTCGGCCAAATTATCGTACACCAAGGTCTGTCGAAGCTGGCCGCCCCAAATGCCGCCGCCTACCTCGGTGGCGATGTTACTGTACACAATGCAATTATCAACGTGCCCATTCTGTGAATAAATGCCGCCGCCCAACGCCGCTTGGCCATTACGAACCGTAAAACCTGATAGCCGGGCGCCCGGAGCCAAATAGACGCCGCGCATATCCGAGTTGCCTTCGATAATCGTCGTGGCGGGGCCGCTTACGCTCCTTAGCGTTACCGCCTTGTTGACATGCACTCGGGCAATACCTTGTGGTGTTGAGGCCGATCCAGTCGTATAGGTGCCCGGATGCACCAGAATGGTGTCTCCGATATTGGCCGACTGGATAGCCATGTTCAGGTTAGTCGCCGCGTTCTGCGACGAGGCATAAGGTGGCACGCTTGCGCCGTTCGGACGCACATGCAATGTCGCCGAGCCAACCGAGGCTTCAAACGCGCCGAGATCAACACGGCCGAGTTTCACGCGGGCCGTACCGTCATAGTCAGTGCCCCAGTCATTGGAAAAAGCTGGGTCGCCGGCATTGATCGCTGGGGAATCCGGTCGCAGACGGAAATTGCGATCCTCGACGCTCACAAAGCGTGGATCATAATCCACACTATTTCTGGGGTCGCCGTTCGGGTCTGTGGCGACGTTGCCCCAGGAGAGGTTGTTGTGGTTATAGGGGTCACTCCATTGCCCCGTCGATTTTACGCCCGCAAACGTTGGAGCGCGATTGCCGTAAATCGTGGATAGCATCGGATCAATTCCGACACCGTGTGATACACCAGCCTCGTTATAGATGATCAAACAATTGAAAACCGGCCATGCGGAAGATAGAGCCCCTCCAGAGTGTTCGGCGTAGTTCCCCTCAATGACACAGCGTTGCGCATATCCCCCATCAATGCCGCCGCCATGCCTGGCACGGTTGAAGGAGATATCGGAAAGGGTGATCCGTGAATCCGAGCCACCCACTCCGCCACCATTCCACTCGGCCACATTGAGGCGCATGCTCGATCTGTCCACTGTCGTATTATATACGCCGCCGCCATATTGAGCCTCGTTCCCCTCTATAACGCTATTGAAGATCGCCGATTGGTGAGCGCCGCCTCCTCTAAAAGTCGCCTTGTTATTCACAATACGGCTGTTGCGGACGATGCTATTTGCTACGCCGCCCCCCGAATTGGCAACGTTGCCACGAACAATACAATTTGTGACAGTGCCGCCTAGCACGCCACCTCCGGCATTCCCGACGCCGCCCTCGATCGTGAACCCGCTCAATACGGTATTGGACGATCCCATATAGACAACACTGATTGGCTCGTCGTGACTCGGAAGATTACCCCGCAGGATGGTCTGCTCCGGGCCGTGTGTACTTCTGATTGTCAGCGTCTTATCCACATACAGCCGATACCCGCTCCGCTCGTCGCTCGCATAGATTCCCGGCGGCACCAGTATCGTCATGCCCGGCCATGCTGCGTCCACGGCCGCTTGTATCGTTTGCAAATGCGGCTCGCTGGAAGACGGATTCACCGTCCACGGCCCGTGGCGCTTTACGGTCCCGGCCCAACTAAACGACTCGCCGGCGCTATTGGTCACCGTCAGCGTCACAGGAAATGTCCCGGCGCCAAACGTGTGTGCGAAATTAGTGAAGGTCGGCCCGGAATGGTCAAACTCGGACGATTGCCAGCGGAAGTTCAAGCCGGCGGACGTATTCAAGCCGATGTGATGGGCCGTGAATGTCACGCCGACCGCCGCCGCACCCTCCAGCTCCGTGGTGACGACCAGCACATCCAATTCCGCCACCTCATAGGCCCCCACGTCCACGACGTCGCCCTGTATGCGCGGCACCCCCCGTAAATCCGTCGCCCCGCTCATCCACGCCGCGTTCGTGCCAGCGTTAATCAGCGGAGACCCCGGAGCCGGGCGATAGTCTCCGAGAGCGGCGTTCACGAACTGAGGATCGTTCGTGAAATTACCTGCGCCGGCTGGCAAGGGATACGTGCAGGAATAGGAAAAGAGGGACTGCGTTTCGCCAGAGTATTCGTAGTCCATATTGGAATACACGATCGAATTGTGTATCGCGGCATTGTCGAAGTTATAGACGCCGCCGCCCGAATTTCCAACCACCGTGGCATTTGCCAGTTGTCCATCTGATTGCAGAGAAACCCCGCCACCCCACACCGCCGAATTCGAAATCACCAGCACATTGCGCGCCAACCCGCCGTATAGGAACAAGCCTCCGCCCCCATGGTTTTGCGCCGTGTTCCCCTCAAAGCGCGAATTCATCACCATCGCGCTGCCTTCAATCTGCAACCCGCCGCTTTGATAAGCCGTGTTGGCGACGAACGACGAACCATGAATGCGCGCATTATTGATCGCGATCGCGCCCCCGGCAAAGACGCTACTGTTTGACGCCACAACACAGTCAAACATTTTCGCGTCATCCCGCACATAGGCGCCGCCGCCCCAATTCGTGGAGACGTTTTGTGAGATCAGGCTGTCGTGAATTTCGGAAGCGCCGGAAAGATACACGCCCCCGCCCTGATTCCCCGCCCAATTCGAGACAATCGAACTGTCCCATACCGTGCCGCCGGTCAACCGGATGCCGCCCCCTTGATCCAGCGCCGTATTTCCCTCGACCACATTGCCGCGAATCTCCGGTACGGAATCCGTTTGGGCCGCGATGCCGCCACCGAAGCGAGCAGAATTGGCGCGAATCACATTGCCGGTAATGATTGCGTGCGCCTCGTTCTGTAGATAGACCGCTCCGCCGCTTCCGCCCACGGCGCTATTTTGCTCAAACACATTGTTGACAATGACGGGAGTGCTGGCCCCGGCAAACACCGAGGCGAACCCGCCGCCCCATTGCGCGGAGTTGCTCACAATCAAATTATGCTCAATGCGGGGAGATGCCGTGTTGACCGCCCTTATACCGCCGCCGGACTGGCCCGGATTGTTGCCGCCCGTAATCGTGAATCCGGCCAACACGCTGTTCGTCGTCTCCGAAGACGAAAAAAGTACCACAGGGCCTTCTCCGCCACCGTCTATGATTGTCTCCGCCCGCACGGCCGGATCGGGCGGATCCAGACTGCGGATCGTGATCGCCTTCCCGTTAAAATTGATACGCTCCCGATACATCCCCGGAGAGACGAGAATCAAATCCCCGTCGACGGCCGCATTGATCGCAGTCTGGATATTTGTCGCGGCGGCCGCCCATGTCGAATACGGGGCGTGATGGTCGCCATCCGGCGATACGAACCGAATCCCGGCAGGTTCAACGGTCAGCCATGTGTCAGCGGATTTGCCTCCCACAATACCCTCGTAATGACCCGCATCCGCTTCAGTCACATTAAGCAATGTCAGTGTCCTATTCGTGGCGCCCTCTATCAGTTGCCCATTATGACGCCATGCAAAGGTCATTTGCCCCTGGCCGCCAGCCCATCCAAGCGTCAACGAAAAGGAGTCGCCCGCCTGAACGGTGGAAACGTGCTCGTGAAGAAAAGCATAACTTGGCGGAGACCAAACAATGACCGTAGGCGGTGTTGACGGAGGGGGATTGGTGACCAAGACCTGCGACGCGTCCGACATCGCCCACCCGTGTCTATTGCTCACCACGCACCTGTAAAAGCCGCTATGATGATACTGCGCATTGGCGATTTCCAGATTTGGGCCGTTGGTCGAACCGGCCACCAACGCCCCGTCGCGCTCCCATCGATACGTCAAAGGAGGTGTCCCATTGGCGACAGCTTCAAAGACAAGCGTTGAGCCTTGCACAACGACCTGTTCCTCCGGCGTGACCTCAACAGTCGGTCGCGCCCCAATCGATAGTTGCGCCACAGAGGACGTCCAAGCCGTGCCGTATCCCGCGACAACGCAGGAATATCCTCCAGCGTCCGACAAGGCAGATTCGTTGATTCGGAACACCCGGCTCGTTGCCCCCGGAACCGGTGCCCCGTCATGCCTCCATTGGAAAGACAGCGGCTCCGGCCCGTCCACGCGAACCTCCATGCGCGCCTCAAGACCCGCCAACGCGAAAGTAGGCGCAGGGTCCGTCGCCACGGCGATACGGGCCACCTCGCTGGTCACCACGCCAAATGCGTTGCTCGCCACCAGGCGATACGCGCCCGCATGCGTCCAATCGGCGCTGGCAATGTGCAAAACGGAATTCGTCTCATAGAGCAAATCCGCTTCCCCCTTCCGCCAGATCATGTGATCGGGACCAAACGCGACTTCTGCCTCCAGCGTTACGGGCTGACCATAGCGCACGATTCGGGACAACGGCTGAGAAACCACTTCCGGCATGTCCTGCACTGTCAATACTGCCACTGTCGTTGTCACAACGCCGTGAACGTTCTCGACCACGCATGCGTATCCGCCAACCGCGTCATGGCCGATTTCCGGGATCGTCAGGATGGAGTTGGACCCTCCCGGCAATGGTGCACCATTATGAAGCCACTGTAAGGACGGCTCCGGCTCACCCGCATATTCCACGGAAAACTCCGCCGCACCACCCACGGGAACGGTCGTGGATAAAGGATTGGACGCCACACTGACCGAGGCCGTCGCCGAAACTGCTTGCCCGAACGGGTTCGTCACCACACAGAAATAGTGCCCCGCATCTGTTAATTCGATTGGCGAGAAATTTAATAATGAGCCGGTCGCACCGGAGATCGGCTCGTTGTCCTTTTGCCATTGATACGCCGGTTGCGGGCCTGACACCGTGATTGCGAGCACAGCCGGATCACCAGCCAGAAGCAGCACGGATGAGGGTTGGGAGAGGATTGCAGGCGGATCGGGAGGCACAATGGATACGATTGCCGTCTGCGAAGTCGCCACACCGACAGCGTTGCTGACCACGCAATAGTACTCACCCGCATCCGCTTCCGTGGCAGAGGTGATCTCATAAACGGAATTCGTTGCATCGACAACAGTATCCCCATCCTTAACCCACTGGAAATTGAGCGGCTCTGTGCCGGAGACTTCAATCTCAAACAGGCCGGAGCTGGTTTCTGCCAATGTGAGGGATTCTGGTTCTATGGTGATGCTTGGCGGGGATAAGGGGACGTAGTCAAATCCAAGGATCGTTCCACTGGTAGTCCCAACCGATGTCACAATGTATAGGTGGTTTTGTTCGACGTCGAATACCAAATCCCTTGCCCGCCCCAAGCTGCCCTCAATTTGGAACCCATCTCCCATCGCTCCTAATGCGTCTATATCCCGTCAGGGTTTCACGAAACTCGCAAAATACTCATTATAAAGCACTTACGACGGCGCGGAAAACGTCATTTCCTAAACATCGCAACTTGCTTCTGATCAA
>Ga0208075_1000577_pt1 | contig 17012 bp, 18 predicted proteins | sample HotLakmasection5_FD_184728 | JGI IMG/M metagenome (GOLD analysis project Ga0208075, IMG submission 184728) | Hypersaline microbial mat communities from Hot Lake, Washington, USA - Section #5 (SPAdes) | ecosystem: Environmental > Aquatic > Non-marine Saline and Alkaline > Hypersaline > Microbial... | reverse complement strand
CGATCGCCCCGCCCAGCAGGCTCCCGAACGACAGGGCCGCGATCGTCACCGTCGGGATCAGGGCGTTGCGCATCGAGTGCCGGGTCGTGATCGTTCGTTCCGGGAGGCCCTTGGCCCGTGCGGTCCGCACGTAGTCGGAGTTGATGACCTCCAGCATCGAGGCCCGCATGTACCGCGAGTAGCTGGCGACGGAGAAGATCGCGAGCGAGGCGATCGGCAGGACGAGGTGCCACGCCCGGTCGAGGGCGAAGCTCAGCCCCGTCCCGGGGTTGGGCGAGGACAGGTTGCCGATCGGGAAGATGCGGACCCCGGTCCGTACGAAGATCTGCACGACCGCCACCTGCAGGAACAGGGCGAAGAGGAAGGCGGGCATCGAGTACCCGATGAAGCTCAGCGTGGTCGTGGTGTAGTCGAAGATCGAGTACTGGCGTTTGGCGGAGAGCACGCCGAGCGCGACCGCGATGATGAAGGCGATGACCTCGGCAGCGATGACCAGCTGCATCGTGTTCAGGAGCACCCGTTGCAGATCCGGCCAGATCGGTCGGGGAGAGACCATGTACTCACCGAACCCCCCCTGCGCGACCTGCTCGACCCAGCGCACGTACTGCACGGGGATCGGATCGTTCAGCCCACGGGACTCGCGGACGTTCTCGATCTGCTCCTGGGTGATGTTCGGCAGCTGACGGAGGTCCGCGAGGGGATCGCCGGAGATGGAGATCGCAGCGAAGGTGATGAAGGTCGCGAGCAGGATGACCGGGATGGAGATGAGCGTGCGACGAAGCGCGTAGGTCAACACGGCGGTGCGTCCTTCCCGATCGACGCGACGAGGGGAGCCGACATGGAGGGGTGCCCGCCACGCCTGGTGGCGGGCACCCGCGGGAAGCTATCGCAGCCTCCCTACGTGCGTCACGCGATCACTCCGTGTACGCCCAGTCCTGGCTGTTCCAGAACTGCGTGGCGTTGGTGGCGTTGAGCTGCGGCCCGGTGATGGTGTTGTCGAACGCGATCAGCTGCGGCTGCTGGAAGAGCGGCAGCACCGGAACGTTCTCGGCCATGACGGCGGCCGCCTCGTTCCACAGGCGAGCGTTCTCCGTCGGATCCACGGTCCTGTTCGCCTCGTCCATCAGGCTCGTCAGCTCCTCGTCGCAGAACGCGTGCCAGTTCTGCGGACGCTCCGTGGGCTCCCCCTCGTCGAAGCCGTCACAGCCGTAGATGTTGGCGTTGCCCGACGGGTCGGGCGACCCCACCCACGCGAACAAGGCGATGTCGTAGTCGCAGGTACCTTCGCAGTTCTCGGGGGTGTTGAGGCGCTCGAAGAAGGCAGCACCCTCGTCGTTCTCGATCGTGATCTCGATCCCGGCAGCGGCCAGGTCGGCCTGCATCAGCTGCTGGGTGAGCTCACGACGCTCGTTCCCGCCGGTGGTGCCGACGCGGAAGGAGAGACGGACGCCATCGCAGACGTAGACCTCGTCGTCTCCGAGCTCGCAGCCGTTCTCCTCGAGGAGGTCACGGGCGGCCTGGGTGTCGAAGCCCCACTCGTCGTAGTAGGGCTCGTAGAACTCCTGGTTGGTCATCCAGAAGGGGTTCTCGAGGACGGTCGCCTCCGGGTCGACGGGCTGGACCAGCGTCTCGACGATCTGCTGGCGGTTGATGCCCAGCGCGATGGCCTGGCGCACGAAGGCCTGGTCGAGGCCCGGCACCAGGGTGTTGAAGTCGAAGTGCTCCCACACCGGACCGAGGCCCACCTGGTACTCGATGCGGTCCGAGGCGCCCTCGAGCTGGTCGACCAACTCGATCTGCGGCTGCGGGTCGTACATGTCGAGCTCGCCGCCGAGCATCTGCTGGGTCAGGGTGGTGGTGTCGGGCAGGTAGCGCATGACGACCTCGTCCAGCGCGACGTCGCCGCCCCAGTAGTCCTCGTTGCGCACCAGCCGCAGCTGCGTCCCGCGCTCCCAGGAGTCGAAGATGAACGGGCCACCGGAGATGTCGGGCAGCTCGTCGTTCAGCACGGTGGTGAAGTCCTCACCCTCGAGCACGTGGGCCGGCAGGATCTCGGAGAACAGCAGCTTCCACGGGGCGTAGGGCTCGGTGAAGTTGAAGGTGATGGTCTTCTCGCCGTCGGTCTCGAAGTCCTCGATCACGTCGTAGCCGTCCCGCGTGGTGATCTGGTCGGCCCAGGCGGCCTCGGTGTCCATGATCGTCTCGAACGTGAAGATCACGTCGTCGACGGTGATCGGCGTGCCGTCCGACCACGCTGCGTCCTCACGGATCGTGTAGGTCACCGTGAAGGGATCCTCGGTGAACTCGGCCTCCCCGTCGAGCAGGTAGGGGTCCAAGGCGAACTCGGGGTTGATCTTGTACATCCCCGGCCAGATGTTCGACGTGACCTTGGTAGTGACCAGCGAGTTGCCGTCGATCAGGAAGCTGTTGAGGATCGTCGGCTCCTGCTCGTCCCCGAACAGCACGGTGCCGCCGGTGACGGGCTCGCCCTGCGCGCCCTCCTCTTCCTCTTCCTCTGCCTCCTCGCCCTCGTCCTCTGCGTCGGTCTCCTCGACGTCGGTCTCGGGCTCTTCGGTGTCATCGGTCTCGCCGCCGCAGGCCGTGAGGGCGAGGGCGAGCGCGGTGAGCAGCACTGGCCACCGCCAGCGCCGAACGAGGTGTGACCTCATATGTGGACTCCTTGAGTCACTCGTCGTGGACTCGGTTCCCCCGCTGCGGTGGGTCGGGCCCGACCGCCCGGCCGCCGATCGACGACCGCGAGGTTCCCCTGGGTGCTGTGCGGGTGGACGTCCCACCTGCACCTGGCCGCGGGCATGCCCGCGCGCCGCGGACCGCCCGCCACCGGGGGGTGGTGACGACCTACGACTGGAGTAGGAAGCTACCAGCACCGTCCATGATGCGAACGCAAGCAAGCACGGACCGTTCGCGGAGCGAACGTCACCTGCACCGACGGCGGGCACCGGCGCCCGGCCGGTGCGACCGCTCAGTCGACCAACCGTGGCGCGTGACGTCGGTAGAGGCTGGTCGGCGGCGTGCCGGCCGGTGGACGGCCGGCTTCCAGCGCCGTGGCGCCGTACGCGACCAGCAGGGCAGCCAACCGGTCGTACTCCTCGCGGCTCTCGGGCTGGTCGGTCAGCATCCATCGCCGCCGCCCGGGCCCCGCCGCCACCAGGCCGCTGCGGATCCGAGCACGCTCAGTCGGATCGCTGCTGTGGGCCGCACGGACCGCGGCCAGGCGTGGTGCCGGTGCCCGCCGGATCGCGGCGACCTCCCTGTAGGGCAGCCGGTGGCAGCGCAGCAGGCAGCGTCGCTCGATGCCCTGCGGACCGAACACCACGTGCCGGGGGAAGTCACGGCCGGTGAGGACGCCGGTGACCGTGCCACCGACCAGCAGGACGGTGGTGACCACGCCGACACCGACCGCCTCCAGGGCCAGCCAGCCGAGGAGCAGCAGCCCGGGAGGGACGAGCCCCGCGGCCAACAGCCCGGTCCAGGTCGGGTAGAGCACGAGGTGTTCGGCTCCGCCGTGCACGCCGATCACCGGCCGCCCACCGTCCTCATCCATGCTCGTCACGCACCGCCGCCACCGCCGTCGCCCTGCGCCGATCTGCCCTCGAGGGCTGACCACGGTACTGGCCGGCCCGCTCGGTCCTCACGTGGGCGCTCGACAGGTCGTGAGCCCGTGCGCTGCGCGCCGTCATCGTGGCAGCGCGCATCCCGCCCACGGCACGCCCCGGACGCTAGGCTGTGGGCAGCGCCGCACGAGCGACGGCTCGTGGGTGAGAGGGCGAGGAGGCCGACCGTGGCACGGCGGAACGATCCGATCCAGACGTTGCTCGGACCGCTCGAGCAGGACGTGATGGAGGCGGTGTGGGAGCTCGGTGAGTCCACCGTGCGTGACGTGCACAACCTCCTGGCCGCGAGCCGGACCATCGCCTACACGACGGTCATGACCACGATGGCACGACTGGCCACCAAGGGCCTGCTCGTCCGCGACACCGAGGGCCTCGCACACCGCTACCGCCCGGCGGTCAGTCGCGAGCACTACGCCCGTTCCACGGTCGAGGGGGTCATGGACTGGCTCCTGGACCGGTTCCCCGAGCCAGCGGCGGCCTACCTGGCGGACGTTGTCGAGCACGCTGACGAGGAGCACCTCGCCGACCTGCGCGCGGCGGCCGCCCGCCGACGCGACCGGGAACGCTGAACCCGGTGGACCTCGGCGTCCTCCTCTCCGTGCCGCTCGAGTCCGTCCTGGTCCGAGCGGTCATCGCCTCCCTCGCGGCGGTCCTGGCCGGGCACCTGCTGCTGCGTTCGGGGCTGCGCTGTCCCCAGGTCCGGGTCATCGCGGCGATCGCGCCGCTGCTGGCGCTGGTGGCGGTGGTGCTGCTCACCGGCACACAGCTGAGGCTGCCGACGCTGATGCTGCCCGCAGAGGGGGGCAGCGCGCTCTCGATCCCGGTCAGGGACGGCTACCTCTACTTCATGCCGATCGCCGCGCCGGTGCTGGTGGGCGCGTGGGCCTCGATCGCCGGGATCCGACTGGTGCGCCGCGGCGTGAGCATCAGCCGCGTGCGACGGGAGGCCCGCGCTGCGGTGTCCGACGGCACGGACGCGCCAGCACGGCTGGATCGCCTGGCGAGGAGCGTGGCTGCGGCGATGGAGGTGCCGGCGCCGGAGGTCGGCGTCGTCGACCGCTGCCGCGGCGGGGCGTACGTCGTCGGGACCCGCCGGCCGCTGCTGGTCGTCGACCGGCAGCTCGTGGCACGGCTCGACGACGAGGAGCTCGAGGGCGTGCTCGCCCACGAGCTCGCCCACGTTCGTCGGCGCGACACCCCGGTCGCGCAGCTGCTCGGCATCGTGCGCGACGTCATGTTCTTCGTGCCCGGGGGCGGGTGGGCCGTCCAGCAGCTGCACCGCGAGCGCGAGCTGGCCGCGGACCAGCTGGCGGTGCGCATCACCCGACGGCCCGGAGCGCTGGCCAGTGGACTGCTGAAGGTGCTCGACGGCGCACCCTCGGGGACCGCACCGTGCGCCGCCCTCGCACCGAACGGCAGCGTGGTCGACCGGGTCAGGATCCTGGTCGACGAGACCGCATCGGCGACGCCCCTGCGGCGTGGCTCCGAGACCGCCACCGTGGCCGTGGTCGCCATGGTGTCGGTGGTCGGTGCGCTGGTGCTGCCCGCCGCTCTCGCGGGCGCGGAGCGCGAGCGCGAGGCCGTCGCCCTGGTCTGGTCGGCGGCACCACCGGCACCCGCAGCCGACGTCCCAGCCGGCGAGGCGCGGGCCTTCGACACCTACCGCCGGGCCGACCTCGAGGTCGCGGCGACGACGGTGCGCGTCTACGGCCGCCTCGCCGAGCACAGCCAGGACAACCGTCGGGCCGCGCTCCACGCCTGCGCCGATCCCGACGCCGGCTGCCCGGTGCCCCGGTCGACGCCGTCGCTCGGCCTGCGCCCGGCGGCGATCACCTTCGACGACGCCGCGATCGAGCGGTGGGAAGCGGTCCCGATGGGCAACTTCGAGTCGCCCGACGGCTTCCGGATGTTCTGGCTGGCCAACCAGGCCGAGTGAGCTCGTAGGAGACAGGTGCGGTGCCCTTGTGCCAGGCTGCGCCGGCTGCCTGAGACGCCCATCGGCCGCTGCTACCCTGCCGGGGCGCTCGTGCCCGCGGTCGCACCCTGACGCCCACCGGCCCATCGGAGGCTGACGTGCTCGTCGTCCTCACCGTCGTCCACGTTCTGTTGTCGTTGGCGCTGATCGGTCTCGTCCTGCTGCACCGAGGGCAGGGCGGCGGCCTGTCCGACATGTTCGGCGGCGGCGGGGGCGGACTGCACGGCTCAGCGGTCGTGGAGCGCAACCTCGACCGCATCACGGTGATCACCGGGTCGCTGTTCGTCGTGACCAACTCCCTGCTCGTGGTCTACCTCTGACCATGTCTCGGCTGCGTCCGGCGGTGGCCCTCACCGCCGTGCTGATGGCGCTGCTGACGGCCTGCACCGCGGGCCAGGTGCCGACCGCGCAGCCCGCCCCCGGTCCGGTCATGCCGGCCGAACCCGACCAGCTCTCGGACCCGGTCGTCGGCCCCGGCCGGGGCGGCACGCTGCGCGTCGGTCTGGTCGTCGACCCCGTCTCGATCGATCCGCGCTTCATGGTCGACGACGAGGGCGAACTGTTGGTCGATGCCCTGTTCGACCCGCTGGTGCGCACGGGCGACGACGGCACGGTCGTCCCCGCGGCTGCATCCCGGTGGACCATCGAGGACGACGGCGCGACCTTCGTGTTCGAGCTCCGCGAGGCGAGCTTCCACGACGGGTCGCCCGTGACGGCACGCGACTTCAAGCGCACCTTCGACCGGATCGCCGACGCCTCCGCCGAGCCACCGTCCTTCCTCGCCTACCTGCTCGCCGACGTCGAGGGCATCGAACGTGCGCAAGCGGAGGGTGGCGGGCTCGCCGGCGTGGTCGTCGAGGACGTCCGCACGCTTCGGATCGAGCTGAAGGCCCCGCAACCGGCCTTCCTGTCCACCTTGAGCGATCCGAGCCTGGTGCCGACCCCGGCCGCTGCCGACGCGGACCCCGAGGCCTACGGGCGTGAACCGATCGGCAACGGTCCCTTCGCGATGGCGGGACCGCGCGAGCCGGGTGCCTTCCTGCGGCTGGTGCGCTTCGAGGACCACCACGACCCCGCCCTGCTGGACGAGGTGCTGTTCACGCTCTACGACGCCGACGACGGGGGAACGGAGCAGTGGCAGGACCTGGTGGACGGGCAGCTCCAGCTGGCGCAGCTGCCGCCGAACCGTCGGGAGGAGGCCATCGAGCTGTTCGGACGTTCACGGGATGGCTACCGCGGACCGGGCGTGCTCGATGGGATCCGATCCCCGGTCTACCTGTACGGCTTCGACACCACCCGGCCCCCCTTCGACGACCCCCGCCTGCGGCGTGCCATCTCCCTGGCGATCGACCGGCAGCGTCTGGCGGACGAGGCCACCGAGGGCACGCGGGAACCCGCGACCTCGCTGGTGCCCCCCGGCATCCCCGGCTCACAGCCCGAGGCCTGCGAGGCCTGCGTCCACGACCCGGAGGCCGCCCGCGAGCTGCTCGACGAGGTGGTGCGGGACCTCGTCGCCGCACAGGCCGCGAGCGCCGAGCGCGACGACGGCGATACAGCTGACGGCGGGGGTGAGGGGGTCGAGGATGCGGTCGAGGAGCCACTCCCACCAGCCGCCGAGGTGATCGGGCCGGTGACCCTGACCCACAACCGCGGCACCTTCCACGGTGCGATCGCCCAGCAGCTGACCGAGGACCTGGCCACCACGCTCGGGCTCGAGGTCAACTTCCAGGCGCAGGAGCTCGCGCCCTTCATCCAGGGGGTACGTCGCGGCGACGTCAGTGTCTTCCGGCTCGGCTGGGACGTCGGCGAGCCCACGACGCAGGCCTACCTCTACCCGATGTTCCACTCCTCGCAGGTGGGACTCGACAACCTGACCCGTTTCGCCGACGAGGAGGTCGACGACCTGCTCGACCAGGCCCGTACCACCCCGGACGAGCTCGAGCGCAACGTCCTGCTCAGGGAGGCGGAACGGCGGGTCCTGAGGGCGCTGCCGGCCATCCCGCTCCTGTGGTACCGCCACGACGTCGTGGTCCGTCCGGAGGTCCAGGATCTGGTCTACACCCCGCTGGGACGGCTCCGCCTGACCGAGGTGTGGCTCGACCAGGAGACGGAGCTGAGCGCCGTCCCCGACTGACCCCGAGCCCGGGCGTCGAGGCACGCTCGTGGGCGGCCCGGGACCAGCTCCGGCGTTGGCGGGGGAGCAGCAGCAAGCGCTACGCTGGCGGCTCGCCGCGGGCCTCCCGCGGCGCCCACGCGCGAGTGGCGGAATTGGCAGACGCGCACGGTTGAGGGCCGTGTGTCCGATAGGACATGGGGGTTCAAGTCCCCCCTCGCGCACTTCGCCGTAGGCCGGTCTAGCGGCCCGTAGACGCAGGAATCGCTCGAACGCCTCCGCTTCCCTGCGGGGCGTTTCTGCGTCCGTGACACCATCGTGACACCAGTAGGGGTCGTGACACCGCGTTCCTGCGGGTCTGTTGCTGGTTGTTGGTTGTTGTCAAGGAAGGCGACGAGCTGGTCGCGGGTCCAGCAGTGGTCGCGGGCGTTGCGGGATCGGGCGTGTCGGGCCTTGGGCGGTTTGGCGAGGTCGACGACGTTGCGGGGCAGGTAGCCGCGCGTGTGCGGTCCCTGATCAGTGACGGCCCCGACAACGGTGTCTACGGCAACTGCTGCAGCGTCCAGGTGTTGCCGTCCGGATCAGCGAACCCAGCCATCCGGACACCGCCACCGAGATCCGCGACCGGCTCGACCGCGACCTGCCGACCCGTCAGTGCCAAACGGGCCCCCTCGATGTCATCGACGACGAGGTGGAGCCCTCGTAGTGATCCTGGCTCGCTCGACAGGGCGGGCAACCCCGTCGCGAGCACGATCGAACAGGCGGAGCCGGGCGGCGTCAGCTGGACGACTCGGACCCCTTCTATCGGCGTGACGTCGTGGTCGACGACGAAGCCGATCTGGTCGACGTAGAAGGACTTGGCACGGTCGATGTCCCGGACGGGGACCGGGACGAGTTCGAGGTGTAGATCCATGGTCGCGGCGCTTCCGGGTAGCGGTGGGTCAGAAGGCGTGAGTTCGCACTGTGACACACGTCGGTCAGCCGCGCTCCTTCGAGCATGTGGCTGCTCGCTATGCGCTGGTTCCTCCCCTCGGCTGACCGCACGGAAACGGTGATGGCGTCGCAGGAGGTCGCGGGGAGGACGGGGCTCGCGGGCTGGTTTGCGGCATACTGGCTACATGAGTTCGCAACAGATGGGGCAGGCCCGACGCTCCAAGCGTCCGCCGGTCATCCCTGACGACGTGGCCGATCCCGAGGTCGTGAAGGCCACGGGGCTGGTGACGCTGCCCATGCGGGTGCGCTGGAGCGCGCCCGCACGCAGCTACGACCTCGCAGACCGCCGCCAGCGGGCAAGGGTGTACGAGCAGGTCCTCGTGGAGGGCGGCGAGCAGGATGTGCGGCAGATCATCGACGTCGATGAACTCATCACCCTGTGGGATGAGCTCTTCCTGCCCGATCACATCCGTCGAGCCTGGGCGGACTGGATCGCGGAGCGACGGGGGGTTGAGCTGTCGTGCTGACCCCGCTCCAGCAGCGGCTGCTCGACGTCATCGGTCAGCTGCCTGAGGCGGCGGGTTTCGCGCTGTCGGGCGGTGCGGCGCTGATCGTCCGTGGCACGGTCGATCGGAGAACCAACGATCTCGACTTCTTCATCGGTCACGCCGATGTGGAGGCGGACACGATCGGCACGTTGGTGGCTGCCGTCGAGCGAGCGCTGAACGAAGCCGGGATCGGATTGCAGCGCGAGATCGTGTCGGACACGTTCGCTCGTCTCACGGTCGAGACGGAGCATGAGGAGTGCCGGATCGATCTCGCGGTCGACGTTCGCATCCGCCCGGTCGAACAGGATCCGCAGGTTGCGCTGGTGTCGCTGGAGGAGCTGGCGGCGGACAAGACCCTTGCGCTCTTCGGGCGGGCCGCGGCGAGGGACTACCAAGACGTAGCTGCGCTGCGTCGGCACTTCAGCTGGACGGCGCTGTTCGAGCTGGCGAGCGAGAAGGATGCCGGGTTCCGTGTGGAGCGATTCTTAGAGGCGGTCGCGGCCTTCGATCGACTCGACGCCGACGAGTTCGACACCTCACGTGCTGGGTACGATCGGCTGAGGGCGGAGGTCGCTGCGTGGCCCGCGGAGATCCGTAGCCAGCGGTGACAGGGCGCTGGTCGGCATCGGGACGAGGGAAGGGCTCGGTCACAGCCACGCCACGTCGCGGTGCCGCGTGACACCATCGTGACACCACACCGCGTGGAACGACGCGGTTCTGGCCGAGACAGTGCGGGATGACACCGGTGTGTTTCCCCAGGTCAGAGGCGTCTTAGGCCACCCAGGCACACCAAGCGACACGCCGCCTGCACGGTTCAGGGCCGTGTGTCCGATAGGACATGGGGGTTCAAGTCCCCCCTCGCGCACTTCCTCTTAGGCCGGTGTAGCAGCCCGTAGAGGCCAGATCGCTCGAACGCCTCCGCTGCCCGGCGGGGGCGTTTCTGCGTTCGTGACACCATCTCCTTGATACCAGTAGGGGTCGTGACGCCGCGTTCCGGGGATCTGCACCTCGGGGTCGGCGAAGACGAAGTCCACCACCCCCCGGCCGTCCCAGCCTCCCGGATGCGGTGGCATGCAGCACCACACCCCCGACAATCCGCTCGTCGCCATCGACAGCGACGAGCGTCTCGCGGCCCCGCGTGGAGAACAGCGGCCGGTCGAAGGCGTCGAACGCCCGGCCCGCGATCGCGCGGACCTGCTCGTGCTCCCCCTCGCGCATGGGCCGTAGGGCGATCTGCGGATGGGCGGGGGGCGGAGTTGCGACGTTCTCGTGCGGGCTCATCGGACGCTCTGGCCAGCGAGGAACGAGCCCGGCATGGGTGATGCGGAGGGCGACGCGTGGGAGGCATGGGTGGCGATCGCAGCGGCCTCGAGGACGGCGGACGCGGTCATCGAGCCGGCTCCTTCGCGCACGGAGGGCGACCCTACCGCGCCCGGTATACGGAGACGCGTCCCGAGGTCCCGCTGACCTCACCGGTGGACGGTCTTCCCGACGGATCCCCCTCGGGGGCGGGTGCCGGATCGCTGCCCTGCGTGACGTCGGTGTCTACCTTGTCTCCTGCGTCCCCCTGGTGGTCGGGCGGTTGCTGGTCCCGCACCCCCGCGGTTCCCGGCAGGACGGGAGGGCAGGCACGGACCGACGTACACGGACGGAGACGTCATCACGCACCACGAGCGCGGCACGCCCGAGTTCGGTCGCATCCTCAACCTCAGCGACGGGCTGTTCGCGATCGCGCTCACCTTGCTCGTGTTCACCCTGGACGCGTCAGCGGTGTCCCTGGACCGCGCCGACGGGGTCCTGGTCGATCAGGCCGGCCAACTGATCGCGTTCCTGCTCAGCTTCGCGATCGTCGCGAACTACTGGTGGACTCACTTCCGGTTCTTCGCGACGCTGGGACGCCTCGAGCCCGGGCTGATCGTGGTGAACCTGGTACTGCTCGGGGCCGTGGCACTCATCCCGTTCCCCACCAGCCTGCTCGGCCGCGACCCGACGGTGCGAGGATCGGTCGTGCCCTACCTCGTGCTGCTCAGCATCGTCGCGATACTGCTCCTGCTGCTCCTCGTCCGTGCGCACGCGGTCGATGCCTGGCGGGAGCCGATCCCCGAAGGGATCTACCCGTGGATGGTCGCCGGGTGGAGCGCCAGCGCAGCCGTCACCCTGCTCGCGCTCGCCGTGTCCCTGGTCGCTCCCATCGTGGGCTTGGCGATGATGCCGCTGACCTGGGTGGTCGAAGCGCTGGTGGCCTGGCGTGCCCCGGCCGGGTACCGCGACTGGGGCTGATGCTCCTCGCACGCACCGGTCGGACCGTCCGCCGGGCCGACGAGGGCGACCCGGCTACGCGGGGAGGATGCGGTGCTCGCGGACCTCGGCACGCGGGCTCGCGGACCGGCGGCGACCTACCGTCGAAGACCAGCGTGACGGTGGAGGGCCCGTGTCCCCCGAACGAGACGAAGAACGTGCCTGTCGACTCGTCCCGTGTGTCGAACGGTCGACCGCCCGCGATCGACGAGGCGGCAAGACCCCCGACCTGGTCCGCTCCCTCGAGCTCGACCCCGACGACGCGGCGCATCCGGATCACCGCGCCAGCGTCGTCGATGAAGGTCTCCTCGTAGATCGGCTCCTCGGAGGCGTCCCCGTAGGCCACCTTGAGGTAGCGGGCCAGGGCCGCACGCCCGTGCGCGCTTCCCTCTCCCGGGACCCAGGACCCCATCTCCCCCTCGCGGCGCTCACGGTCGCCACCTCCCGACCGTCCCCCCGGCCACGCCAGCGCCGAGCTGAGCCCAGCCAGCTACCGTGTGCCGCCTGCCCCACGATCGTGGACCCTGCCGCTCCCTCGCGCCAGGGCGTGGGGTCCCGTCGTCACGTCCGATCCGCTGGGCGCCGCCATGGCGGCAGATCGTGGGTCACCCTGCCAGAGCCTCCAGCCGCGCGACCTCAGGTGGTTGATTCCCCCTGCCCCCTGCTGCAGCGGCGACGACCTCTGCCGCAGCGATAGCCGCGCTGCCCTCCGGCGACCCCGCATACTCCGCGTCGACCACTACTCCAAGCGCCGCACGGACGGCGGTGAGATCATCGGCCTGCTCCTTCTCATCGACCCAATCCGGGGCTGACGCGTGCCTGGTGGCACCGATCGCGCGTCGCAGCGCAGAAGGCCACGCCCTTCACCCGCAGCGCACCTTCATGCCCCGACCGTCGCCCCCGGTGTGCGCCACCTTTCCCGACGTGACGCTGCTGCCGCCGCACCGAAAGAGGCCGACGGCTAGGCACGCTGCCCGGGGGGCTACGCAACCCGGAAGAAGCCATCAACATCATGGCCCGGAAGCGCCCATTCTTCGATGCAGACGGGTCGCTTGCGATTGCGGATGCGGGGGAGCCCCGGCTCGCCGGGACGACGGCCGGGACCCCTGGCGTCCGCCTGGCTCAATCCCCAACGAAGTGGGTCTGGATCCTCCAGGCACCTCCATCGTTGACCAGCCAGTACATGGAGGTCCCGGTGTCGCTCTGCGATCCCCCCCGGCTCAGGTACCGGTCAGTGCTGGTGACCTGCGCGGACTGCTCGTCACCGACCATCTGGTAGGGGCCGATCGCCTCGACACCGAACTCGTAGCCAGCGAGGACATCCGTCATCCACAGTGCTGTCTCCTCGGCGGTCCGAACGGTCCGCCCGAGGTTCTGGTAGAAGAGATAGTCGGACGTGACCACGGCGGAGAACGCTTCGACGTCGTAGGCGTTCCACGCCGCGAAGTAGTCGTCCATGACCGCTTGCACCTCGGGGGTGAGAGCGGTCTCGTCGGTTCGCTGCAGTTCGTACGCGAGCCATCCGCCCAGGATCACCGCGATGACTGCCAGCATGGCGACTGCGATCGTGAGCCCGCGAGAGCGTTGCTCGGTTCGCTCGACGGTTTCCTTCCTCTCCGGTGCCGATACTGCAGGCATGATGCACCTGCCTTTCGGGGCCTTCAGCCCCTTGTCGACCTGGCAGCCACATGGCCACCACTCTGACGGTACGACGCGGCCCGACCGCCGGTGAAGTGCCGAAGGGCCCAGCGTCCGACGAGCCGCCACCAGGGACGCCGAGACACGGCAAACAGCCGGCTGAGCGGGGGCGCGTCACGGTGGACCTGGACGATGAGGCGGCGTTCGAGCTGGTCATGGCCGCCGCCGAAGGGCACCTCGATGGCGAGCAGATCGCCCAGCGACCGGTCATCCGCCCAAGCTGATCGCGACGGCACTTCTGCGCGCCGACCATTCCACCCAAGCCCGCCCATCGTCACGGTGATGGCGTCCGGTAGTCGCTTGCACCAACGGGCGTGTGCGACTGGAACGCGGGCGGGAATCTACCCCCGCATCCTGCGGAGCATCGCCACTCGTCCTTCCAGGTAGGGCACCAGATCGGTGATCTCGATGACTTGGTGCTGCTCAACGAACGCGGGCAACGCCAGACGATGGCTCTCGACGTACACGGTCACGTCCGGTCGCGGGCTCGCACGCGCGAGCCAACCGTCGGCCGCGGACACGCCGAACACGGCGGCCCGCTGGTCGTCGATGTCAAGCTCAAGCGGGAGTTGCTCGAAGATCGGCGCAGGGACGGCTCGGGAGCCTCGCGGGAACAGCTCGCTGCGCTGCGCCATCACGTCATCGCACTGTTCAGCGGGTAGCCGTGTCGTGTGCACATGGATCAAGGGTTCGGAGCGGTTGATGGGATCACCGTGCGCAAGCCCGACCGACTCGACGCCATTGCCGACGAAGTGAACATCGCCCAAGCTCCGAGGACCGGCCCAGGTCGGCCCCAATCCGAACGCAGGATGGTCGGACGTCAGGAGCCGTTCGTGCCACTGCTGCTCGCGCTCCATCTGCTGCTGCCAGCTGACGCGTCCTGCGAACTTCACGGCTCCTCCAGTTTCCGCGCCATGGTAGGTGCGCTCCGGCGGGTGTCAACGAATGGAAGAAGCTCCGACCGGGTCGCTATTGCGGGCGTTGTGGTGATGCTCGACGGTCTGCGTTCTACGGTGCTCGGTGTTCGCCACGGATCGATGGAAGCGTTGACGGGGAGGACCGCCGTGCGACGTATCGAGGGGGAGCCGCCGGAGGTCTGTGATCGGTGTGGTGGGGAGGCGTTCCGCCCCGCGACACGTTGTGAGCAGCTGGTGCGCTGGTTCACCCACGGTGGGGGTGCGGGCAGCGCGTGGTACTGCCGCAGCTGTCGTGCGTCGTGGTCGGGTGGTTCGAGCTACTACGCGCTGTACCGCACGTCGGGTTCCCGATGGCATCGGCGGGTACGGCTTCCGTTCGACGTGCTGGCGGCCGTGCGGCACGCGCGGAGTTGGCATCCGGTGCCGGTCTTCTACGCCGCCGTGGGGGCCGTCGCGCTCGTACCGGCGGCGGCGGTCGCGGCCCTCACCCGCCTGCGCTGGTGGGTGGCCATCGCCGGTGTGCCCGCGACGGCGGTGGTCGCAGCGTTTCTGTGGTCGTTGGCCACCGCGCTCGGTCGCGGACGACGCGACGTGCTGTGGCGACTCGCTCCCGAGCGTGCTCGGCGAGTGGACCTCGAGGAGGAACTGGTCTGCATGCGTGAGCAGATCGACGGCTTCGATCTGCTCGTGCCCGAACGGTGGCCGGGCACGCTGTCCCTCACGGGCGGGAGCTGGTCGATCCCCAGGCGCGGCCCACGCGTGCTCCATGACGTGCGGGTGATCGCGGACCAAGGTGACCCACAGCTCGACCCCGGACGTCACACGCCGGGCTGGCGTCCGTCGACCCCACGGGTCGAGATCCACTCCACGACGGGCGCCTGGCCAACGCCAGAGGACCAGGCGCTGCGCGAGTTCGTGCAACGCGCCTTCCCCGTACCCCCGCCCGACCTCGATGACATCGACCGTGCCGGCCGGCACGAGATGGAACGGCAGATGCTCGCCGCGCATCGGGACCACGAACGGCAGCAGCGGCGTCGAGAGGCGGAGCTGGCCGACAGTTGGCGCGACGGCCAGATCCAGGTCAACGGTGCGACGATCCCTGCCCGGCTGCTAACCCACGACGACACCGATGTCGGGATCGCCACGTTCACCCACGAAGGCCAAGGCGTGATGCTCATCGCGGAGGGGATCGACCTCGACGCGCTCACCCTCGTCGAGCCGGCCGACCCGCATCCACTCATCGACGAGTTCGAACGCCGACGGCGACGCACCTTCACCCCGTCAGACCCGTGACGGCCCTGCCGGCGGGAGAACCGGCGACCTGACCCGACAACGCCACTCGCGCTCGTCACGTCCTCACGCCGAACCGCCAAGACGAGGCGACCGGGTCGGCAACACGGGCGTTGCGCCGCGGTACGAAGGACCAGTTGCCATGCTGCAGCAGATGCTGCACGATGCGTCGCATGGGCACGCTGAGCCGCAAGACCATCAACTTCGACCACGCCGACACCTCGGTGGTCGCGCCCTTCCTTGATGAGGGCTCAGCAGAGCATGCTGCGCTGGAGCGGATCGTCGGTGAACGGCTCGCGTCCGACTCGGCTGAGCTCCGCGCGCTCGTACTGCTGGGGGTGGGCCGCGTCCGCGAGGCGCTCCTCGAGGACGCCTACAACCAGGCTGTGGATGCGGGTGACTTCGACGACACCCGCAGGTTCGTCGAGCAGACCGCCACTGCCCGGCGACGTCGACGTGCATCCGCGTGAACGTGGCCAACGAGCTGCTGCGCGGCAGCGTCTGGTCGTTCCGCTACCTCGACGACGACGAGCCGAAGCCGGTCGTCATCGTGTCCAACGATGGCCGGAACCGGTCCCGGTTCGAGTGGGTCCACGTCGTCCGCATCACGACGCGACCGAAACGGCCACTCCCGACGATCGTGGAACTCAGCGACCGTGACGCCCCGGTCACGGGGCGAGCGATGACCGATGAACTCGAACTGGTCCACAAGGCCGATCTCGAAGATCGCCGCGGCATGCTCAGCCCAGCCACCATGGCCGCGATCGACAACGCACTCCGAGACGTCCTCGCGCTGCACTGACCTGCACCGTTTGGCGGCGACGCCTCGCCCGCGCTTCCGCGGAAGCGCCGACGAGAACATTTCTCGAACGTCGCAACAACCGCCGTATGTGCACGATGCCTATGGCCGGCGGGGCAACCGCGGCGGTGCAGTTGTGGGCGACGCTGGCCGTGGAGCCCGACCACCGAGATCACGGTGATGCGCGCCGGGGCAACCATCCACGCGTCTTCGCAGGAAGAGCGGCGACGATGTCAGCAAGCGTGGCTTGACTGGAGAGCGGAGGCCGTGTTCTGCGGCTGGTAGCGAACCTGCGCGCACGATTGCCGTCGCCTCGATCTCGCCGGTCGCGAGTGTTGCGTCGGCGCCGCGTGCGTAGTGGCACTCGATCTGAGCTGCGCCCTCGGTCCTCGCTGGTCACGGGAGCTGGGTCTGGGCCTGCTGGCACGCGTTGTGCTCGCCTGATCGCCGTCGGGCCCGCGGTCGTCCGGCCCGTAGGCTGTGGACCGACGGGAGACGCAGCCATGACGGACACATCCGACGACCCCCACAGCCGCGGTGGCCCGCCGACCTACGTCCAGGTGGGCGCCGTGACCCCGACCCCTGCCGAGCGTGCCCGCACGCTGGTCGCCGGCATGGTCGACGGCACGCTCAGCACGCTGGCGCTCGATCCGGAGGGCTACCCGTTCGGGTCGATCGTGACCTATGCGCTTGCCGACGATGGTGCGCCGCTGGTGCTGATGAGCACCCTCGCCGAGCACACCCGCAACCTGGCGGCGGACCCGCGTGCTTCCCTGTTGGTGGCCCAGGGCGGTGCCGGCGCCGGT
>Ga0208075_1000554_pt1 | contig 17453 bp, 14 predicted proteins | sample HotLakmasection5_FD_184728 | JGI IMG/M metagenome (GOLD analysis project Ga0208075, IMG submission 184728) | Hypersaline microbial mat communities from Hot Lake, Washington, USA - Section #5 (SPAdes) | ecosystem: Environmental > Aquatic > Non-marine Saline and Alkaline > Hypersaline > Microbial... | reverse complement strand
AAATTTTATTCAGAAATGAACAAAACGGATAAATTTTAAAAAACCTGTATAAAAAAGCGGTGGCAAAGCCACCGCCACCTCCAGGGAAGCAGGTGGGCGGGCAAGGTTTTTTAAAATTTTGCAAAAGTATTTAACGGAAACTTATTAAAACCACTAAAAAATAATAAATAAAGCGTGAAAATTTTTTGTTCATTCTTTAACTCTGATCTAACCTAAGCTCAAAATGTAAAGAAATGTTTCGTATTTTAATCAAATTTATAGTAATTGCGCAATTTTCATAAATGAGAAGTTTTTATAAATACAAGGAAGTTTTATGGTTAGGAAAATTATAATTGCGTCAAAAGTCAGGAAGGAGTATCTTCATTAAAAGTTTTGGGAAAATTTAACTTCTATAGCTTTAAAAATTAAAAGCTACGTTTTTAGTGGTCAGTTTAGCCAGACAAAATGTCTGTAAAAAATCAATATTTATAGAAAATTTATAGAAATTACCGAAAGGGAGGTTTTTATGGTTACAATTCCCGGAGTAGCACCATTACGTGAATATGTTGCAAATACCCCAACTATAAGAGAGGCAAGAATACCAACAGGTCTTGGCAGAAGAATGGGATTAGGATCAAGCGCACCAACAGTGGACCATCTTCTTAACAGAGGATCAAATAGCCTGATAGGGGTTGCACGCAACAGTGCGGCAAGACTTAGCCAGGGGCAGGGCGGAATGTTTACCCGTTTATTAAACAGAATTGCCAATGGCGGTATAAGAGTATTAAATAGACTTGGCGGAGTCCGTCAGGGTGTCCCAAGGCTTGGTGGAGCTGCAGCGGCAGCATTTGAAATCCCTCATTTATGGGAAGGTTTCTCAGACGGAAGAGGTGCTAATGCTGTAGTAGAATCCGGCTCAAGAGTCACAGGAGCAATGGCAGGTGCTGCGATTGGTAGTACATTTGCGCCTCTTGTCGGTACTATTATAGGTGGTGCGGTTGGCTACTTCCTGGGTGATAAAGTTGGTGATATCGGTTCATCCATCCTGTCAGGTCTGGGTATAGGCAGAACTGAAAATGAACAGGAAGAGTTAGACCAACAACCAGCTGGCCAAACACCACAATTTGCTGAGCAAACAGGCGGTCCAAATAATTACCATGATGCTCTGGCTGCTTTGGATAGAGCTGCTTTCCGATTCGGCGTAACACCGGGCATGAATGATCCAGGGCTTCAACAAAATATATACAGAGTTTAATAAATTCAATAAATAATAAAATACCCCGGTTAATCCGGGGTATTTTTTATGCGGCTTTATAAAATTCCCTTATCTCTCCGGGAAGCATCATGGCGATTTCATCACTCTCACCTTTGCTTATCAGCTCCTTAAGAACATGAAATACCGCCTGCAAAATAGATTCCGCATGTAAAGGCAGGTTTTCCCTTTTTATTTCATTATCTACAAGGCTCATAAGTTCTATTTTATGTCTGTATTTAAGACGTTTTCCTGAAAGACGGAAGAAATTCGGCGCCCAGACCCGGTTGTTCCACATTCTTTTTAATTCGTCCGGGAGTTGCGCTGCAACATCAGACTGTTCTTCCTCTGTAAGCCGATAACTTAAAAGGCTGAACACTATCTGAACACCTCTTTCCGCTGCCTCCTTATCCTCAATATTGGCTAGTTCCATAACTTTTTTAACAAAAATGTCTTTGTTCATATGCATAATTTTTACCCCTTTTTAATATTTATGAAAACAATAAAAAATACTCTATAAACTACCTCAAATAACTCTTATTAATGCACTTCAAACAAAAATTATTCCACTGCAAATTTAAAATATAGTATAAACATCCCGACATTATCCCCACATTCGCTAAAAGTGGAATTTTTTATATATTGTGCCCTTAAAAAGAAATCAGGAAATGAACAAAATATTTAATGGCACAATGCGTAAGCAGAGAGCTTATTTTACTATAACAAAACTTATCGGCGTTAACCGCTATTTATTTCCGGTCAGGTTTGTTAAAAGACAAAATTTAATTTATACAATTTTATTTATAATTAAGTGAAGAGTATATGCCGGTATCCAACTTAAACAAAGATAGTGTCTTACAAATTTTTGAAGCCCTGCCTTATCCGATATCCCCGATTCCGGCGATTACACAGGATGAGTTTATGGTAGGTGATGTTTATTACATTAAAAAACGGTTTTTTAGTGATTCTTATAAAGAATTTCTAAAACTCATTTCACTATAAACTCAAAATAGCTGGCGGGGGTGCGCAATACCCATTCCCGCTCTTTCTTTAAGGGAGTCTGCTGTTTATATTTTATGCTGTAAGGTCAAGGTTTTTCTGTTTATTTTCAGATAATCGGGAAAAATTGAGTTCAGGAACATCAGCCGGAGGAGCAGTTGTTACTTCTTTTGTTTTTTTCGGCTGCACTAAATTCAGAAAAACCAGATCCTCATTTGTAATTTCATTAATCAGCATTTCCCTTAGTTCTGTCTCGCTTTTCTTTGACATTTCAGCAACCTGCTCGGTGTTCATTACTCTTTTAAAGTAAAAGCCGAGGTCAATACTGCTCAATCCGTTTATAACTGAAATTTTATCTATTGCTTGCATTTCTATGTACCCCCTGGTCTAGTGGCTACATATCAATTTAACATCGAAATCGTAAAATCCCTCTATTTTTAAAGAAAACTTTATATTTTGTTTTATTAAAAATACAGGATATTTATACTATAAGCTTGGTTAAGTTTTTAAAGGTGGTTAAAATCTTATAAATGAATTTTATTATGCGGATCCGACCGGTTTCTTTTATTTTAATTGCTGTTCTGTTTTCGTAACAGGCAGAGTAAACCAAAATTTTGATCCCATACCTGTTTTTGATTCAAAATCAATTATGCCGCCATGCAGCTCAATAAGCTTTTTGGTAAGCGTAAGACCAAGGCCGGTTCCTTCCTGTTTCCTTGTGAAAGAAGAATCAAGCTGCCTGAAGCTTTTAAATATTTTGTTCCTGTCATTTGGAGAAATTCCAATACCGTTATCGTGAACTTCAACCTTTATATTTATATCTTCATAAAAAGCTTTTACAGTAATCTTTCCATCATTTTCCGTAAACTTTATAGCATTACTTACAAGATTATACATTATCTGCTTAAACCTTCTTAAATCTGCGTTAAGCATAAGGTCGGCGTTTATTTCCATTTTTATATTAATATTTTTTTTCATTGCCAGACTGTTAAGAACAGAAAGAGTTTCTTTAATTGCAGTTTTCACATCAAAACCCTCATAATAAAGCTCAATATTCCCGGATTCTATTTTAGACAGGTCGAGCAGGTCATTAACAAGTTTTAAAAGATGTTCTCCGCTTACATATATATTGCTAAGGAATTTTTTTTGCTTTTCGTTCAATTTACCATAATCTTCACTAAGAAGCATTTCAGAAAATCCTATTACAGCATTTAACGGTGTTCTTAATTCATGCGACATACCTGTCAGGAATTCGCTTTTAAGCCTTGTTGTCTCCTGGATTTTTGAATAAAGAATCGCCTGGTTTATAGCAATTGCAATCTGGCTTCCTGTATCTTTAAGAATTTCTAAATGAGCATCTTCCCATTTTCTCTGGTACTTAATCTGATGTACTGTTAAAATCCCGAGAAACTCTTCCTTATGTATGATAGGGATGATTATTAATGATTTAACCTTGTTTTTTCTTAGGTAGTATTTTTCCTCAGGATTCAATTTATTTTTTGAATAATCATTGATCAGAATAGGCGAAAATTCTTCCACAAGAATATTATGCCATTTGGAAGGCAACCTGCACATAGTTTTTGCCCCTTTTATGAAGGAAAGGATATTTTCATCTTTTCTATACTCATTCCTGTAATAAAAATTTTTTTCATCTTTTTCATACAGGGCAATAAGGCATTTGTCAACTTTTAGCAGTTTTCCTATTTCTTCAACTATAGTTTCAAGAACCTTATCAAGATCAAGAGATTCTCTTATACTGTTTACCAGCCATCTGACAATTCTTTCTTTTTCCTGCTGTTCAAAAATTTTGTTAATATACCGGGTTAGCTCCTCGTCTGTTTCAGTAAACTCAGTATTAAAACCATTTTTAATGTTTTTAAACAGCCTTTGAAACTTAAAAAAAAAGGCATTGCGTTTTGGTATAGAAGGTTTTGTTATTTTTATAGTTTTTTTTGACATGAACTCTTTAATAAATCTCTTAGGATATAAATTATGATTTATATATTTTATAAAATGAATCTTTTTAAGTAAATAATAAAGTTTAACAAAAATTCTTTCGGCGTAGAAGATTAAGCCGTTGAAAGAAAATATAATTAAAAATATTTGTATACATTTCTTAAAACTTTAGTATAAAAACATTTTTATTAATGTGTTTTTTGTTAAGGATGAGACCTCTATATAATTTAGAAAATTAGTTTTTTCTTGTTATGCAGTGGTCGAGTTAACAAAAGTGAAAAATGACAGAAATTCTTCGTTTTCGCCATTTTGAAAACTGGCCGATGCATTTAGGCCTGGATATAGATTTTCTACGGGTTTTAATATGTAAACGCTGATTTTATACTAGAATGAGTTAGTTTTCGGAAAAACCGGCAAATGAGCTCGGCTCTCTGCTGTCGGGCAAAGCCCGCCACTCCAGAGCCTCACCCCTGCTATCGCATGGCAAAGCCGGATTTTTCTGAAAACGTCACTCCCGCTTCGCCATACCGATTTATGTTCATTAATTTCATTTCAAGATTACTTATTGAAATCGGTATAGGTCTTTAAATCAAACTAAAATTAAATAAATTTCAAAAATTTCCGATAATAAATAAATAGAACAAGCTGTCAAAAATAATTAAGATGATTAGAAAAAAGGCCTGATGATTTACTGAAGTTTGTTTATTAATTATTTTTAGCACATAGTATAAAATATATTGGAAGAAGGTTTTATTCGAAGGGAAAACTAAAGAAGTTTATTTTAGAAAAGGAATTGTATGCGAATACTATTAGCCAATGATGACGGGATCTATTCGCCGGGAATTAGAACCTTGGCAAGAAAACTGGGTGAAGAATATGAAGTTTATGTTGTAGCACCTGACAGAGAAAGAAGTGCTGCCGGGCATTCATTAACTCTACACCATCCTTTAAGAGTTGAAACAATGAAAATTGGATATGATAACGGGATACAGGCATGGGCAACCAATGGAACCCCCGGCGACTGTGTAAAAATAGCACTGAACGCAGTTCTGGATAAAAAGCCTGATATCCTTATTTCAGGAATAAATAACGGCCCCAATCTTGGAGCGGATATTTTATATTCCGGAACTGTAAGTGCGGCAATGGAAGGAGCGGTCCTTGGTTATCCCAGCATAGCCGTCTCCCTGTGCGGAACTGAGGCAGATTCTGCTGATTTTTCATACGCCTCTGATTTTATGGCTAAGTTTATTCCCAGAATAGCTGATATAAACTTCCCTAAAAAAACAATACTTAATATAAATATCCCTGCTGTAGAACCCAGCGAAATAGTAGGTATTAAAATTACAACCCTGGGAACCCGCATGTATACAGACACGTATGAAAAACGCAAGGACCCAAGAGGTAAAACATACTACTGGCTGGCAGGTGAAATACTTGATTCCTGCGATGAAGAAAGCTCTGATATTGTTGCTATCAGGAATAATAAAATCTCCATAACTCCGGTAACATTTGAAATGACTCATAAAAGCATTATGCCGGAGCTGGAAAAAGCATTCTGCAATGGCCTTTGCGAACCATAAGCAGTCTGTAAAAGTAATATATCAAACTAAAAGACCGGCGCAATTTAAATCCTCCGGCCTTTATTATATATTATTTATATAACAATACAAAGAAAAATTTACTACTTTAGGCTTCATTGACAAGCTATTAAAAGATATTTTCAAGCCTTTGCATTGTGTTGCAATGAATTAAGCCTTGTAATGGTAATAATACTACATTAAGAATTTAAAAATACACAAAACCCTATATCCCTAAAATCCTTGTGGCATCTAAAATTTCCTTAACTGTCACCAACCCTGGTGTAAAGAAATGTTACAGTATATACTTTTTATGTAATTTTTAAATCTATGGTGTTTTTATAAAAATGTAAGGTAAAAACAAAAACTCAAAAAAATTAGAGTGGTAGTAGTAAGGTAAAATAAAAGGAGAAAAAGATGGGTTTTGCAGATGCAGTAACAGGTAGATTATTTTTAGCGAGAAGAAAAAGCGACTTAGAATTCCAAATTCAAACTATAATGGAAAGAAAACTGGCTATTCTTGATCAGTGTAACCAAATTTCAGCTCAACTTTCTAATACTATATTCCAGGATGGACAGCACGGTGACATTAGTAACGGTGCAGCATTACCTGGATACGTAGCTGGCAGTCCGCTTATACCTGCGGTAGGTATTCCTCAAAACAGCATAGGAACAAACCAGTATGAAAGACAATTAGGCAGGCTCCAATCTTTAGAAAAAGAACTTGATGTTAAACAAAAGAAATTTGAAACTGAACTTGAAGCAGTAAAAGCAGAAGAAGAATCAATGAAGAAGATCGCTCAAGATCACGCAAAGAAAGACTTCAAAATAGGATAATAACTCTCCATCTCCAGCCTAAAACAGCTATGAAGCCCCTTCCGCAAGGGGCTTCCTTTTTTTATTTATGATAAAAAATAAAATTTAAGCTATGTATTCTTTAATTTCAAACGGCAATTGTTTTGTATCAATTTTGATTCCCGGTCCCATAGATGTTGCGAGATAAACTGATTTTAAATAAGTCCCTTTTGCTGCTGAAGGTTTTGCTTTTAGAATGGCATCAATAAGAACAGAAAAGTTTTTCATAAGAGCTTTTTCTTCAAAGCTCATTTTTCCTAATGGAACATGAACCATTCCCTGCTTATCTGCCCTAAATTCCACCCTACCGGCTTTAAGCTCATTAACAGCGTTTTTTATATCAAAAGTAACTGTACCGGTTTTTGGGTTAGGCATAAGACCTTTAGGCCCAAGCAGTTTACCAAGTTTACCGAGCATGCCCATTGCATCCGGAGTTGCAACCAATTTATCGAATTCAAAGAAACCGCCCTGGATTTTTTCTACAAGATCTTCTGAGCCTACAATGTCAGCTCCTGCTTCTTCTGCTTCCTTAATCTTTTCGCCTTTTGCAACAACTGCAACACGGGTTTCTTTACCGGTTCCCGCAGGGAGTATAACAGTACTTCTAACCTGCTGGTCAGCGTGTTTTACTTCGATCCCCAGTCTTAAGTGAGCTTCCAGGGTTTCATCAAATTTTGATACTTCCTTTGAAACCTTTTTAAGTGCTTCAATAGCTTCCATGCCTGAACTTGGCTGTTCTACATCTTCCATAAGTTCGAGGATTTTTTGTTTTCTTTTTGTAAGTGTTGGCATTATCTTTCTCCTTTCGTGGTCCTAACGGATTTTTCCTGCCACTATGCTGTATATTATTTTATAATAAAAATTTTTTAAAAAAAGAGTTTAAAAAATTAATGATTAAATCTCCCTTACTTTATCAGTGGTCTTAATAAGTTTCCATTAAATACTTTTGCAAAATTTTAAAAAACCTTGCCCACCCACCTGCTTCCCTGGAGGTGGCGGTGGCTTTGCCACCGCTTTTTTATACAGGTTTTTTAAAATTTATCCGTTTTGTTCATTTCTAAATAAAATTTCTTATTTATCATTTATTTTTTTAGAATACTAATATGCATTAGTCTTGATTTCTTTTTAAGGGCATAATAGGTATAGATTATGTGATAAATACCGAGCAAAAAAAGACCAGCTTAAAGCTGGTCCGGGGGTAATAAATTACAGGGAGAGTATTGTGTGGGAGTATATATTATTTTGAGGGGATATTTTTTATTAATTTATTTAATTTTTTATCTGTTTATTCCTAGAATCCGCCTATTAAAGGTAGAGCTATCTGCTGGATTCTGTTAGCCTGCGCAAGTACACTTGCCGATGCCTGCTGTAGTATTTGCTGTTTGGCCATATTCGCAGATTCTTCCGCTACGTCAAGGTCTCGGATTCGGGACTCGGAGGCTCTCAGGTTTTCATTCATAATGTTCAGGTTTTCCAGGGCGCTTTCTAACCTGTTTTGATAAGCTCCAAGCTGTGATCTTCGATTATTAATGGTGGTTAAGCCGGCATCAAGACTGTCAAGATAACTTCTTATATTGTCTCCGCTCCAGGTAGCTCCTGATGCAGTGAGGGAAATTCCTATTGTAGATGCATCTGAAGCATTGGATAGTACTGTTGATATATCTATAACGTTAATTGAGGCTACTGAATTTGCTCCAACCTGTAGTTTTGCGCTGGATAATGTTCCATCCAGAAGACTTATACCGTTAAACTGGGCTGAACTTGCAATTCTGTTTATATCTAAAATCCGGGCATCAATTTCTGAGAGAATAGCGTTCTTTTCTGAGGTAGCGTTGGTTTCGTTTGCCGCCTGTACGCACAATTCTCTGATACGCTGTATATTTTCTCCAATTACGGACAGTCCGCCCTCAGCAATTGTGAGCATGTTGATGCCGTCCTGAATGTTGTTCATTGCCTTTGCGTTGCCTCGGATCTGGGCTCTTAAGTTTTCTGAAATTGACAGACCTGCTGCATCGTCTGCTGCGTGGTTGATTCGATAACCCGATGACATTCTTTCGATTGATTTGACAAGATTGTCGGTGTTGCTGTTAAGGTTTCTCTGCGCAATTAAAGACGCAATGTTGTTGTTAACTACTACTGACATAGATACTCTCCTTGTTTTTTTTAACTTACATCCTATATAAACTAAATTTTACAATGTTATTTTCCTTTCAATTATCCTTGTAATAGGGCTAATGCTATTTGTGGAATTCTGTTAGCCTGTGCCAGCACGCTTGCTGAGGCTTGTTGTAATATCTGATATTTCGACATATCTGCTGTTTCTTTTGCTATATCGAGGTCTCTGATCCTTGATTCCGCACTTTCCAGGTTTTCTGTCATTACGCTCAGGTTTTCATAGGTACTTTCCAACCTGTTTTGATAAGCTCCAAGCTGTGATCTTCTGCTGGTTATATCATCAAGTGCGGTATCAAGTGAGGTAAGATATATTCTGATTTCATCTGAGGTCCATGTTGCTCCTGTGGTTGTCAGGTCTATTCCTAAACTGGATGTTGTTGACCTTGTTAATATGCTTGATAAATCCAGTGTATTTGTTGAAGCTACTGCTCCTGCTCCGATTTGAAGGTTTAATACGGATAAAGAACCGTCTAATAAACTTATGTTGTTGAATTTTGTCGCTTCTGCGATTCGGTTAATGTCTTCTAATCTTGCGTTGATTTCGAGTAATATTCCGTTTTTTTCTGCTGTACTGTTGGTTTCGTTTGCGGCCTGTACACTTAGTTCTCTTATTCTCTGTATGTTTTCGTTCATTACGGTGAGGCCGCTTTCTGCTATCTGTAACAGGTTTATTCCGTCCTGAACGTTATTGATTGCCTGCTTATTTCCCCTTATCTGTGCTCTTAAGTTTTCTGAAATTGACAGACCTGCTGCGTCATCTGATGCATGGTTGATTCTGTAGCCTGATGACAGCCTTTCGATTGATTTAACCAGGTTGTCAGTGTTATTATTCAGGTTCCTCTGCGCAATTAAAGATGCGACGTTGTTGTTTACAACTACTGACATAAATACTCTCCTTGTTTTTTTGGAACATCCTTGTAATTTGGCAGTAAGAGTCCCCCGGCAGGTTTTGTACTTTTTCCCTGAAACTGTTGGATATTTTTCCAGGTTAAGTACAGCCGGTTTTTAAGGGGCTTGGTTGTAAAAGCTTTGGGATTCCCGGATGCGCTCAAGCTTCCGGCTTGATAATCCCTTAAAAATTTTAACCGTTACTTACTTTTATTTATTTTGTTGTAAAGAACTTAATTGGAAATTTTCCTTCACAGCTATATTATTTGTGTGTATAGAAAATCTATGTAGAAAACCTCCAAAATGTTCTCCCTGTGTCGTTGTTTCCCACTTTTTTTCTGTAATTTTTTCTTACACTAACTTTATCGAAATTCTGTTTACATTCTTTAACATTTCAAAATAATCTCCTACAAAAGATGGAGAAAACAAATGCCTGTATATGGCAAAGACCAGGCATACAGGCATTTTTAGCTTATCAAACTTTTTGTTGGTTTTCAGGTAAATTACCGGAATCTAACAGCAAATTCTGAAAAGTTTTAATATTATTAGTGGTTTTAATAAGTTTTCGTTAAATACTTTTGCAAAATTTTAAAAAACCTTGCCTGCCCGCTCTTCCCTGGAAGTACCCTTTTTATATATACAAGGAGGGCGAAAATATAAATAAAATATTATATTTAACGCCTCCGGTTTCATTCCCCTCAGAATGGTAATGCTTTTTGCCCGGTATTTTTGAAACCGTTTTTAGTACTCTGAAGTATATTTTGAAATGTCTTCAAAGTACTTTTCTATAACCTTATATCCGTTATAAATATTGTTTGTTATATTCACGTATTTTGTGGCAATCAGGTATTTTAATTCTTTAGCCCTGATTTTAATTATATTGTCGGCTGCTTCCTGAAGCTCGCTGCTTTTTGAAAAACTCCATTTTTTTAGGAATACAATTTCTTCCTCAATTTGTTTTGATGTAGAAAACTCAAGCAGGTTAAAATCATATTTGGCAAGCAGGTCAGCTTCTTCTGCAGTGATTCTGGGTTGAACCACAGGATGGCCAAAGATCTTTTTAATAATCATGAAATTATCAGCAGCTCTTCTGTGAGATTCTGGAACACCTCTTCTCAGATAAAAATTTTTTCTTCTTATAAAATCAGGTTTTATGCTTTCTATTGCCGTATTATTAAAACTGGTATCAAAACCGGTCTCGATAGGATTACTCATACCATTTTTATCAGTACCTGATACCAGTTGATTAAATAAATTTTTTGTTGTTTCCATAACCTCGTCCGCCTTCATTCCTATTGACTTTGACTTCCCCGAGTATTTTGTGTATTTCATATTTTAGTAAACATTTTATTGATTATATTAAATCATGTTTTAGATCAAATTGATAATTTTTACACTCTTTTTATAAAGTTTGTGAAGTTATTGAAACACTATTTATTTAACTCCCTGCAACGAGTCTTGTACAAGTGGTCTAAAAACTTGTTTAACAGAAAATAATTGAAAAGTTATAGCTTTGTGACCTGAATCGTCTGTTTATGGTTTAAATACGGGAGATGAGATGCTGTAATCATTTCTCCCGGAACCAAAACAGGTATTCCTGGCGGGCACACAGCAACTATTTCCGCAGAAATCCTGCCTACTGCATCTGCCGGCGGTAATTCCTCTTTATCCGCCATATACGCTTTTCTTGGTGTACAAAGTATTTCCGGCACGTGAAGCGGCATATACTTTGTTTTTTCAAGGTGTGTAATGTCCATATAATTTTTTTCTGCAATATGACGGATGCTTTCGCAGAAAAAATAAAGGTCTTCAGACGTATTTCCAATGTTGGACAGGGCTAAAATCCCCTCGTCTGTTGCGCTTTCAATTTCAATATTATACTCAATTTCAAGAATACTCTGGAGCCGTTTTCCGCTTAACCCTTCAACAGTAATATAAATCTTGGTATTGTCTATATTGATTCCGTCTTTTACAGACAAGCAATTAACTCCGGGTATCTGGTTAAGTATTTCCCTAACAGCCTGAGCATTTTTTAATGCAAGATCAAGCCGCTCCATTCCATATTCGGAAGAAAGATATGCCCTTGCCGCATCAAGACTTGCCAAAAGGGTATATGAAGGACTTGTGGACTGGAGCATGCCAAGGTTGGCTTCTACTTCTTCAGTGTTTAATTTGCTGTCTTTAGAAATATGCAGGACGGAACTCTGGGAAAAACTTCCACCTGTTTTATGCAGGGAATGCACAACCGCATCCGCACCGCATTCCAAAGCGGATTTAGGAAGATCATCGCTAAATTTCCAGAGGCAACCGTGCGCTTCATCCACAATTAACATTACATCTCTTTTTTTGCATATAGAAGCTAGTTTTGCTATATCGCTTACTACGCCTTCATAGGTCGGATTGGTGATCCAGACTGCGGTAACATCTTCGTTTTCGTCCAGAAGGGTTTCTATTTCATCAGGGTTTACCTGTCCCCAGATTCCCCATTTATCAAGCCATTCCGGTACTATCCATACCGGGTTTGCGCCGGTAAAGGTTAATCCTGCTATGACTGACCTGTGACAGTTTCTTCCGATGATTATTTTTTTATTTTCCTTGGCAGCTGTAAGGGCTATAGCAAGGTTTCCCACCGAAGAGCCGTTAATAAGAAAATAAGACTTCTTAACATCATAAAGTTCTGCCATCAACTCCTGTGCTCTTGCAACAGGGCCGTCAGCCGGGTAAAGCTTTCCCAGCCCGCTGAACTCATCGGTTGTATCAAGAGTGACTATTTTTTCACCGAAAATTTCTTTAAACCTGGGTAAAATCCCTTCACCGCCTGCATGACCGGGTATGTGAAGCGGAATAGAAGGATTTTTTTTTGCATTCTCGATTGCATCAAGTATAGGGGTCTCTATTTTATTTAAATCATTAAGCTCGCTGTTTTCCAGGAAATCAGGGGATAATACCTCTTTTATGCCTGAGGGCATAGTTATGGATTTATTTTTATCGTTATTATTCACCCGGAGTTCCTCTTTTGCGAATATTTGCTGAATCGTTTTAATTAATTATCCTTGCACTAAATTATGTCAAATTTAACCTGATACAGGTCTAATTACACCCTTGGATTTTATTTCCGTAGTATTTTTATACTGCGTTAAATTTTATATTGCAAGGGATTTTTGTAAAAAATTACCGTTGATTCCGCTTATTTATTTCTTATATAAACTCTGGAAATCAAACTTTAACATGGTATAAATAGGATAATAAATTTTCGTATTGCATATAAACGGAGTTTTAAAAATGACCAAGACATTTCAGAAGACCGAGCAGGTTTCCCCTTTGCAGAAAGCAAGGATGGAATACCAGCCCAAACTTCCCGCATCATTAAAACAGGGAATTAAAAACTTAAAATTAACTGAAGGCGAAGCTACAACAGCTGCCGGAGACGCAGAAGAAATTAAAAATATGTTTCCGAACCTCTATGGCGCTAATGTAGTAACTTTTGAACCGGGAGAAAGTCAGGTTGAGCAAAAAACAATCAACGTAGGCGTAATTTTATCCGGCGGACAGGCACCGGGCGGACATAACGTTATTGCAGGGATTTTTGACGCTCTTAAAGAAGCCAATCCCCAGAACAAGCTTTTAGGCTTCATTGGTGGACCTTCAGGCATTATTGACGGCGAGTATATCGAAATTACCAACGAGTATATGGACAAATTCAGAAACACTGGCGGATTCGACATAATCGGCTCCGGCAGGACAAAACTGGAATCAGAAGAACAGTTTGAAAAAACCATCCAGACCTGCAAGAAATATGAGGTTTCCGCTGTGGTGGTAGTAGGCGGGGATGATTCCAACACAAATGCAGCTATGTTAGCCGAATTCTTCAAGAAAAAAGGCGAAGATATCCAGGTTATCGGGGTTCCAAAAACCATTGACGGCGATCTTAAAAATGAACAAATAGAAGCTTCTTTTGGTTTTGATACAGCTACAAAGCTTTATTCCGAACTGGTAGGAAACATCCTTAAAGACGCAAATTCCGCTAAAAAATACTGGCATTTTATCAAATTAATGGGAAGAAGCGCATCCCACATCGCTCTTGAATGCGCATTAAAGACCCAGCCAAATATTACCCTGATTTCAGAGGAAGTTGCAGAAAAAAATATGTCTCTGGCGCAAATCGTGAACCAGATGGCTGAAGTTATCGCTAAAAGGGCGGAAAACGGGAAAAACTTCGGTATAGCACTTATTCCAGAAGGATTAATCGAATTTATCCCGGAAATGAAAGTGCTTATCTCAAATCTTAACGACCAGTTAGCAGAAGCGGAAAGCAAGAATGAATACAAAACCCTGGCTGGCTGGGATACCAAAATAGCATACATAAAAGGGCTTTTAAGAAATGAGGACAGTGATTTGTTTAATTCACTGCCAAAATCAATCCAGATCCAGCTGCTTTTAGACAGGGACCCGCACGGAAACGTCCAGGTTTCTAAAATTGAGACAGAAAAGCTTCTCACAGAAATGCTGGAAGTTAAACTCGCTGAAATGAAAGCCAAAGGCGAATACAAGGGGAAATTTTCAACACAGGCTCATTTCTTTGGGTATGAAGGCAGATGTGCAGCACCGTCTAACTTTGACGCTGATTACTGCTATTCACTCGGTTATAATGCATTTGCCCTTATCCAGTTTGGCTTAAGCGGTTATATCTCATCTGTAAGAGACCTTACAAAACCAGCAGGCCAGTGGATTGCAGGCGGTATACCATTAACATCAATGATGAATATGGAAAAACGTCACGGCAAGCTAAAACCTGTAATTAAAAAGGCTCTTGTTGAATTAAACGGCGCACCGTTCAGGAAATTCAGCGAGAACCGTGATCAGTGGGCTCTGGAAGACTGCTACATTTATCCGGGTCCCATCCAGTACTTCGGTCCTTCAGAAGTGGCTGACATTACAACAGAAACAATCCAGCTTGAAAGAAACTAGATAACTTATAAAAAAACATAAAAGCTGCTGCTCTACCGGGTGGCAGCTTTTTTATACAGTTTTTTTTAAATTTATCCGTTTTGTTCATTTCTGAATAAAATTTCTTATTTATCGTTTAGTTTTTATCGCAAAGTTAGTGATATTTTGTTGCAAAGTGGCTGTTACTTTACAATAGATTGACACCTAAAGTGAGAAAGATTATCACCTAGTCTGAGAAAAAACTAAAAAAATTATCAAATTCCCTGCAAGAAACGGGGAAATTTTTATTAAATTTTCCAGATTAAGTTTTATATTTTTTTGTAGAGTTTTTTGTCTTCCCAAAAGATTTCAGAGGTCTGCGTAAATTCCGTAGGTGTTTTTTTCTCAAATCACTATACCAGAAAAAACTTATGTCTGCGAGAAACTTTTTTTAATAAATCATCATTGCTGTCAAAAGCATCAAGAACAAGATTTATCATATCGTTAAAGTCAATAAAGTTATTTTGTTAAATACCAGCAGCTACAAGCTGCTTAGATGATTTTTGAAATTAATTCTTGACATAGATACTTTAGGTATAGAACATAAATTTATATAGAAAGAACTGAATTTTTAATTTTTACATGTTTTATATATTTATATAAAAAATTTATATAAAAGTTTATAAAACGAAGAGATCAAGATTATGGAATATCAATTACAGCTGGATAAAATATACAGGTTTAAAGTACTTATCGGAGTAATTTTATCTTCAATTCTATTTATATTTTTATCAATAAACATGCTTGGAATAAAAGGATATGCACTATCAGCAGGCCTTATCTTTTTTACTTTACTCGCACCTTTGCTACTGAACAAATACAAACAATTTTTATTTGTATGGATTCTTATTGTCCCTTTCCTGGATACATATAGAGGACTTTTAATTGGAAATACCAATGTTTTTACATATTTTGTTACTGGCTTAACCTTTCCTGTTGCCATAATTTTAATAATTAAAAACTATGACAAAGTCTTTAAGGATTTTCCTTATGTAAAGTATTTATTTTTGCTTCAATTTCTGATCCTTGCAAATATAATTCGTCCGGATATACCGGTAATGGAGATTTTTAACCCGTTTAAATTTCATTTTATGGAAATTTTTATTATATTTTGCACGTATTCATTTTTAAAAGAAAAAAATAACAATCCTGATAAGGTTTTAAGCTGGATAGCTATATTAGCTTTTATAAATTCTTCTGCCATAATTTTTCAAAGGCTGACAGGAATGTGGCTCTCAATTATTGAAGGAATCCCCAGGCCCGGCGGTATATTCGGGCATCCGGTTGATAGCAGTTTTTTCCTTAATATATTTCTGCCAATTGGTCTATATCTGTTTTTAAAGGCAAATACTAAAAAACAAAGAATTTTAGTGGGCACAACAATTGTAATTAGTGTTTTTGCAATTTTAATAAGCCTTACTAAGGCAGCTTATATTACTTTGGCTTTTAATTTATTTATTCTTTTTCTATACCTGCCTAAAAAACTAAAAGCTAAATTTATATACACCGCAGTAGGATTATCCATTCTTTTTATTTTTGTAAATTATGCCCTGAGCCTGGAAATAATAGAAAAATTTATGGAACGGCTTTCGAATATGCACTCATGGTACTGGCGTTTGAAAATCTGGGGTGCATTAATTAATAACATTAATATTGGAACTTTTCTCATTGGTAACGGAATAAATTCTGATGCTCTTTATATAATGAAAATCTTCCCCGGAGAACCAACTGCATCTCATAATTTATACATCCAGTTTATTTATGAGTATGGAATTTTAGCTTGGGGGTATTTTTTAGCCCTGTTTACTCTTGGCTTTAAGTTTATAAAAGCAACCTTGAATAAAACATTAGAAAACAGATTTATTTATATAGTCCCATTTCTTGTAATATCAGTAATCTTAATTGATTCCATGTCAAATATTACAGCGATTAGCTCAAGAACATCAGTATTTTGTGCATGGATTACAATGGTAGTTTTTTATAATAAACTATACAATGAGACAAGAAAAATAAAAAAATAAAAAAATATTCACACCTTTACTTTAATTAGTGACTTTAATAAGTTTCCGTTAAATACTTTTGCAAAATTTTAAAAAACCTTGCCCACCCACCTGCTTAGTATTTTTATTCATGATGTAATAAAAAAGAAGGGAAGAGACTTACCGCCCTTCAGTGTTAAAGACTTTGGCTGAGATTGTCCTACCCTTCTTTGTTTTAACGAGACTTAAGAAATACTTGATATCCTCTTGAAGCAGGATTGTCCGTTAAAACTTTGTTTATCATTTAATAAGACTACTAATATTAGTTGTTTGCTAATAAAAAAAACCGGTTAAACCGGTCTTTTTTATTAGCATAGGCTGGATTCGAACCAGCGACCTCGCGGGTATGAGCCACGCGCTCTAACCACCTGAGCTACTATGCCATATCTGCGCAAAAATAATTATCTTACATTTAACTTAAAATATCAAGATGACACAAAATTTAACCTGCCACGTCTTAAGATATAGAATCTTATCATAGAAATAGCAGTTTTATTGTTATAAAATAATATTGGAAGCAGTCCAGGTGATTGCGAAAAACAGGCATAAGAAGGAAATTATTTTTTCTAAAATGTTTGTTTTTTGAGGAAAGTCCGGGCTCCACAGGGCAGGTCGCCGGGTAACTCCCGGTTCAGGTGACTGTGAGGATAGTGCCACAGAAATGTTGACTTCCGATGGCTCTCAGAGCACAGGAGATGGTGCAACGGTGGTGTAAGAGACCACCAGCAGTATCGAGAGGTACTGGCT
>Ga0208075_1000552_pt1 | contig 17462 bp, 15 predicted proteins | sample HotLakmasection5_FD_184728 | JGI IMG/M metagenome (GOLD analysis project Ga0208075, IMG submission 184728) | Hypersaline microbial mat communities from Hot Lake, Washington, USA - Section #5 (SPAdes) | ecosystem: Environmental > Aquatic > Non-marine Saline and Alkaline > Hypersaline > Microbial... | reverse complement strand
TGCATGCAAGTCTGGTGTGGATGGCTCAATAACCCGAGCATCGCCTGAGATACCCATTAGCCGGTGAATCGTACCAGTTGGAAGATTTTGAATATCTCCTGCGCGCATTACTCTGGTACACGCCAACTTATCAACAACGACCAGCGCCCAGACTACCCCTTGTAATACAAACCAACTCTCACTTTTCTTTAAGTGATACTGCAAGCTAAGGCACCCTGCACGACCCTGCTTGGGCTCGAGTATCTTAAATGTATATTGGTGGTCCGGCTTGAACCCCCATAGGATCGTCTCCGAGCCCCAGGGCCAAACATCCTTGTGTGGCTTATCAGACATACGATTTTACTGCGCAATAGGAAGCTGGAGTTGGAACTGAGAAAGTCCAAGGAAATCTAAAATCTCCTCAACCATAACAACAATCTCAGCTGGCCAGGCCTCAACTCTGGGACCAAGGGTGGCTACTCCATCGAGTAGCAATTCACACGGATAGACATTACTATTACCGGCGCGAAATATCTTAACATAACGGCTACCACTCTCCCACCTGAATCGAACGAGATCTACTGAGGTCTTAGCCGCCGCAACCTCAAAGGCTTTAGAAATATAGTCCTCCGCACCCGCAACAAACGCTACATCTGGACGACGCTTTAACAGATAAGCTCTGCTCGCAATACCTGCCCTTACCGAAGAAAGCGCTATCTTCCGCAAGAACTCAATGTGTTGCTTATTCTTCTCATCAGGCAAGGTAAATCCAAACCGCTTAGAGAAGGTTCCAGGAGTTAACTCTCTTACATCAAAGTCCTCATAGCGCGCTCCTAGAATTTGTGAATCTTGGCGGCTCATCATCCACCGTCTGGTTGCTACTATATCTTGCGGTGAGAGATAAGCTGACAAAACATCACGACTCTGACCACTCCAACCAGCAAGACTCTCTTGCTCAGCCATACAATCGGTACACGAATGTATTCGACGTTGCCAGGTACGGCTTGCATCTCTATCACAGGTAGAGAATGGGCCATTGCACGAGAATTGAGTGACATCAAATCCGATCTGGCCCAGATAAATTGCCAATAGCGAGATAATCCCACCTTCCTGACTCATACCACCAAATGGAGTAACCGTGACTAATCTCATAACTGCCTTACTGAAAGTGGGAACCGCGATACAGCATCCCTGTACATCAAGTAACACGCTCCACCAGAGGCAATAGGCTCTGAGAGAGCAAGGGACTGCAATCTACTCATTCCCCAGCCAAATTGACGTGGTTCAATCTTATCTAAAGCACTCTCACTTGCTACTACCTCTAAGATACTTAAAGGAGCAACCGAACTGCACTGAAAAATAGGCGCTCCGGAGCCACTCAACCCAGGTGACATCTCCTGCTCTGTACCATTTACAAAGACCAACGATGTGTTGAGGTATGCATCTTTAATAATCATACCGGTTGAACAATCACTCTTGTCTGAAGCTGTCTGCACCATTGTAGGGCGAAACTTTGTAACAGCCGATTTGTTCCGCAACTCCACAAAGCAATTTGAACGGGAGAGATCTACTCTGGGCTGACCACATCCAAGTGTCATCTCTAAACCAAACAGTCCTGTAGACTGCTCTTGAAGAAATGGGAATAATTCATCTATTACTATCCCATCTGGTTGTTGCAACCGTAGCCCTTCAACAGTAACGGACTTTTGGCACTCACCTGCCCTAAAACAACTAAGTCTAGTGACCACCGGATAGGGTGCGGCAATCCCTGCAGCAGATGGAAAGAAATGCACAGTTGTTTTTGACAAACTTTGAGCTAAACCAAATGTAATCCATTGAACTGTCTGCATCTGTTAACTAAGCCCACCTAAAAGAGAGAACTCTCCGCTCCGTTCAGAACCTTCAAGCAGTTGCAAGAATAAACGTTGATCGTTAGCGGCAGAAACACGGAGATAAGCCTGCAGGCTCTTACCTTCACCGGGTTGAAACTCTCTAAAAATTGACTCTACCCCAATAATGCGTGTGCCATTTGGTGGTATCACTACTGTATGCTCAGGCTTGCGCTTACCTGCCAATAACTTCATACGGACAGTCACTGCATTCTGTTCAGGGTTAATTACAGCAAAGATATGACTTCGACCCTGCTCTAATTCAACTGGGATAGCGAAAGGCTCTCCCCTATCCGCAAAAATCTCAGAACTCAAAAAACAGGCTCGTTGCCTGCAGTGAATTCGGTGTAGCATGGTTAGGTCGCCTGAGTGTCTGACCTTGAGCTGGGCGTGACGCATCCCACTCTCTACGGTGCACGCCTCCATTAGCTGAGCAAGCTCGAGTAATCCTGTTTGATTTGTCGCCTGTTCTATCTCCAGAGTGTTAAAACACTCCCCTTCGGTGTTGTATAACTCACACTGCAAAAGAGTAGTAGCCGGGCAACCAGAGCTAGTTGGCACCATAAAAAGAGCACTCTCAAAGAAGGGGCCGGAACTGACCCAAAAGTGCTCATTTCGTAGCCGCTTTAGATCTGGATTCTCCATTGTTTCTTTACGTTCCCCGCTCTCTCTAATTAATTCCGCCAAAATGAGCTATAATTTTAGCATGTTAAACCCTAGGCCTTCTCAAAGATACTTTAAGTAGCTTTAACATTTACATGAAATGCACCTGGCAGACTAGGGGCTTTCTTACCTAAATAACAAGTAACTCAAACTTTTTATGAATTCTGCCGATAGTTTACCAGGGGCTGAGAGCAATCAGGGCTAGAACTAATAAAGAATTTGAGTTCTCGGAGATAGTTAGGGCGAATGGCATCTGATCAGAGCGAAAATCAATTGGTAGGGTCAGGCGCGGTCACTTTAAAAAGGGCTGAGCTTACTACTACAGTAATGCAAGGCATGCTTGCCGGAATGGTTTTAATTCTGCTTGTATTGGTCTTAATGTTCTACAGTGGTGATCCATTGGGCATGTTGAGTCATATCGGAATCGATGGCGTAAGACATGAAAAGTCAGGTGTTTATATCGATTGCGCCAAAGCGGCTAACCGCTCTCATCCATACTGTCAACGAAAGAGTAAGGTCAAAGAGGACCGCTCCTGGGAGAGTCGTAGACGAGGTGGTGGCTCCTCTGCACCCTTTAGCATTCACAAGTGATTAAAAGGGTCCGTATCTCCCTGCACCCCGTAATTTCCTAGCACAATCAGTCTCCTTGCATTCTACAAAGACTAAAGGTATTTTTCTTAACCTTAACTAAACTCTTAGGTGTCCGATATGAAAGCTAATGATATTCGCAAAGGCAATGTAATCTTGTACAACGGAGCGCCGCATAAGGTCATGGAGTTTCATCACCATACTCCGGGTAACCTCCGTGCCATGATTCAAACAAAACTAAGGAACCTACTAACTGGCAATCAAACTGAGACGCGGTTTAGCTCTACAGAAGAGGTAACCGAAGCAGATGTATACACCTACAAGGCAACCTATCTCTATAGCGACAATACAGGTTTTCATTTCATGAACAATGAATCCTACGAACAGTTGGCACTGGATAAAGATACCCTTGGAGATGCCGTATATTATCTTCAGGAACAGATGGAAGTTGAAATCACCAGCTTTGAAGGAAATCCAATTGGGGTTGGCCTTCCAACCAGCGTAGTTCTAACAATTGCAGAGACCGAACCCGAAATGAGAGGTGCAACTGCGAGTAACTCTCCAAAGCCAGCAACAACAGATACGGGTTTGAGCTTAAACGTCCCGCCATTTATTAAGGTAGGCGAAAAGATCGTGGTTAACACCCAGGACGGAAGTTACGTCAGTCGGTCTGATAGTTAGTTGAGATATTAGTCGGCTGACTGTGACGCCGCGATGACGATTACGATTACGGTAAAAACGTAAACCGATAGCCGTGGACGGCTCCCGTCTTACCGTCCAACTTCGGCGTAATCGTCTTCGAAAATTCTATATATATAAAAAAAGTTGCCGAGATTTATAAGAGTATACCCCTCTCAATGGCTTTCACATGAATTGGCCCTGGCTATGACGATCAGCTGTCCCACTATACACTAATATGATAGACTCACTTCAGCACTATAGCTTTATAGTCAAAGAATTATGAAGAAACTTCTTATATTAACAATAGCCGTCACAGGAGCCTTTCTTATGGTGAGTTTTTTTGGACAATCATCTGCTGCAGAGTCAGAAAAAGCCGAGATCAAAAAATGGCCCTCAGGAGAGCCGATCTCTGAGAGCACGCTAAAGACTAAATTAAGTGAGATCCAATATAAGGTGGCAAGAAGAGATGGCACTGAAAGAGCTTTCCAAAATGAATACTGGGACAATAAAGCTGAGGGGATATATGTTGATATAGTCTCTGGAGAGCCACTATTTAGCTCAACTGATAAGTATGATTCAGGTACAGGCTGGCCTAGTTTTACTAAACCTATCTATCAAGAGTTAGTTGTTGAGAGAGAGGACAACACCATCTTTTCTCGTAGAACTGAAGTGCGCTCCAGTTTTGGCGATTCTCACTTAGGACACGTGTTTCCCGATGGGCCCAAACCAACTGGGCTCCGTTACTGTATGAACTCAGCTGCCATGAGGTTTATACCAAAAGATAAGTTAGAAGAAGAAGGATACGGAGAGTTACTCTCTCTGTTTGAAATGGAGGAGTAGTCCCCACATCAGCACCACTATAATCTTTAACCAATTATAATCATTATACTTTCAGACCTGGTTCATAACCCGGCATAGCTAACATTCTAGTCGTTAGCCTCCATAACTCTAGTTAGTAGAGAATAATTTGGAGTCTGAACCTTGTCTAAACGTGGTGGGATAGCAGTGGGATTGAGTAGTGGTGCAATGCTGCTCTCAGGGCTAGCATTTGGAGTGCACTCTAGTAGGCAACACCCAGAAAATGATTTGTCTACTTTAAATGCCCCGTCTTCCCCTCTAAGTTCAGATCTAGATACCTTGGTCTTTGAGTACCCAATCGAGCCTGGAGATACCTTCTGGAAAGTTGCTGTAAGGTTTCTTGGTGACGGATATAGATTCGAAGAATTAATCCAGTTAAATCCCGATCTAGATCACACAGATCTTCAGCCAGGTCAAAAGATCATAGTGCCCTATGAAAGCGAGAACTTTAATCGCAGATCAAATCAACAAACCTTAGAAGAAAATTCAGCTATAATTCGTACTCCTATTAATGAACTTCAAATTAGTGCTCTTGGCATCGAGCATATTATAGAATTTGAGGGGTTTTCAGCTAAAGCTTACCAATGTACGGCCGGACAGTGGACAATCGGTTATGGGCATACCAGAACAGCTAAGAAGGGCTTAGTGATCTCAAGCGATAAAGCTGAAGAGCTCTTAAAGATTGATCTAAATCAACACATTGGCGAATTAAAAGACCTCGTAAAAGTCCCTCTTACTCAAAATGAATTTGATGCTCTAGCCTCTCTTATTTTTAATATCGGTTCCGACCAGTTTGGCGACTCAACTCTACTAAAAGTTCTAAATCAGGGTGAATATGATCAGGTGCCAGCGCAAATTAAAAGGTGGAACAAAGTTGATGGTAGAGTCGTAAGGGGTCTTGAGAGGCGACGAGAATCAGAAGCTCAGCTATTTGGTTCAAGTTCACCCTATAGATGATACTTAGGACTTCATTGGTTAGCCTTGAATTTCATTACTCAGAGTAAGAGAGTAGCAACTCTAAAAACTGCGTCGGATATATTGGGGGATCTTCTGCAAGTGCTTGATGATAAATTACTGTTGAGGGGGTCAGGCCAGGAAGAGTATTTATCTCTATAACTACAACCTCCCCACTTTCTCGCTTAACAAATACATCAATCCTGGCATATCCACCCAACCCGACAAGATTGGCCAATTTTCCTACTGAGCTCTTAACCTGTTCTAGAGCCCAGGTTGATAAAATATTCTCCGGCGGTGGAGTAATATTAATTCCAGTACCCCCCTGAAATTTCTCTTCTACTGAGAGAATTGAAGAAGCTGCCACTGTAATACTTGGAGTAAGTGAACGCATCGCTCCCTTTCTTCCAATCACTCCGACCGTTAACTCAATCCACCCACTCTCTTCTTGAACTGAAATCTTACTACCCTTGACCTCTATATGATCAGTCTTAATAAATGGCTCTAATAGCAACGCCTCAGGATGCACAGTCGGCATCTCGACTGGGCCACCCTGGTGCTCAAAGGTACCAGCAGGAATTCTAGGCTCTCCGCTACGGGCGGCCTGGATATATCTAAATAACTCCTCAGCACTTCTTAATGCTACAATCCCTGCAGAACATCCATCACCAATTGGCTTAACAACCAAACATTCCGAAGCTAACTCGGAGACAAAATCACCCCACATGTCTTTTAATTTTTGCTGGTCGAGTTGGTCCAAGACTTCCCTTGCGATTTTGACTTTGGGCAGGGATTTAAGATCTGGGGTGTTCAAAGACTCAACAAACTCACCCAGCGCATACTTATCCATGCACAGCCTCGAAGCAGTTGAACTAGAACCATTAAACCTCACTCCGTGCTCCTCAAGCATAGCCTGAAAATCCCCTCCCTCTCCAAAACCACCATGAAGCCCAATAAAAACAGGGGTATTATCAGCTAAGAAATCTTGCATGGAAGATTTCTCTGGAAGAAACTCTTCTTTTTCATTGACGCAGGCTGGAAGGTTTAGTCTTTTTAGTACTTCAGCTCGCAATCTAGAGTCTCTGGAAAAGGTATCTTTAGCAGAGACACAAGCGTCATAAATATCTTCTGCTGTATGATTAAGCGCCAACGCGTAGGGCAACTTCCAAACTTCTCGATTAAGATCGACAAAATGCGCCTGAGGCGAATACCTATCAGACTGCATCAGTTTCAACCAGACGTTAGTCCCACTCATTACAGAGACCTGTCGCTCCGCTGTGTCGCCACCAAAGACAACACGCACAGGTTGTCTGGTATCTTCCTGACTTTCAGTCAACTCTAGCTGAAAGTCTGCACTACGACGCAAGGCTCTCTCTACAACGTAACCCAACAGATCGCTGTGGCTGAGCCCAAGGCGTGCTGCCTGGATAAAGAGAAAACTATTCTGTTCCATTCCACTAATAGGGTTGAAATCAAAAAACCAAACACGGCCGTCTGGTAGCAACCAACCGTCGAACCGTGCAAAGTCTCTCATACCGAAAAGAAGAAAGAGCTCCTCTGCCTGCTGTTGGATCTTTGCAACAATATTATCCTCAAATCTTGCAGGACAGTGGTAAGAGGCCTGACGAGTGGGTAAATACTTCCTACGATAATCAAAAATATCACCGCTGGCATAATCCATCTCCACTTCTACTGGTAAAAGACAAACTGGTTTACCAGGAGATTCCTCCAAGATTACAGTGGTAAATTCACGCCCTTCACAAAAAGGTTCAACAACTACGCGACTGTTGTACGGCATTGCAAAAAGCTCTCTGGCAGCCGTTAGGGCATCTTGTGGTGAAGTGACAGAAGATACCCCTATACTGGAGCCACCCTGAGCCGGTTTTACAATTGCTCTGGTGATACTGTGAGTTTTAAAAAACTCGTTAAGATCGCTGATTGGATCAGAGCTTTGATCTCTATCGAGAGCCATCACAGGATTGGTGAAGTAACCTTTCTCGGCAAGCATGTTAGAGGCTACATATTTATCAAAACAGTTTTTACAAGCTGATGAAGGCGGGCCAATAAAGTTGATATCGATCCCCTCTAAAAACTCCTGCAGTGTTCCGTCCTCACCAAAGGCTCCATGAATGGCCGGAAAAACGAGATCACACCCCCTAAGAAAAGCAATTAACTCTGGTTTAGAGAGCGGATTGGCAAATTCGGTTAGTTTGAAAGAGAAATCAGAGGGTGTATTCGAATAGAGTCTTGCTCTATCAACTTGATACGGGACAAGTTCTGAATCATAGAAGATTGGAAGAATTTCTAATTGGTCATTTGATAAATGATCGCTAACTGAGCGAGCAGAGTTGAGGCTAATTCCACTCTCCTCAGAAGGACCTCCAAAAAGGAGCGCTATTCTAACTTTCTTAGAATCATTACTTAAACCCAAAGAGCTATCAGCCATAAGATTCTCACCTGATAAAATTTTCGACCTGCATGCCCCATAAAATCCGTAAGGGCGACCGATAAGGCACGTCTATTGGAGGCCGACTATACCGAAATTGACTCTCAATGTCATCTTGTTTAATAGTCACGTGGTATCGTAACTGGTGGCAAAAGAGAGTTTTAAATATCTGAGGAATTTATATGGATACTATCGAGGCAATAAAGACACGTAGAGCGGTTAAACACTTTGATAGTAGTCACCAGATGAGCAAAGAGGAGATCGAAACAATCCTTTCTCTTGCAATGCTCTCTCCTACCGCTTTTAACATCCAAAATTGGAGGTTTGTAGTGGTGACCGACTCAAAGCTAAGATCGGAGATTCGCAAGGTTGCCTGGGATCAATCTCAAGTCACTGATTCTTCTCTCCTCGTAATCCTCTGTGCAGATCTAAACTCCTGGCAAAGAGAGCCTGAAAGATACTGGAGAAATGCTCCAAAAGAGGTACAAGATTTTCTTGTGCCCGCGATCAAAGAATACTACACCGGTCGAGAGGATTTTCAACGGGATGAGGCAATGCGATCGTGTGGTCTTGCAGCACAAACTATAATGCTAGCTGCAAAGTCGTTGGGCTATGAGTCATGCCCAATGGATGGTTTTGATTTTGATGCCGTTGGGAAGTTAATCAATCTTCCTGAAGATCACCTGATCTCAATGTTTGTAGCTATAGGTAAGGGCACCAAAGATCCCTGGCCGAAACCGGGGCAACTTTCATACGGAGAGGTGGTGATAGCGGATAGATTTAGTTAGGTTCTAACTAAACTCTGGGTATCAAGAGATCCACCCGGCCTCAGTCAATCAGTCCAAGTCCCTGTTAATCAAAGTTGTGGCACACCAGCGTGAGTACGGCGTCAGTGAATGTGGCTTATGAGCCATTACGAAATGATAGGGTAGAACTCCAGTAGACAATTCCGCGAGTATTACAATTTACTACAATCAGCAGATCCAGGTTGTGATTCTCTCACCAGTGAGAACATTACAATAACCCACTTTCGCTGACGCCGTACCAGCGGGAGGGAGGAAGGGGGGGGAGGAGTGCTAATGAGGATATTTTCAGTTATTTTTATGGATATGTGGTCAAAAAATCCTTGCGATATGGATATTTATGGATATATTTATGGATATGTCTATCAATACAACGTCGCTAAACATAACCCCTGAGATTCTCTCACTCATTAGTGAACTGGATGAGTTTAAAGGAGCCTGGAAGGCTCTTGGAACGTTAGCACCAGAACGCCTATCTGCCTTACGCAAGGTCGCTACCATTGAGAGCATTGGTTCTTCCACCCGCATTGAAGGAAGCAAACTATCAGACAAGGAAGTTGAGCAGCTCCTTTCCAACCTGTCGATCAAGAAATTTGAGACAAGAGATGAGCAGGAAGTGGCCGGATATGCCGAGACTATGGAGACCGTCTTCACCCATGCCGACACCATTACACTAACGGAAAACCATATCAAGCAACTCCATCGTGACCTACTAGCCTACAGCCAGAAGGACGAGCGGCATCGTGGAGAATATAAAACCCATACCAATCATGTGAGTGCATTTGATGTAGATGGCAAAGAGATCGGGACGGTATTTGAGACTGCTACACCATTTGAAACACCACGCTTGATGACAGAGCTTGTGGCATGGACACAAGAAGCCTTACAAGAACGCACTATGCATCCACTACTGGTGCTAGCAATCTTTGTCGTAACATTTCTGGAAATTCACCCCTTTCAGGATGGCAATGGGCGCCTGTCCCGCATCTTGACTACCCTGTTACTGATTCAAGCCGGCTATGGCTATGTGCCGTATAGCTCCATGGAGAGCGTAATTGAGCAGACAAAAGAAGCCTATTATCTCGCGCTACGTAAGACCCAGGGTACCATTCGTAGCGAAGCACCTCAGTGGCATCCCTGGATAGTCTATTTTCTCAGGGCACTGCAGCAGCAGAAGACTAATTTGGCGAAAAAGATCGAACGTGAGCGCATTGTGATGGCGACACTGCCGGAGCTTTCCGTAAAGATACTGGAACTGGTCAAAGAACATGGCCGGGTTACAGTCAGCCAAATTGTGAGCATCACAGGTGCAAACCGAAATACTGTGAAAAAACATCTGCAAACATTAGTATCCAGTAACCATCTCGCTCAACACGGTTCGGGCAAAGGAACCTGGTATGGAAGGACTTAACAGCCAATAGTGAGGATCCCCCTATTCTCAGACATCTTCAGTCCCACCCAACTTCAGTCAATCTCGCCCCCCACTTGTCTGCGCAAACTTTGGTCTGCTTTAAGCAAGTTGCAATTTCATGGAACAGCCTGACGCTCAATTCGAGGAAAAAGCGGCTGACCTTTAATAACCTCCGCTCCGGCTTTTAGCAGCCCCCATGAGCTAAGATCCTCATATTTAAGCTCTCCGCTCCAGCCAATGCGCTTTGCAAGCTCAGCCATCTTCTCTGGCATAACGGGGCTGAGTAAGACTGCTACAAATCTTAAAACCTCCAATGAGGTGTAGAGTGCCTCTGCCGCATCTTCTGGTGATTCCTTAGCTGTTCGCCACGGTTCTAGCTTATCAAGATATTGATTAGTGCGATCCAACAACTGGATTACACTCCCAATTGCTTCATCTAAAACCAGGCGATCGATCTGCTCTCTTACTGCCAGAGCCGTGGCCATTGCAATCTTCCCCAGCTCTTTGGTTTCATCTAGCTGCTGCCTACTTTCAGGCACTCCCTTAAAATATTTAGCAACTAAACCGATTGTTCTACTCGCTAGATTACCTAGATTATTGGCAAGCTCAGAGTTGATCCTGGAAACAAGGATATCATCCGAGTAACGAGCATCATTGCCAAAACGCACCTCCCGACACAGGAAATAACGCAAACCCTCTAAGCCGACCAGATCAATCACATGTTCGTGTGATACAATTGGGCCAGACGATTTGCTCATCTTTCCATCATCGTCATTTAACCACCATCCATGAGCAAAGATAGTCTTTGGTAGCGGGATATTTAGCGCCATTAACATCGTAGGCCAATAAACTGCGTGGGTTGTTAAAATATCTTTACCGAGCAGGTGCACAGCTTCTGCCCAGAATGCCTCAAACTGCTTCTGATCTTTATCCTCCTGGCCATATCCGATTCCGGTAACGTAATTTAAGAGGGCATCAAACCAGACATAGGTTACATACTGTCGATCAAAGGGAAGTTCCACACCCCAGTCAAGTCTACTCTTCGGGCGGCTTATGCAGAGATCTTGGAGGGGTTGTTTCAAAAAGCCCAGAATCTCACTACGCTTTCCCTCTGGTTGAATAAATTTTGGGTTGTCCTGAATATAATCAATTAACTGCTGCTGGTACTTCGACATACGGAAGAAATAGTTTTTTTCAACAATCTTTACGACCTCTCTACCAGTTGGGGCTTTCCCATCAACGAGATCTTTTCCCGTAAAGAACATCTCATCACCCACTGAGTACCATCCTTCGTAATCATCACTGTAGATCTCTCCCTGCTCATACAGTTTTGCAAGGCTGTCCTGCACAACCTTTTTATGAAACTCAAACGTGGTACGGATAAAATAATCATAAGAGATCCCCATCTCTTTCCAGGCTTGCTCAAAACGCTTTACGTACTCATCAACATGTTCTTGAGGAGTCACCCCACGAGTCTCTGCTGCTTTTTTAACCTTTTGGCCATGCTCGTCTGTACCAGTAAGAAAGAAAACCCGATCACCAAACAGACGGTGATAACGAGCAAGCACATCAGCAATTGTGGTAGTATAGGCATGTCCAATGTGCGGTCTATCATTTACATAATAGATAGGAGTGGTTACGTAAAAGTTCATTATTCCTCAATATAAAAGCAGCTCTCTGGCAGGCAAGAGTTCGGCAAACGTAATCAGAACATGATGCTGAAAATCACCATTTTTTGCAATGGTTAGCACAGTTGCAGGGGAAATTTAGAACTAAGACCCCATCGAACTAAAGAAAAATCCCAACTTACTCTGAAAATCCTCTGGAAGCTCAGGTAACTCAGAACGGGGAATAAGCAAGGTAGAGAGATTATAGAGATCTGAAAAAACCCGGTGGTGCTCAGTTGTCTGCTGAAGGTAATCGTGGCCGGTAGAGCCTCCAGTGCCCATCTTGGTACCTATCATACGGTGAACCATAACGGCGTGCCGGTGCCTCCAGAGATTAAGATACTCATCTACCTCGAGAATCCCTGATAACAATTTAAATGGCATATGCAATATGGGCTGGTCTCTATAGAGGTTGATAAAGATTGCAGCAATAAAAGCTTGATAACTAAACCTTGCCTGGCCTTGCTCCTGGACTTTCTTATACGAATTCTCTGAAAGCATGGACAATACATAATCCCTGGTCGCATTAATTGATTTACTTCTGCTCTTTTTTTCATCTGAATCAAGAATCTGACTTTTTACTACCTCCTCATGCTCTCGATCCATTTTTACCTTAAAGGCAGCTTTGTATTGATCTACAAATCGATAATTCTGGAAGTCAAGAAATGGAGTTCTTGCTAACCATTGATCTAGCACCGAGAAAAGTGACGCGTTCTGTTCAGACTGAATGACTTGCTCGCGCTCCTTTTCTTTTAAAGAAGCAAAGTAAGGACAGCTTGAATAACCAACCCTTTCTTTTGGATCTAAACCGAGCAAATTTTCAATAAGCCTAAACTGACTACTTTGAAATCCCGATGCTCCAATTAGCAGGTGTCTAAAATCCAGAAAATCAAGTGGGGTCATGGTTTCAAGAACATCGATCTGATTGATCAAAAGCTTTTCAATTTCAACAATCCGTTCAATCCTACCTAAGGCCACCCCAATATTTCGTTCATCAACAAAATTATCATCAAACATTGAAATAACTGAGTTTAACTCATGCAAGATCTGCTTAAACCACAATTCATAGGTTTGATGAATTGTAATAAATAGCATTTCATCATGAGCAGAAACATTTTTTTCTGGGCTTACCGGAGATTGACAGGAGAGAAGTTTTTCTAGTTGTAGATAATCACTATATATAACAGATTGGCTGACAGTCATTTTTAATTGTTCCTGTAAATTTCATCTATAGAAAAAAATAATAATTTTCTAAACTCCTATTACTCAGTATAGTGTCGAACTAAACAGAAGCACCAGTAAAAGATTATAAGAGATCTCCCAAATGGCCAATGAAACAACAAGAGAGTATGCACGGTCACTAGATGCTAAAGATCCGATCGCTCATGTAGCACAGGAGTTTCATCTTCCTGAGAACCAAGGGCAAGCCAAGTCTATCTACCTTTGTGGAAATTCATTAGGACTTCAGCCAAAAAAAGTGGCTCAATACGTTAACCAGGAGCTAGAGGACTGGGCTAAAATGGGCATTGCGGGATACGACAATGCACGCCAGCCCTGGGTCTCTTACAATGACTCGCTTACAGAAGGGCTAACGCTGCTGACCGGTGCAAAAGCGGACGAATTAGTTGCAATGAACTCGTTAACTGTCAACTTGCACCTTATGCTGGTTAGTTTTTATAGACCGACTAGTAGCAGATTTAAAATATTAATAGGACACAATGCTTTTCCCTCTGATCGCTACGCTATTGAATCTCAGCTAAAATTTCATGGACTCTGCCCAAAGGAAGCCCTGATTACTCTGGAACCTGAACCAGGCAGTGATCTCATAGACAATCAAATAATTTCTACTACTTTAAAGAAGCACGGTGGTTCACTTGCACTTATTCTAATAGAAGGCATCAACTACTACTCCGGCCAGGGTATTGATATTCCTTTTATGGTAGAACAGGGGCGATCCGCTGGTGCTGTCGTTGGGCTAGATTTAGCTCATGCAATTGGCAATATCCCGCTTGAGTTAAATCAGTGGGGAGTAGATTTTGCTGTATGGTGTTCCTATAAGTATCTAAACGGTGGGCCAGCAGCTGTGGGTGGCTGCTTTGTTCACCAGAAGTATGCAAAAAACACAGAGTTGCCGAGATTTGCTGGCTGGTGGGGACACAATCAAGCGACCCGTTTTGAGATGGGTCCTAATTTCGATCCAACACCTGGTGCAAGAGGATGGCAACTGAGCAACTGCCCGATCCTTGCTACCGCCCCGTTACGGGCCTCATTAGAGCTATTTATCGATGTTGGAATAACGAAACTAAGAGAAAAAAGCATCAAGCTAACAGGTTTGATGGAAAAACTAATTCATGAAAAAGCAGCAGATCGGGTTGAGATCATTACTCCGAGTAACCCGCTTGAGCGTGGATGCCAGCTTTCTCTTCGGCCAAAAGGTGGAAAAGACACCTTCCAAAAATTAATTAAGCAAGGAGTAGTATGTGACTGGCGCGAACCGAACGTAATACGGGTCGCACCTGCTCCACTCTACAACTCATTTGAGCAGGTTTATGAGTTTGTAAAGCTTCTTTCAAAAGCTTAAGTGCACACTGGTGGGACCGCGGGCATCTTGCCCGCAGATAGTATAATTGTCGCCAATGAAATTTGTGTACTTGCGGGCAAGATGCCCGCGCTCCCAGTGTGAGATTGCTTAACTAAACGCCTAAGCCTTCACAAGCGTAAGGATTTCATACATTGCAACTACCACATCCTCTTGATTTAGCACCTCGACATCCCATTCGACCACACCGTGTGGTGGCAAATCTTCCCTGGGCTCTTTTTCAGTTTTCTGCTTACAGGTAAACTTAACGTAGATTGAATCCCCAATATGAACTGGTTCAACAAATCGTAACTTTTCAAGACCGTAGTTCGCAATTACTGGCCCGGGAGCGGGATCAACAAACAAGCCGGCTGCAGCAGAAAGCACAAAGTAACCGTGCGCTACCCGCTGTTCAAAAAATGATTCCTTTGCAGCAATTTCATCTGTATGAGCATAAAAGAAGTCACCAGAGATCCCTGCAAATTGGACTATATCAGCTTCTGTAACTGTACGTCTGTGAGTTACAAGCTGCTCTCCGATCTCAATCTCATGAAAGGTTTTCCTAAATGGATGGATCCTATCGTGAGTTGGAGTTGCTCCCTTAAAATAACGCTTGCAAATCTTACTCAGCGTGGTTGGAGATCCTTGCAGGGCGGTACGCTGAAGATAGATCATAACTCCCCGCACACCTCCCATCTCTTCACCACCTCCAGCACGCCCCGGACCACCATGGACAAGATGCGGAAGTGGAGAGCCGTGCCCTGTTGATTCCTTTGCACACTCTCGGTTAATAACCATCAACCTGCCGTGAAAAGGAGCAATGCCTAGAACTACCTCTGTCGCCAGTTGATCGTCAAAGGTAAAAAGAGAACCAACAAGACTCCCCTTACCCCTATTGGCAAGCTCGATTACATCCTTGGTCTCTTTATAGGGCAAGATAGTAGCTACCGGACCAAAAGCTTCTATATCGTGTGGGGCACTAGCTTGCCCCGGATTCTTACAATAGAGTAACACTGGCGAGAAAAAAGAACCTTTTGATGTGCCATTGCCACCAACCGGATCGCCAAAGACAACTTCGGCCTCTTTTTGTAACAGAGCTACTTTCTCTCTTACATCTTTAACCTGAGCATCAGAAACCAGCGGCCCCATCTTTATTCCCTCTTGTGCCGGGTCACCCACAGAGATCTTAGAAAGTCGCGCTTTTAGGGCTTCCATCACCTCGCTCACCTGTGATTCCGGAACCATAATTCTTCTAATCGCAGTACACTTTTGACCAGCCTTAACTGTCATCTCTCTTGCAACTTCTTTAATAAAGAGGTCAAACTCTGGTTGGTCTGGATTGATATCAGCCCCAAGAATTGAACAGTTTAGGGAATCTGCCTCCATGTTAAAGCGAACGGAGTTCTCAATAATATTAGGGTGAGATCGGAGCTTATTTCCGGTATCAGCCGAGCCGGTAAAAGTCACAACATCCTGACAATCTAGATGATCTAAAAGATCGCCGACCCCGCCACAGATAAGTTGTAATGCTCCTTCTGGTAGTATTTCGCTCTCTAGCATCTTACTAACCATTGCCTGTGTCAGATAAGCAGTAGCTGAGGCAGGTTTAACAATAGCTGGCATGCCAGCTAAGAAATTCATTGAAAGCTTCTCCAACATTCCCCAGCAGGGAAAGTTAAATGCATTGATATGCACTGCTACTCCCATCAGTGGTGTGCATATATGAGTAGCTGTAAAAGTGCCCTCCTTTGAGATCTGCTCCTGGTTACCATCGACCAAAAATGGAGTGTCAGGTAATTCTCGCCTCCCTTTACTTGCAGCAGTAAAAAGAGTGCCTATGCCCCCTTCGATATCAATCCATGAATCAACTTTAGTTGCCCCGGTTGCACGAGAGACCTCGTAGAGTGAATCCTTATGCTCCATTAAATACTGAGCTAACTTTTTTAACATGCGGCCACGCTCATGAAATGTCATGGCTCGCAGTCTTGGATTCCCAACAGTACGGGCGTAATCAAGCATGGCTTTAAAATTAAGGCCGTCACTTGATATATCGGCTACTTTTTCTCCGGTGACCGCGTTAAGAACTTCTCGTAAATTAGTATTTGTAGTACTCCACTTTCCTTCAGCAAAACTTGAAAGATGGCTCATAAATTGCCTCGTAAAAAAATTGTTATCTTAGAGCTTAGAAGCCTATCATACTAACTTACAGAATAGAATTAGGGAGTTTTGGTCTTACCCCTGGGTCTCTCTCCAGGTCTTATAACTTCGCTTCATCTTTTGACGATCGGATGGGATCTCATGTAAGGGTTGAGAGGGCCTTAAAGAGGTGCGACACTGAGCAGGTAAGCTTTGATAAAGCTCAGTTCCTTTAGTCTTCCAGGCTAACATCTCATCTGAGACATCCTTTACGATCTTTGCCGGGTTCCCCACTACCACCTTGCGCTCTGGGATCTCCATCTCATTCGGAATAAAACAGAGGGCTCCTACTATCGAGCCTGCACCAATTTTAACCTGATCCATAATTACCGAATTCATCCCAACTAGAACATTTGGCCCAATCTCAGCGCCGTGAATAATAGCCCCATGACCTATATGAGCTCCGGTTTTCAGTCGCACTGTAATACCTGGGAACATATGAATTGTGCAGTTTTCCTGCACATTACATCCATCTTCAATAATAATCTCGCCCCAGTCTCCCCGAATTGCAGCCCCGGGACCGATATAGACATCTTTACCGATCACAACATTGCCGGTAACTGTGGCATTGGGATGAACAAAGGCTGATGGGTCAACTACTGGGATATACCCATTAAACTCAAAAATATTATTGTGCAGATCTGACATAATCTTCAACTTTTATTTAGATCTGACTGCTGACTGCTGACTGCTGACTGCTGACTGCTGACTGCTGACTGCTGACTGCTGACTGCTGACTGCTGACTGCT
>Ga0208075_1000530_pt1 | contig 18014 bp, 14 predicted proteins | sample HotLakmasection5_FD_184728 | JGI IMG/M metagenome (GOLD analysis project Ga0208075, IMG submission 184728) | Hypersaline microbial mat communities from Hot Lake, Washington, USA - Section #5 (SPAdes) | ecosystem: Environmental > Aquatic > Non-marine Saline and Alkaline > Hypersaline > Microbial... | reverse complement strand
GAAATACTGTGACAAACCCATATTTTTTTTAAAAAAAAGATAGTGCCAGGATTGGTATATTTTATATCTACTGTTTACTGTAGATATAAGAAAGAAAGGAAAGTTAAATTATTGGTATTCTCAGAAAAAGAGTTTTGTTATTCCAGCGATAACCAACGTTTTCATATAGTCTGAAAGGTAGTCCCGAAGGTACTTAAGGGCGCGGCCCATTTGGGTATTCACCGTGTTGATAGAAATATCAAGATAGCGGGCTATTTCGGTATAGGTGAGGCCGCTTCTTCGGTTCAGTAAAAAAATTTGTCTGCAGCGGGGTGGTAATAATTCGATTCCGTTTTGTATCTTTTCCTGTAATTCTTCATACTCAGAAGACGAATCATCAACGGATGAATAATACCCTTCAAAATGCTCAATAATGTCCTCTTCTTTTTCTGAGATCAATTTATGTTGCCGTATTCTGTTCAGTGATTCATTTCTTACAGCAGCAAAAAGGTACTCCTTCACCGTACCCGGAGGATCCCAGCTCTCTCTCTGGCTCCAGATTCGGAGAAATACCGTTTGAACAACATCTTCGGCAAGCTCAAATTGTTTTACATAGCTGTATGCGAATCCGTGAAGCCGCTTGTAATAAGCCCGAAACAGTGCTTCAAACGCTTCCCTGTCACTCTCATCCCTTACTTTTCTCACATAACGTTTCTCTTCCATATGATTGGGAGAAAATGAGTGATACAATTTCGACGTTATGGATTTCACAATTATATTAATTAATCAAATTGGGTAACTTTTTCATACTATGATATTTAGGATCTAAAGTAAAAAGATGATTATACCTTGCTTTCGACTAAAATTAAATTCGTATTCTCTCTTTATCAAATTATTACCTCACCAATATATTAATATTAAGGTTGTATTCAGTTTACACTTAAACTGTAAGTTTATTTTGATTAGTGTAAGTAAAATTAGAAATTGGTTCTATTGAATAAAAAAGTCGATTTCTGAGTTCGTTTTACACCAATTTGAATTCAATCATTTATTTTGATTAATTTGGCAAACAAATCTTTCATTTCCCTTCATTTTACTACCCTGTCGAATAGATAAGACCACCTTTGATTTGTATTTAAAGAGCATGTTAGTGCATATATAGGAAGAAACTTCTTTCCTTCCGAGCGTACGATTTGAAGCTCCGATTTCCGCATGTGTTTGGGCTTTTTCTTATATCTATTCGGAAAAACATTGCCACAGAGATTGCATTAGCTCAAATTAAGCAATAGGTAATCTGCTTCTTCTTCAAAAGGCCGTCAATGATCTCATTGACTTCCCTTCCAATCGGAATAGCAAGATCTTCATAATTTGGCTCGATTTGCTCCATCATACAAGAAAGGCACTTGACGTTCCTGACACGGAATCGTCCCTGTCAAATATCAACTGCACCTCCGTCTTATCTGCAGTTGTATCATATTCTACAGAGCCGTTGAGCTGCTACGTTAACGTGTCTATAAGCTGCATCCCGGGAACCCCAATCATTTCGGGAATTCCAGACTGACCATTTGTGCCTTTTTTAGAAATTGAGATTTGGACCTTACCACCACTTTCCAAAACCTCAATGTTAAGTATGGACTTTCGTTCTTCACGGCATGCGGCTTTATACATACCCCTAAACATTTCATTGATGATCATTGAAGCCGGTAATGCCTGATTCACGTTTATAAATGCAGCACCTGAATTTACCGTGATTCTCACATTACAATCACTCTCATCATCTTGCCCGGCAGATTCAACTAGCTGTAAAGCAATCTTTTCCAGGTTCACTTTCGACCATTTTTCGGATGCATATACCAGTTCGTGTACAGAGGCGATTGTATCAATCCGGTGAATATTTTTTTGGATGTTGTCACTCACATCCTCGTTCTCCGTTTGAATCAGTTCCAGGTACATAATGGCCGACAGCATGGCCATGTTATTCTTCACGCGATGATGAACCTCAGAGAGAAGCACATCTTTCTCCCTAACCAATTCCCGAAGTTCTTTTTCGGTTTTCTTTTGCTTTGTAATATCCTGCTTAATTCCGATCAGGTGTGATATTTCACCATCAGCATCCATCAGTGGCGTTATTGTTTGCAGTTCGTGGTACAAGGTGCCGTCTTTCTTTTTGTTGATGAGTTCACCGGCCCATACCTTACCGCTCAAAATCGTGTCCCAAAGCTCTTCGTAATAGGATTCATCCTGTACTCCTGATTTGAGAATTCTTGGATTCTCACCCAGCACCTCCTCTTGCTGATACCCGGTTAAATCTGACCATGCACGATTAACCCATTTAATATTCCCATCCCTGTCCGTAATAATCACTGCATTAGCTACGGAGTTTAAAGCGGTTGAGTGGAGTAAAATCTGATCCTCTTTTTTCTTTCTCCCGGTGATATCCGATGCGATGGCTAATATGGACACAATGTTTTGGTTTCCATTTGTAATAGGGGCTGTAGACAGACTGATTTCTATTAATCTCCCATCCTTTTTTTGCCTTGTAAGCTCCAGCTCTGTAATCGAATCCCCCGCTAATATTCGCTCAACTATTTTTTTATGCTCTTCCTGTTTGTGTTTGGGAACAATGGGTAGTTTTTTTCAAGCGCCTCCTGTTCCGTCCACCCGAAGATTTTTTCAGATGCTTTATTCCAGCTATAGACCGTGCCATCCGTGCCAATGCTATAAATTGCAATCGGCGAAGCCGAAATCATAGCATTCAACATTTTTTCGTGTTCGATAAGAGCCTGCTTTGTCTCAATTATTTCTGTAATATCCTGAAATGCTCCCTGAACCTTTACAATCTTGCCTTGCTCATCTCGCACAGCCTCACCTATCGTCTTTACCCAGCGCCGATTGCCTTTCGCAGTAATTATCGCCATTTCCTCGTTATACGATATTCCATCCTCAATGCAGCGCCGGAATAAGGCTGCTATTTTCCCTTGAAACTCAGGTGCGTAAAAACTGATTCCCTCTGAAACATCAGGGCTGTATCCGGGTGCAGATTCATGAATATGCGCAACCTGGTCAGACCAGGTCACCTTTTGGGTTGACAAATCTACGCTCCAAGCCCCCATATTCGCCATCGCTGAAGCTTTGTCCAGTAACGATTGGCTTGACTCCAGCTCATTATATATGGCGTTATTTTCTAATATTTTAGAGAGCCGACCGGCAATTTCGTCCAAAAGTTCTTTTTCTTCGCGCATAAACGGACCTATGTCCATACTGGGAAATGCGGTCAGGTAGCCAACTTCAATGTAGCCACTATCCTGCTTACCCTTTCGAATCACGCTGCGAAGCTGCCACTGTGTCGGCTTATAGTTTTGAGAGGTGACTTCATCTCCGTTCAATTTAATTTTGCAGCAGGTTTGCTCCGGATACTGCCAGCTTTCAGGAATTTTCTCGACTAACCCTGGCAGCATACTGTTGTAAGAGGCCTTAATATAATCCAGTTCTGACAGCATAAGAATCGCCTTAAACTCTTTCCTTCTCTCGACAAGCTGTCGCTCCAGGTAGTGTTCTGCCGAGCTGTCTGAAAAATGCACTGTAAGCGTGCCATCTTTGTTGCCGGCTGCCTGAATACGAAAGTATATATTTAACGGCCGGCAGAATATCTCGGTTACATACGTTGAACCATCCTCTTGCGCCCTCCGGAGTGCTGACATTACATCGGCCTCCGAATCGCCAATTTTAGACAGCACCTGCGAGCACCGCTGACCACGAACCGATCCCACAACCGGCTTCAAGAGCTGTTCAAGAAATGGATCGACCTCGATGAACATAAAATCGTCAACGCTCTCGTCTTCATTTCTAACTGCTCCAAGAACCGTATTATAAATAAATACCCGATCATGCATAGTGAACCCAATTGAGTTTAATGGATCTGCCAGGTGAGCAGAACACTTGCATGCACTCTCATATTCAAATTGAATCAGTACTTCTCTCCATGCTTCTTTGGTTACTTCAATTTGTTTAAGGCTTTTAACTTCATGCTACACGCAGAAGTTACGCTATTAATATAAGACTTTTCTGTCTTAAAATCTTCAAACCTGCCTGCCGGATCTTTATTGCGATAATGAGGCACACATTTTAGTATACTTCCATTCCACAACCACAATCTCTTCGTCATTGGCTCAACTTGCCGGAACTGTGTTTGTCTTTGATTTTTAACAAAACCTAATACTGTCAGCAGGTATCATGGAAATCCGTCAAATACAATTTCCAGATATCGCGTTGAGGATTGCCATTTACAAGACGCTTGAAGCCATGGGCATGTAGACTCGAGTTTTACTTACGAGAAGCAATGGCTGAATACGCCAGACTACAACCTTGCCAGACCCGTCGGGGAGTACTTTAACCTAAATTAAGAGATGGATACAATCATTGAAGAAGTGCAGAGTGCAGTCTCAAATTGGGAAGAGACAGCCACCGGTCTCGGAGTTCCCCCGGCTCAGCGACGTTTATTGGAGGCTGCATTTAATCTCAAATAGAGATAGAAAAATTTTCGTGGCTGGCATAGCCGAATCAAAGAAAAATCTAACGTCGTTCACAGATATTCAGGTGGACAGAAACTTCAGTTTTTGAGACCTTCGAATTTGAATCAAAAAAGAAAATCCACTATTTACAATTAAATAATATGTTTAAAAAACATATTGGCTATACTTTTAGTGAATCGATTACGACGTAATTTCAATGTAGTTCAAAAATCCAAGCCAATGCTCCATAATAAACTCCCATCAATTGCTCTCATAATTCTGCTGATGCAGATGCTGGTTCCGGAACTGTATTCACAACAAAAAGTTGTTGTGTTTAACCCGTACTCCGATGTGAATTTCAGCAGTGAGCACTTCAAAAGCAATTTCCATACACACACCACAGAATCGGATGGGAGCCAGGAACCTGCCGCTGTTATCGATGGATACAAAAACCAAGGGTACAATGCGCTTGCCCTTACAGATCATAACCATTTAACCTGGCCCTGGGAAAAGTATGGCAGAAGCCCGGAAGAGCTGGATATGCTTGCAATACCCGGTAATGAACTTTCCCGACATCACCACAACCTTAGTTTATTCACCCGATACCCATATCCGCTTCGTAACGATGTGCCAGATCAACTCCATACCTCTTTACGGGAGGTGGAAGAAACCGGCGGCCTCAACGTGCTTGCCCATCCGGGCCGCTACTGGGAACCGGATGGTGATGATGAAGTTATCCCCGACTTTGCCCTTGCCCGCTATATGGGACTTTTTTACAATTACGAGAAACTTGTAGGGATGGAGGTTCACAATCAAACCGACCGATATCCCTGGGATCGTAAATTATGGGACGCACTCCTGGAGGAGATGATGCCGGAACGCCCGGTTTGGGGATTTGCCAATGATGACAGCCATGGAAAGTCCCACATCGGACTTAATGCAAACTGGTTTCCGATGCAAGAACTTCGGGAATCAAGTATGCGAAGCGCAATGATAGACGGGCATTTCTACTTTAGCACTGTTACCACTCATCCCGAAGAAGACCAAAACCTTCAGTCATCACCTAAAATTACTGAGGTTATCTATTCTGAGCAGACAAACACGCTGACCATAGTTGCAGAAGTGAACGGTGAACAGGTTGATGAGAGCGCATTTACCTGGTTTTCGAATCGCGGTGAAGTTGTAGCCAGAGGTTCAGGAATCAACCTTAATGAAACTGAAGGGCTGTCAACTTATCTTCGCGCAGAGATCGAAAGCACGGGAGCACGTACCTACACACAACCCTTTGGACTTGCAGATAAGTAACAAGCCATCGTTAACCAGATAAAAAAAGGTCTCCTTTGTTTAGGTTTTAGGTTATAGATGAACCCAAAAGATCGGACAAGGAGACCTTTTTTTGTAGTCACCCACCGGTGGGTGACTACAACTCCCTCAGACACACAAATGTGGACAGTACTATATTTTTACGGTTAATCGCCCGACACTTCAAACGTATAGCTGCCCGGCTGCAAATCGAACTGTACGAAATTATGAGCCATTTTCCCGTCGGATATACCTCTGCTATTATCAGCAAATTGCCCCTCTTCCCAGACAACTTCTCCGTCTTCATGTATCTGAATCTTGCTCCGGTTCATTATCGGAATACTGACTTTACCTGATGTATTGGGAGGAATGGTCACATTCATTTGAAGGCTGCTGCCCGTTTTTTCCCATCTTGAAGAAACCGTACCTCTCACCGTTTCAACAGACGCCTCCACCCAATCCATCTCATCCGGGATATAAGGTTTTATGTGAATCTCTTTATAACCCGCTGACGTCCCCTCGTTTGTCGGAGCACGAATACCGGCCAGGTATTTATACAAATATTCATTTACCGTGCCAAACATCTGGTGATTATGGGAACTCTCGGCGTTCCAGCTCTCCCAAAGTGTTGTAGCTCCGTTTTCAATCCAGTAGCCCCAGCCTGGAAAGGTTGTTTTTGTAACAATCTCATGAACGAGATCTTCCCTGCCCTCCTCAGCCAGGAAGTTGATCAGATGTTTGGTTCCCAGAATACCGGTTCCGAGATGGCCATCGCTGGTAACTTCAATATCATAAATCAGATTGTCCAGAACAGCCTGTCGATGCGCTTCAGGAACCAGGCCTCCGCTGAGCGCAAACAGCAGGTATCCCTGATCAGGCCTTTCGGTTCCGTAAAGGTTCTCATCAGGCAGAAAGAACTTTTCGTTAAAGGCGCTTTTTATCCTGTCGGCCAGAGCCAGGTAGGCCTCCCGGTCACCCTCTCTTCCCAGGACAGCAGCAATATCAGCAAAGGTCATAGAGTTCAGGTACCAGTAATATGTGTTTGTGAGGGGGTTCACAGGGCCGGTTCTGTCATGAACCGGAGCCTCCCATTCGCCCAGAGAATCCCAATACCCGCCAAACTCATTTATGATATACGCTTCTTCCGGATTCTCGTCATTTTCGGATGCAAGATCTTCCAGGTAGCTCATGTACTCTTTCATGCTGTCGTAATGCTCTTCCAGCAATCGTGTATCCTCGTAGTATTGATACATCCACCAGGGCAGCAGAATATAGGCGCTTCCCCAGGCAACTCCACCACCCATCCCCCCTATAATTGCAGGTGAGGTATTCGGAATTCTTCCGTTTTCGTACTGAGAATCTTTCATGTCATTCAGCCATTTCTCATACAGCGAATGCATATGAAAATCGTGAATGGAGGTTTCCGCAATTACCTGCCCGTCCCCGTTATAACCGCCTTTTTCGCGGTGCGGGCAATCCTCCGGATATCCGTGCCAGTTTCCGCGCTGCGACCATATGGCCGCTTCATAAATTTTATTCAAAAGTGTATCAGAAGATGCAAATGAACCATTTCTTTCCATGTCGGTATGTACTACACGGCCTTCAATTTTCAGGGATTCAATGGCTTCCGGACTATCCACCTGAACCTCGATATACCGAAATCCCGAGTAAAAGAATCGCGGCTCATACGTTTCTGTATCTTCACCCTTAAGGGTGTAGGTCGTCCAGACATCACTATGATAGGAATGCTTGGTACTGAGGCTGTCGCCCGGTTCAAGCGGTTTCGGAAACAGATCGTTATTGAGTGTTTCTGCCCCGCGGATTTTGATTTCTGTTCCTTTCTCGCCTTCCACGGTTAATCTCCACCAGCCGGGAATATTCTGCTCAAGATCATAGAGAAAAACTCCCTGTTTCGGGGTGGTTTTAACCGAAGGGTCTATAGTTTCTACAACCCGAATGGGCGGCATCAACTGCGAATCCATTATTACGCCCGAATTCTCTGCGACTTTTACTGATTTCCATGAAGAATCATCAAAACCGACTCTATTCCACCCCTCCTGCTCGAGGCGTGCATCATAATCTTCGCCGCCGTACACATTGTTATAAACAATCGGACTCGCATCCGTCTTCCAGCCGCCATCACTTCCGATGATCTCTTCTGAACCGTCTCTGTACTGAATATGAAGCTGAACGATTCCCATAGGCGTACCAAATTGATTGTTCATCCCGTACCAGGTCCAGCGATCCTCTTCACTTTTCAGCCGAAAAGCGCCGTTCCCCAGCCAAAGTCCAAAAGCATTTTCACCCTGCTCCAGTTGATCAGCTACATCGTACGTTTCATAGAGAATTCGTTTGCGAAAGTCTGTCATACCGGGATCCAGGACATGATCTCCAACCTTCCCGCCATTCAGGTAAAACTCGTAATAGCCTGCACCGGTTACAAAAGCGGTTGCAGACTCAATCTCTTTTTCGATGGTAAATTCATTTCTGAGCAGCGGCGATGAAACCGTACTGTCCGGTGTGGTAATCCAGTCTGCCTGCCAATCCTCTTCATTCAGAAGTCCCATCTGGAAATGCCGGATATCGCTCCACGAAGCCGGGTTTCCATCCTGATCCCAAACCCGGATTTTCCAAAAATATATCCCTGTACTTTTAAGTTCGGCTCCCTCATACGGAATATTGAGCGTCTTCGAGCTATACACCTTTCCGGAATCCCACAGATCTCCCTCCTCATTTTCAAGAGTCTCCGGACTGGAGGATAGAATGATTCTGTATGCAGATTGAGCGGCACCTGGTGCCTCATCATCATAAATCCATGAGAATCGCGGCTTTTCTACGTCGAGGCCTTTGGGATTTGTGAGGTGTTCGGATTGCAAACTCCGAACGTTTGCAGGGTTTTCAGTTTCAGAGCAGCTTGTAAAAAGAAAACTGCTTATCAGCAGTAGAAAGCAGGATTTTTTTAAAAATCTATGAGAGTGAATCGTCATATCAATTGAGCAATTTGCTAAATAAATTGAAAGCATCATTTATCTAATCTACTAAATTTGTCGTTTATGTAAACAAATCTGCTGATTTCTATGTTTATAAAACTGCTGGCCTCCGGTATGGGGCAACGACTGGTACAACAAGCTGCTTATCAGCTAATTCATTATGCTGAAACGCCGGGGCCACACAGGCAATGCCTGTCATGTCGAGGGAGCTCCGTGCTTTTCGGAGCGAGTCGATACATCTCGCTGTGATAGCCTGGCACTGGGTTTCGGCAATATCGTGGCTTGACGAAGAAGACTCCGCCCGTATTCAAGGAGACCTCTCCACTCCGCTTCGCTTCGGTCGAGGTGACAGGGACGCCGGGGGACAACCGCGGCGTATGACGTGCAGCGATAGGATCATGACTTCTCACACGCCGCTGCAGCATATCATGAATAAACGGCGTAGGGAAATATGTGAAGGTAGCTGTGGACGTTCTACGCCGACGTAGACCCTGGCACCCTTGTCATGTCGAGCGAGCTCCGTGCTTTTCGGAGTGAGTCGAGACATCTCCCTAAAATTGGAATGACCCTTTAAATGGTAACCACTACAGGCGATGCTACAAACCTAACGTAGTTGAAAGCGGGATCCATGGGAGGGAGAAAAAAAAGCTATATATCTGCTTTTCCAATCACCTGTTCGAATCGTTTTGAAGCCGGAATTCTAAACTGGATAACTTACCATGTGATTACCTTTATTGATACGTACTATTAATTTTGGTTATTTTTACCGTTTTCCATTTAATAAAACCACACGAAATCGTATGAGTCCCATTCTGAATTCCCTGCAGGAAGCGCAGGTACTTTCCCTGGCGGCTGTTCTTATCCTGCTCTTTTTATGGGAATCGGTTCATCCGTTTTACGCGCACTTCACCGGTTCGTTTAAAACACGCGGAAAACATGCCCTTCGAAACCTTACCATCGGAGCTCTGAACGGGCTTTTGGTGAGCGTGATTTTTGTGGGCTTGTGGCTGGCCGCCTCACTCTGGGCAGAGGAGAACCGCTTTGGGCTGATGCACTGGCTGCAGGATGCCACGGCACTGCCTATTTGGGCGCACGCCGCCGGTGCCATTTTACTGCTCGATTTCTGGACCTACTCCTGGCACCGAATCAACCACGAAGTCCCGTTTTTCTGGCGCTTTCACAGTGTGCATCACTCCGACAATAAAATGGATGTGACCACCGCGAACCGGTTTCATCTGGGAGAGATCTTTTTCTCCTCGCTGTTCCGCATTCCCCTGATCGCCCTGTTTGGCGTTTACTTATGGGAGCTGGTTCTCTACGAAATGGTAATGTTTGCCGTAGTTCAGTTTCATCACGCAAATATCGGCCTTTCGGAAAAATATGACCGCTGGCTTCGCACCCTCATTGTAACCCCGAACATGCACCGGGTACACCACTCGCGCTGGCAGCCGGAAACCGATTCCAACTACAGCTCCCTCTTTTCATTCTGGGACCGCCTGGCCCGCACCTTTCGCCTCAATCCAAAGCCGGAAACCATCAGGCTCGGCCTCGAAGAGTTCGACAGCGAAGCGGACCAAACCATCAAAGGCATGATGAAAACCCCGGTTAAAAAAATTAAGAAGTGAGAATCTTCACAATAAAGTATATGGCTTATGAAAGCAGTACGGGTATTCGATCAGAAAAGCGAAGAGTACGATCATTGGTTTGATCAACATCCAATTTGGTTTCAATCGGAAGCTGATGCACTCGCAAAAGTGATTCCCGATTCAGGGTACGGAGTTGAGATTGGCGTTGGAACCGGCCGTTTTGCCGAAAGGTTTGATATCGCCTGTGGCATAGATCCCTCCGAAAATATGGCCCGCTTGGCTGAACAACGAGGCATAAAAACATCGATAGCAAAAGCTGAGGATCTGCCCTTTGAAAACGTAACATTTGATTTTGCAGTCATGATAACTACCGTTTGTTTTCTGGATGATATCCAAAAAGCATTTCAGGAAACAAGGCGCATTCTTAAGCCGGGCGGGAAATTTATCATCGGTTTAATCGATAAAGACAGCCCGCTTGGACAAACCTATCAGGAGAACAAAGCTGATAATCCATTTTACAGAAACGCTGCGTTTCACTCGGTAACCGACATTACTGAACACCTTGAAAATACCGGCTTTGGAGATTTTGAATTTTGGCAAACACTTATTACCGCCTCAGAAACAGAACCCGAAGAGCCACGGCCCGGATTTGGGGATGGCGGCTTTGTCGCCATCAAAGCTGTAAAAAATTAAAACCGCCTTTGAGCTATAAATTCTTATAGTTTTCACATCTTATTGCTATACAGTAGTTAACAGGGATTATTAATATTTAAAAAAAATCAGGAGCCTTTTACCGATATCCCATTAAACTGTTTTGCCATGGACTTTACAGCTGCCGTTTACGACCATAATAATGTTACTGGCTGCGAACTCTTTTGAAGCATTGGCAAGTCCCCGTTATCTCATTTTAATGGATTCGTTTTAAGGGTTTTCAACATTTAAAAGAAGGAGAATATTCATTAAAACATCGCAATTATAATTTATATCAATACTGCTTAAGCGTCTCAGGGAAGATCTTCGTTGAGCCGTTTTCTTCATAAGACCCTATTTAGATCAAGTTTAAAAAAGTAAATAAAAGGAGAATTATGACACCCAAGAGAACAGCGTTAACACTCACAATTTTTACTGCACTTTTTTTAACTCATTTTGCAGTTTTACCCCCAACAGCAACCTCACAAACCACCACTTCTGAATCTTCCTATCCGTCTTATAAGATCGGCGGATTTCTGCAGCAGCAATTTATTGCTGATGAAACATCCGGTTCACCAACGCGCTTCTATACCCATCGCGCCCGGATTGGCGTTACCGGATCGGTTACAGATCGTATCAGCGTCAATTTCATTGGAGGGTATACGGAACCACCTCATGATAATCCAAAGCTTGTAAATGCTTTTATCCATTTTGATATCGACCCTCTTTTCCAGGTACGCACCGGCCAGTTCTTTGCTCCCTTTGGCCTGGAAGGCCCGGAACCCATTCCCCTGAACCCCGCGATCGAACGCTCAACCGCTATTCGGCAGCTCAACACCTTTGCGTTGTTCCGTGATGTAGGCATCCAGGTAAGCGGGAGTAATTCAGGGTTCAGCTATGCCATTGCGGTTCTGAACGGTACCGGAGCTAACCGGCCCGAACAGATTGACCCGAAAGATGTGGTAGGGCGCATTGGCTTTGACGTGACCAATGAACTGGCGATAGGAGTTTCCGGCCATTTTGGGCAGTACCAAACCGGGCCGTCGACCGACGATCACGAATCCCGGTTTCGCTCGGGGGCAGACATAAGCTACAAGGGATCTCCGCTCTTTTTAAGGGGCGAATATATAATACGAGAGGACGACCTGCCCGAAGGAGGCAGCATCAAAATGAACGGTGGATATCTGCTGGGCGGATATGAGCTAACGGACGCCCTGGAAACCATTGTTCGCTACGAATATTACGAGCCCAACACCGATGTGGAGGACAATCATTTCACCGTGTTTACCATTGGCGCAAACTATTATTTCGTTGGAAATACCCGTATTTCGGCTAATTACGAGCTTCGAGATAACAGTTTGAATCCGGCGATTAAAAATCTGTTTACAGTGCAAATGCAGCTGACACTCTGAAAACGACAATCTGGAGAATAAACACTGGTGGCAATTCCCGGTTTCACAAAAGCTGTGTACTGTTACCGGGCGGGCAACCAAATGATAAATTCCTGACCTGCCTGAAGTTTTTTAAAAACTTCAGGCATCGGTTCAGCTTTTTTTAAAAAATACTTTTACAGACCTTTCTGTGATCTTTAAGTATATTTACGTGACTTTTAGATAAGTTATTGATCCTGAATTTCCGCTACCGAAGGGCCGGCTCCAGATGTGGTTTGAAAAGAACGGGGGGATAACCCCATGAGCGTTAATTTCACTATGATTCATCCTTCATTGTCTCCGTTAGCCGACGGAGAGACACTTGTCAACAAATTCTTATCTCGAACCTGTGTTATTTAAATTTTAATTATCCTATAGCTTGAACAAACCTCCGATTCTAAGGAATAAATTTTACCGAGAACCTTCTGTTTTTAATCCGAAAAATTTACTTCGGGAAGCACGTCGGCAGAAACACATTGCAAATTGTCCCGTGCCAGATGTCTGCATTCTCGACCCCGACGGAGATTTGGTCAGATATTTGGAAAAAGAGGGGAAAACCAAAAAAAACGAATGCTGGGCCTGCTATCATTCTGAACTATTTACACACGATCTGAATGGTACACGAATTGGCATCCTCCCCTGTGCGGTGGGTGCTTCCTATGCGGTTTTAATTGCAGAACAGCTGTTTGTTTCAGGATGCAGGCTTCTGATCAGCGTCACGTCCGCCGGAATTGTTACGGATCAAACCAGCTCAAAACAGTTTGCATTAATTACCGAAGCCGTGCGCGACGAAGGCACCAGCTACCACTATCTGCCGCCCGAAAAGCCATCCCGCATATCAGGTTCTCTGTATGATGCGCTTACTGCCGCATCCCCGGCTGCCGAGCCTCCCTATTTTGAAGCGAAGAGCTGGACAACCGATGCTCCCTACCGCGAAACGCAAACATCTATCAATGTCATGAAACAGAATGGCGTAACCTGTGTTGAAATGGAAGCCTCTGCCCTCTATGCGTTTGCTGAATACTCACAAAACAGCGTGCTCTGCTTTGCACACCTTACCAACAGTATGGCGCAGGAGGAGGGGGATTTTGAAAAGGGTGAGGAGTTTGGAAGCCTGGATACGCTTCGGTTAATTACCGATGTTCTGAAACGCCTGGGCCTCAATTAAACTATTCCGTACATCCGATCTCCATATTGTCACAACCCGCCTCCTCTCTGAACGCCAGATAATTGCCTGCCGATGAGTAAAACCGATTTTAATTACGAGCTATTCTTTAACCTGTCTCCCGACCTGGTCTGTGTTGCCGGTTTTGATGGCTATTTCAAAAAAGTGAACCCGGCTGTATCAAAATTGCTGGGATATACAAGTGAAGAGCTCTATTCGAAACCTATCAACTATTTTGTGTTTGAAGAAGACAAAGCGCTCACCTCAAAAGCCCGAAGCATGATCAATAAATCGATGCCGCTCACCAATTTCGAAAACAGGTATGTAACGAAAGGTGGTGAAATTGTGTGGCTGGCCTGGACCTCTCAACCCATTGTAGATGAGCAACTGGTTTTCGCAATTGCTAAAAATATCACCCAAAAGAAAAGGCTTGAAAAAGAGACACACTCTCTGCTAAAAAATATCTCTACCGTGCATCAGGAGTTGAAGCAGTTTAATCTCGCCACATCTCACGATTTACGTTCTCCTGTGAATAGTTTGATGTCTGTTTTTGAGCTGCTCGACAGTTCCAAGATCGACGATCAGGAAACACTGGAGCTGGTTGAAATTTTAAAATTAAGCGCCGAAAAATTAAAAGATACGCTCAATGAATATGTAGATGTTTTAAGTGAGCGGGCGGGCTTGCAAAAAAACCTGGAAGTAGTGGATGCCCGGGAGTGCCTGAACAACGTACTGAATTCAATTTCGTCGCTCATTACCCTATCCAGGGCAGTAATTACTGCCGATTTTTCCGAGGCTGATAAAATCATGTTCAACAAAGTTTGCCTTGAGAGTGTGTTTATGAATTTAATTAGTAATGCCGTTAAATATGCCCGGCCGGGAGTTGCACCTGAAATCTCGATCCGCCTGAAAAGAAATGGGGGCAAAAAACATCTCATCGTAACAGATAATGGATCAGGTTTTGATCTGGGCAAAGTGAAGGGTAAAGTTTTCGGGCTCAATCAGACATTCCATCAAAACAGAGACTGCAAGGGTGTGGGCCTTTACCTGGTGCACGAGCATGTCACCCGGTTCGGGGGAGAAATCACCCTGGAAAGTGAAGTGGATAAAGGAAGCTGTTTTACCATTTCGTTTAATGAGTAACTTGTAACGATTCGAGCAGTAAACCAGCTCTGCAGATAATTAGTACTCATATCCAAATTTGCGGTCACTGTCTTAAAAGCTCCAGACCAGATACTTATTATAAATTTTCGGCGGGTATATATTTATTTATTAATCAAACGATCACCATTTACTCCAAATAACCACTCCGGCAAGCTAAGTTTAGATTCAAAATTGTGCTGAGGAATTTCTCTTTCCGCCGTCATTCCATAGTTAACAAGTGCTACAAAGAAAACTCCGCCAATGGTATTACCAATTACTACTGGCACGAAGAAGTCAACGAATACAGTTAGCAAACTGGTGGGGCCGGAAAAGACAAGATAGAGCATTTCGAATGCTCCAACGATACAATGAAAAAGGTCTCCTGCAGGTATCATAATCATGATAAAGTAAACAATAAAGAAGCGTGAGATCGTATCCCGTGCAGCATGAGACAACCAAACCATTGTTGCTACGAGCACTCCCGCCAAAATCCCTTTAAAAAAGAGCGCGGACCAGGAGAAACTAAGGGCATGTTCGCCGAAACTGTACCCGGTGGCGGCAACATCCGGTTCAAGAATATTTGTCTTTGCAAAAAAGAATGCCAGCAGTGCCGCGCCAACCACATTTGCAAAAAGAACAATTCCCCACAACCGCAGGAGACTCGGAATACTGGCGAAACGTGTGAGTACAAGCGTAACTGGAGTGAGGGTGTTTTCAGTAAAAAGCTGATAGCCACCCAAAATAATAATTACGAAACCAATCGGATAAAGCAGATTTCCAAGTCCCGTAGGGTCAAGAGGATAGGCAGTGGTCATTATAGCTCGTCCGAAAAAAGTAATGGCAACACCCATCCCAGCTGCAAGTCCACTAAAAAATAAAAGCCGCGCATTACGATCAATTTCCTCTTCTGCACTGGCCTTAATCCGTTGAAAAATTTCATCTGCAGAAAACCTGTCGCGAACGGCTTTGCCTGCAGCGGGTGCACCGCCCTCTGAACGATCGACTTTGTCTCTGAGCTTACGGTTCTTTAGCTCCAGCGACTCCTGGATATCCGTAAATTCACCTGCTTCAGCTAATGCGGCAAGCAACGCTTCGAACTCAAATGGGCCATCATAGGGCTCAGCATTAATAAAAAATTCGGGAGTCCCGCTAACTCCGCTCTCGTGACCGCTCTGCAAATCTTCTTCTACCCGGTCCCGGTATTTGTTTCCCTTAATTTCCTCCGCGAACTTCTCAACATCCAGTCCAATCTCAGCGGCATATTCCTTAAGATCATCCTGGCTTAGCGAATTTTGATGCTCGTAAAGAAGGTCATGCATTTTCCAGAATTTTTCTTCATCCCGGGCGGCCGCAACTTCTGCGGCCTCAGCTGCTTGCTGGGCGTTAGGATGCTGCTCTCTAAGAGGAAAGTGGCGAAAAACCTACCGGAGACGTGTTCCAATTCTATTTTGAATTCGCCTGATAACCGGATAGATATCCCGGCAGGCGGGGCACTCAAAATCACCATACTGTACAAGCGTTACAGTTGCATCCGAAGGCCCGCGGATGTGATCGCGATCACTAACCGCTAGAGTAAGTTCTCGGGATTCCTTCTGATTCATATCATTTGTGTTTTTTAACTATCAAGAATCTATTTATTTGTCAACTTACTAAGTTTGATCTTCACATATCATTTAAATTTCCGGTTTATTGATCCTCAAGCGCCGATTTGAAGGACCGCACTCCTGCCTGGTCACTGCTCGAATTCAGTCAGCTCTTCAGTAGAAAGTCTCACGTCGAGCACCTCGAAATAATCATACCGGTGATGGAGTTTCTAATTCCGCAAAGCAAACAATCACATACAAAATTCAACTATTACTGTATTTGGAGGGACTCAAATCGGCATGTTTCTTAAAGAAGTTACTGGAGTGTACGGCTTCATTAAGTTCCAGCGCATAACCAATCTCAGTAATATTCCACACCCCTTTATGATTTGATTTAAAGATAGTGAGGCAAGCTTTCAATCAGTTATGTGAATCAAATAAAAAGTTACAAAAATCAATTACTGCAAAATCTCTTCATTAAAAACCATTTCTAAAGAACCTTCTTTTTTCTGATGGGCCCCGGGTCTTTCCGGGAATTTAACTCGCATCCCACACCGGTTTTCCTAAAAACTCCGATATCATTTTTGCGTCCGACTGAATATGTTGATGCTTGCCGTAATCCACTACGTTGAGCCGTTCTCCATTTTTCTTTACGAGGTTAATTTCGTAGCTGTAGTACGATTTTTTATCTCCCTGCACTCTTTCCCTCAGAACCTGAATAGCGTATATGCTCGACAGCCTGCATGCCTCTTTCATCTCCTCCTCGCTCATCGACACATCGGGTTCTCTTTTTCCCTTCCAGAAAAATCCGTTCAGTTTGTCAAACACAATGGGTTTATTCCCTCTGAAGAACATGAACGCTCCGCCACCCGAAAATGCAGCTAAAAACAGGAGCGCAAACCATGGGTTTCCAGCGGCATCACCTGACTGTGAAGAAGGCTCCGCTGAAGCAATAAACCATGCGGCCCCAACTCCCATCACTATAAACAGAAGGCTGAAAATCCTCATTACTGCAGACATTTTATACTGTAACCGGTTTGGGTTAATCTCTTTCAGCACATGAGTTCTGATATTGGTTCCGCCACTTTTTAACGGTACCCACTCCGTTTTTTCGGCAACAGGGTCGTTGAATTTTGAGGGATCTATGGTGGCCTGGGCAAAGGCATTTACTATGAACGTTTTGATTTTATCGAGCATGACTGTCCGTGATTTTTCTAATGGTTTATAAGTGGGTGCATCAATCATGATGATGAAGCCTCAACACGACCGTCATCTTTGATGATTGAACAGCTGGATTAAATACTAACTGCGTAATTTTTGCCCCTTCCAGATCAGCAAGCAGAATATTTCCCGACCACTTTTTCTGCTTAGGTTCATTTATTTAATGTCGTGAAATCTACATGCCCGGATGCGATATCAAATAATAAAAATTTTCTTTATTGAGCTATCTCTAAAGAATCATCATTTTCTGCTACGCCCTGGATTCTTTCGTCAGTTTAGCTTGCGTCCCACACCGGTTTTCCTAAAAACTCCGATATCTTTTTCGCGTCCGACTGAATGTGATGATGCTTGCCGTAATCCACCACGTTGAGCCGTTCTCCATTTTTCTTTACGAGGTTAATTTCGTAGCTGTAG
>Ga0208075_1000521_pt1 | contig 18412 bp, 18 predicted proteins | sample HotLakmasection5_FD_184728 | JGI IMG/M metagenome (GOLD analysis project Ga0208075, IMG submission 184728) | Hypersaline microbial mat communities from Hot Lake, Washington, USA - Section #5 (SPAdes) | ecosystem: Environmental > Aquatic > Non-marine Saline and Alkaline > Hypersaline > Microbial... | reverse complement strand
AGAAATCAGGAAATGAACAAAATATTTAATGGCACAATGCGTAAGCAGAGAGCGTTTTTTAGGAAAATCCGGCTCGGCCGGTTTTCCTAAAAATAAACTTATTTTACTATAATAATAAATTAAATTTTTTGAGATAATAAAGTCGAGTTATTATATTTTTTTCCTCAAGCAAAATTTATGTGTCATTATTTTAATGTTCTAAAAAAATAAATAAACGATAAATAAGAAATTTTATTCAGAAATAAACAAAACGGATAAATTTTAAAATACTAAGCAGGCAGGTGGGCAAGGTTTTTTAAAATTTCGCAAAAGTATTTAACGGAAACTTATTAAGATCACTAAAAAATATAAATGCTTATAAATTTTTGTTTTATTGACAAAAATCCTGTATTAAATAGAATAAAATTTTAGATATAAAGAAAATATAAAGATTCAGGTATTGTTCTTTAAAGAGTGAAAATACATTGAAAGTAAGCGTAGAAGAAATAAAAAATTCACCTGATAAAAAGCTGAAAATAAATTTTTCAGATTTTATCGGGGAAATAAAACTAAATGACAAAGTATCAGCCAGTCTTATAGCCAGTGTTTCTGATTATGATATTAATATAAGCGGGAATATACAGGCGGATGTAGTTTTACAGTGCGACAGGTGTTTGGAGAATTATGTCCACAATATAAACATTGAACTTAACGAAGACTTTGTGAGTGAAGAAGTAGTACCTGATAATCAGAAAGATTATGAACTAAAAGAAGGGGAATTTGTCCGGGAACTTGGTGATGCAAAAGAAGTTGACGTAAAAGACCTTGTTTACCAGTCTATTATTCTGGAACTCCCGGGAAAAAACCTTTGTAAAACAGATTGTAAAGGCTTAGAAGAGCTTCAGGAAAGCTTATCAGAAAATTCCGAAGAATATATAGATGAAAGACTTGAAGTATTTAAGCGTTTTTCGGAAAATGGTTTTGATGAAAATTAAAAATAGATGAAGAAGGTATAAAAAATGGCAGTACCAAAGAAGAAAACAGGAAAATGCGCACAGGGACACAGAAGATCAAACTGGAAAGCAAATATTCCAACAATAGTAGAGTGTTCAAACTGTAAAGAAATGACAAAACCACATACAGTGTGTTCTGTATGCGGATATTACGATGGCAAAAAAGTAAGTGAAAAAATATAAAAACACTGTAATTTTTATATTATGTAAGAAAAAGGAATAATAATAAAAAATGTCAGTTAGAGTAGCAGTGGATGCAATGGGCGGAGACCACGCACCTGAGGAGATTGTTAAGGGAGCAGTCCTTGCCGCAAGAGAATATAATATACCGGTTCAGCTGGTGGGGAAACTGGAAAAAATCCGTGCTGAGCTGGGAAAATACAACACAAAAGATCTTGATATAGAACTGGTCCGGGCAGATGAAGTTATAGGAATGGATGAAGCCCCGGGCAGCGCATTAAGAAAAAAGAAAAACGCTTCTATTGTTGTAACAGTTGATCAGGTTGCCAAAGGCAATTCCCAGGCGCTTGTTGCAGCCGGAAGCACCGGAGCGGCAATGGCTGCAAGTTTGTTCGGACTTGGCAGGCTGCCTAATATTGATAGGCCAGCAATTGGCGTACTTCTTCCCACAATGGACAAACCGGTATTAATTCTTGATGCGGGTGCAAACAGTGCCTGTGAGCCGGAAATGCTCTATCAGTTTGCAATTATGGGAAGCTCATTCCTGTCAGCTGTATTAGGAGTTGAAAACCCCAGGGTCGGGATATTAAACATAGGAGGAGAACAGGGTAAAGGTAATCCTCTTGTGCAACAGACTTATAGAATCCTTGAGGAAAAACAGGAAACACTTAATTTTATAGGCAACGTTGAAGGCCGTGAGATGTTCATGGGTTACTGCGATGTTGTTGTATGCGACGGTTTTGTCGGAAACGTTACCCTGAAAGTAACTGAAGGTGTTGCAAAGATGGTTATGGAGTTGTTCAGGAGCGAGGTTAACAAGTCACTTCTGGCAAAGATCGGTGCTCTTATCGCAAAACCGGCACTTATGAATATGAAAAAGAAAACAGATTCTGATGAATACGGAGGAGCTCTTTTACTTGGAATCAAAGGAATTTGCGTCATTGGTCACGGAAGCAGTAAGGCTTATGCTATAAAGAATGCAATCAAGCTTGCAAAAGAATCCGTGGAAGGCGACGTAAACGGAAAGATATCCAAGTTATACGAGTTAAGCAGAACATGAGTACAAAACTTTTCCCAGCAAGAATAGCCGGTATAGGAAAAGGCTTACCGGATAATGTTATAACAAACACTGACCTGGAAAAAATCGTTGATACCAACGATGAATGGATAAGCTCAAGATCAGGGATAAGGGAAAGAAGGGTCGTAAGTGCTGAAGAGACAGGCACCAGCCTTGCCACAAAAGCCAGCAGGGATGCACTGGAGTTTGCGGGTATAAACCTTGAAGAAATCGATCTTATTATCTGTGCAACTTCAATCCCTGACAATCTTTACCCTTCAACAGCGTGCGAAATCCAGAGGGAACTTGGGTGCAACAGCGCAGCGGCTTTTGATATTACAGCGGCATGCAGCGGCCTGGTGTACGGACTTAACGTTGCAAGGAGCATGATCGCATCCGGGACATATAAAAATATACTTTTAACATCAGTTGACGTTCACTCCCGCTTTTTGAACTGGGAAGACCGATCAACCTGCGTACTTTTCGGGGATGGTGCAGGTGCTATGGTTGTAACCAGAAGCGAAGATGAACAGAATGATATTTTACATGTAGAAATGCAGGCTGACGGAGCCAGGGGGGAGGAGCTTAAAATTCCTCTCAGCGGGAAAAATTGTCCATTAGTTACTCCAAATACACTGAAAGATTCATATGTTCAAATGAACGGGCGGGAAATTTATAAATTCGCAGTAAATACAGTACCCGGATCAATTAGAAGCGCAGTGGAAAAAGCCGGGGTAAGCCTGGAAGAGGTCGACTGCTTTATACTGCACCAGGCAAATGTCAGGATTATAGAAGCTATATCTGACAGGCTTAAAATCAACAAAGAAAAGTTTTTTGTAAATCTTCACAAGTATGGCAACACTTCTGCTGCTTCAATAGCAATTGCATTAACAGAAGCGGTAAATGAAGGATTTATAAAAAGCCCTTCACTGCTTGTTTTAAGCGGATTTGGGGCTGGCTTGACCTGGGGAACGGCTGTGGTACGATGGAATGGAACACCGCAAGAATAATAGAAATACAGGATTAATTAGATTCAAACAGGAGAAGGTATAGAGATGGGTAAGATTGCATTTATATTTCCGGGACAGGGTTCTCAATACTCCGGAATGGGCAGGGAACTTTATGAAAACTACAGCAGTATACAGGAACTTTTTGATAAAATTGATGCAACAGCAGGAAGAAGCATTTCAAAACTCTGTTTTGAAGGCAGTGAAGAAGAATTAAAACAGACTATAAACTCACAACCGGCTATATTATCAACCTCTATAGCTTCGTACGAAGCTTTAAAACAGGAAATAGACATAAAACCTGATTTTGTTGCAGGCCACAGCCTTGGTGAGTATTCTGCCCTTTATGCAGCAGGGGTAATGCAAGCTGAGGAGCTTATAAAACTCGTTCAAAAAAGGGCTGAGCTTATGGCTAATGCTCCTTCAGGCAGCATGACAGCTATTCTGGGACTGGATGAGGAAAAAATCAATACACTTATTCAGGAATCATCCCCAGCAGGCATAATTTGTGCGGCAAATTACAATACACCGGATCAAACCGTAATCAGCGGGGAAACAGCGGCTATAGAACAAGCAAATGAGCTTGCAAAGGAAATGGGAGCAAAAAGAGTTGTTCCCCTGGCAGTAAGCGGGGCATTCCACTCTCCTCTGATGAGGCCGATTTCAGAAGTATATGCAAAATTTGTTGACAATGCAGATATAAAACAAGCTGATACTCCGGTTGTAACAAACGTAGACGCACAGGAAACAACATCAGAAGACAAAATGGCGTCTAAAATGGTGAAGCAGATGTATTCATCAGTATACTGGAAACAATCAATAAGCTATATGATGGAACAGGGAGTGGATACGTTTATTGAAATCGGCCCGGGTAAAGTTTTATCAGGTATGATAAGAAAAATTTCCCGTGATGTAAAAGTTTATAATGTTTCTGACAAAATATCACTGGAAAAAGTTAAGGAAGCCTTTGCTTCACAGGTAAGCGTATAGAGGAATTGGTTAAAAGGAGTTAAATATGAGCGAAGATATAAAAAGAGTAGCGTTAATAACCGGCGCATCCAGCGGAATCGGTAAAGTATGCGCATTGGAGCTAGCAAAAGAAGGATACCAGATAGTTGTAAATTATTATCCCGTACCACCATGCGAAGCTGAAGCAAATGAAGTTGTAAAAGAAATCGAAGGCTTTGGCGGAAAAGCTATAGCTATAGGCTGTGATGTTACAGACAGCAAAGCTGTTGGTGAAATGGTTGACCAGACAGTTAAAGAGCTCGGAAGAATCGATGTACTGGTTAATAACGCAGGAATCACCAGGGACGGGCTTCTCATCAGAATGTCCGATGAGGACTGGGAAAAAGTTGTCAATACAAACTTTAACAGTGTATTCTATGTAACAAGACCGGTTGCTAAAGTCATGATGAAACAAAGAAGCGGAAACATCATCAACATGGCAAGTATCACCGGAGTATACGGAAACGCAGGCCAGGCTAACTATGCTTCCACCAAAGCAGGCGTTATAGGATTCACCAAAACAATAGCCAAGGAACTTGCTTCCAGGGGAATTACAGCAAACGCAGTAGCACCCGGATTCATTAAAACAGCCATGACAGAAAAACTTGATACAGAAAAAATCGAAGCTAACATTCCACTTAGAAGACTTGGAACTCCGGAAGACATTGCTGATGTAGTAAAATTCCTTGCAAAACCCGGCTCATATATAACCGGTCAGGTTATCGGAGTAGACGGAGGACTGGTTATATAAAACATTAAAAATTAATAAACCGTTACATACTTTTTTAGAATGATGGACAAATTATTTTGGTTTCAATATATATAAATATATTAATCTATTAGTTCACTAGTATAATTAATCAAAAAAAGGAGAAAAAAATGAGTGAAACATTAGAAAGAGTAAAAAAAGTTATAGTAGAGCAATTAAGCGTTGAAGAATCAGAAGTTACTCCTGAAGCAAGTTTTACAGCTGATTTAGGTGCTGATTCTTTAGATACAGTAGAATTAGTTATGGCTTTTGAGGAAGAATTCGGTGTAGAAATTCCTGATGAAGAAGCTGAAAAAATTCAAAAAGTTCAGGATGCTGTAGAATTCATTGAAAAACAAAAAGTCAGCAGCTAGGTTATAACCTGATTTTTAAGATAATTAATAAGAAGGAATGGGGTATACAATGTTATTAATATATAATTGCATTGCCCCCCTACCTTCATAAAGATGTAGAAAAGTAAAATTTGTAATAGGAAATTTATAGATGAACAATAAATCCAGAAGAGTTGTTGTGACCGGAATGGGAGTTGTTAGCCCATTTGGTGTTGGGGTTGACTTGTTCTGGGAAAATTTAAAGAACGGAAAAAGCGGACTCAAGAAAATAACTCAAGTAGACCTAAGTCAGCATGAAGTTAAGTTTGGCGGTGAGTGTTCGGACTTTGAACCCGGAAAATATATCGATCAAAAAGAAGCAAAAAGAATGGACAGATATACTCAACTTGCTATGGTCGCAGCAAAAGAAGCACTAAACGATTCCGGTCTTGATCCGGAAAAAGAAGACCCTACAAGAGTGGGAGTAATTGTTGGCAGCGCATCAGGCGGAATGGCAACAATTGAAAAAAACCATATTGCGATACTGGATAAAGGACCGGCAAAATGCAGTCCGTTCACAGTACCTATGATGATTGTGGATATAGCGGCAGGAAGAATTTCCATAATGATTAATGCTAAAGGTCCTAATAAAGCTGTTGTAACAGCATGTGCAACATCTTCACACTGTCTTGGTGACGCATTCAGGACAATAGCTTATGGAGACGCTGATGTAATATTTGCAGGCGGTTGTGAAGCGCCGCTAACTTCTCTTGCAATAGCAGGATTTACCAGCGCAAGAACTCTGTCCAGGCGTAATGATGAGCCTGAAAAATCAAGCAGACCGTTTGATAAAGACAGAGACGGTTTTGTAATGGCTGAAGGAGCGGGGATTTTTGTTCTTGAAGAACTTGAGCATGCCCGTGCAAGAGGAGCTAAAATATATGGCGAATTTATAGGTTATGGCGCAAATGCTGATGCCAACGACATTGTTGCCCCGGCTCCGGATGGAGAAGGTGCAGCAAGAGCAATGTGGCTTGCAATAAATGATGCCGGAATTAAACCTGAAGATGTACAGTATATCAATGCCCATGGCACCAGTACTTCGCTGGGAGATATAGCAGAAACCCTTGCTATTAAAAAAGTGTTTGGTGACTATGCTAAGTCCGGGTTGCTTGTAAGCTCCACAAAGAGCATGACAGGACATACCCTCGGTGCGGCGGGTGCTATAGAAGCAGCAGCATGTTTAAAAGCAATGGAAACAAACACTATACCTCCGACAATAAACTTAGATAATCCTGATGAACAATGTGACCTGGATTATGTCGCTCATAAAGCCAGAAAAGTTGAGGACTTAAAAGTCGTCCTCTCAAACTCATTCGGGTTTGGAGGGCATAACGCCTCTCTGGCCTTCAGGAAATTTTCTGAATAAATATAAAAATAGACAATATAAAAAACCCCTTATTTAATAAGGGGTTTTTTGTAGCATAAGATAGAAATGAATTAGTTTTCTAAAAAAATAAAAGATAAATAAGAAATTTTATTCAGAAATGAACAAAACGGATAAATTTTAAAAAACCTGTATAAAAAAGCGGTGGCAAAGCCACCGCCACCTCCGGGTGAGGGTAGGCGGGCAAGGTTTTTTAAAATTTTGCAAAAGTATTTAACGGAAACTTATTAAGACCACTAATAAATTTTAACCTTATCTTTAAAAAATAGCCTGCCTGGTGTGTAAAATAGGTTCATAATTTGTTGATTAACTGTCTGTAAAATAATAAAGATTTCTCAGAAATAAATGTAAAAATTAATGGCCCAAAAACCTATAAACAGACTTAATTACGTTGATTCGGTTACTCCTGAAGAAAAAAGCAGGCATGCCGTTCTCAGTCAGGCTGTGGAAAAAACAATTATAGCTACACAGGGCATTATTCTTATCATGAGTATGTTTTTGAGTTTATCTATAATGAAAATATCGTCCAATATTCCAAATGTTAACTTTATTAAAAACATTGATCCTGAACAGTCGACTCAGATATACGATATTAATGACGAGTTAATAGCAGAAATTAATGCTGATGAAGACAGAGTTTATGTACCGATAGAAAAAATTTCCCCGTTTTTTATCCGGGCAGTAGTGGCTATAGAAGATATAAGATTTTATAACCATAAAGGCGTGGATCTGAAAGGTACTATAAGAGCGTTTTTAAATAACCTCACCGGGGCTTCTTCCTTACAGGGAGGTAGTACAATAACCCAACAGCTGGCGAAAAACTGGTATCTAATACCGGAAAAATCCTTTAAAAGAAAATTTCTGGAAGCCATGCTGGCTGCAAGAATAGAAAACATTCTCACCAAAGATCAGATTCTGGAGAAATACATGAACCTTATTTACCTGGGTAACCGTTCATATGGAATTGAAAGGGCAGCGAAAAGGTACTTTGGTAAAAAAGCAGAAGAACTTAATCTGAGGGAGTCTTCACTATTGGCTGCTCTGATAAAAGCTCCTGAATTATATTCGCCATATTCAAATTATGAAGAAGCGACAAAAAGACAAAAAATTGTACTTAAAAGAATGCTGGAACACGGTTTTATCAGTAAAAAACAGTATGATAATGCACTTAAAAAAGAAATTAAACTGAAGTCACCTGGGATCACTCTTACAAAATACCCGTATTTTGTAGATCACGTGCTTTATCTTCTCAGGCAAAGATACGGGGAAAAACTTGTAAAAAAAGGGGGGCTGAAAATTTATACCACGCTTGACCCTGTTGCACAGGAAATAGCTAAAAAGACAATTGAACAGGGAGTCAGGGAACTTCCTAAATATACGAATGTAAGAGAAGGCGCACTGGTAACTATAGAAGTGGAAACAGGTTATATCAAGGCTATTATAGGTGGAGTAGACTATTCTGACAGTCAGTTTAATCGTGCAACCCTTTCAAAAAGAGCAACAGGATCGGGGTTCAAACCTATTATCTACTTAACAGGCTTCAGACTCGGGATAATAACACCTTCTTCTTACGTAATGGACGCTCCAATTGCCTACCGCACAAAATGGAATGTGTGGTGCCCGCATAACTGGGACGGAAGATATATGGGAAGATTGACCGTAAGAAAAGCGCTTACCCTGTCCAGAAATACCCCGACAGTAAGGATTGCGCTGGAAGCAGGGCTTGATAAAGTTATTGAAACAGCCAGGCTGTTGGGGATCAGAAGTCACATGAATCGGGGATATTCTATAGTATTAGGATCAGCCGGTCTTGCCCCCATTGAAGTTGCTACCATGTATTCAACTCTGGCGAGGGATGGGGTTTATCTCGAACCTACTGCTATAAGAAGAGTTATTGACAGTAAGGGCAACCTTCTTGAATCCAATAAAAGACAGCCGGTAAGAGTTGTAAGTTCAAAATTCGTCAGGCAGCTTAATTCTATTCTTATTGATGTAGTTGAAAAAGGTACAGGTAGGCAGGCCAAACTTGAAGGATGCGTTGTTGCCGGAAAAACAGGAACAACAGATGATTTTAAGGATGTATGGTTTAACGGGTTTACACCGGATACCGTGACCACAATCTGGCTGGGCAATGATGAAAACCAGTCGCTTAACGGAATATGGAGCAGCAACTGTGCTAAATTATGGAAAAACTTCAGCAAGGAATATTATGCGAAAAAAGATATAACCCCGGATCCGTTTGAACTCCCTAATGAAGACACAGAAAAAACCAAAAAGGAAAAAGAAGAAGGCTTTTATGATAGGCCAGTGGTTACTCCTCCGAGAAATTATAATCCGGAAAACAATTTGAGGAGAGGGACTATACCACAAAACCAGAACCCGCAGAGATATTACTATAGAAGCACGCCCCAGTCTCAACAATATCCTCACCAATCTTACTATAACAGGCATTATTATCAAACTCATCCTCCGCAGGTTAGACAAGCTCCGCAGGCGCCGCAAACTATACAGCCCAACCAGACTCAACAGCCTGCTCAAAACCCGCAACCTGCGCCAACTCCACAACCCCCTAAGACGGTACAGCCTTCGCCAAGGACGTATCAAAATTATAATCAATACAGATATCAGCCCAGACCTGCTTATCCACAGCAAAGACCTGCTGTAAGACCCCCGGTATACAGATATAATCGTTGATGAGGTAGGATGATTTGTTTGATAAAGAAAAAAGAAATAAAATATTACATATTTTATTAATAGTTTTTGCTGTTGGATTTTTTGTGACCCTGAATCTTCTGCTCAACCAATTGGAAATATCTCAGGCTAATTCAGCCCCTGTTTTAAACAGCAAAAGAAAAGAAATTTACCATATAATAAGCAAATTTGACATGCTTCCATCTGCTGCAAGCAAAGCAATTCCATCTATTGTCCATATTTCTTTTGATAAAAAACTTCCCTACAAAGAAACAGTGAAACATAACCGTGTTGGCCCGAATATCTATAAACCATTAAGAAAAAGATATCAAAGCCTGGGTTCAGGGATAATAGTTACTTCTGACGGTTATATACTGACAAATAATCATGTAATCGAAAACCTGGGAGAGAAAATACGGGTTGAAATAAAAGGAAATCGGGTATACAAGGCAAAAATAATAGGAAAGGACCCTAAAACAGATCTTGCTGTGCTTAAAATTAACGAAAAAGACCTGCCTTACATGAAATTCGGGGATTCTAAAGCAGTTCGGATCGGGGATGTTGTGCTGGCTATTGGAAATCCTTTTGGTATAGGAGAAAGCGTTTCTATGGGAATAATCAGCGCAACCGGCAGGTCAAATATAGGGATTGTGGATTATGAAGACTTTATCCAGACAGATGCAGCGCTTAATCCCGGAAATTCCGGCGGGGCGCTGATAGATATAAGAGGGGAACTTATAGGTATAAATACGGCTATTATGACTAAAAGCGGAGGTTACGAGGGTATAAGTTTTGCTATTCCTTCAAATATGGCAATGCGGATATTTCGGGAAATACTGAAAAAAGGTAAAGTCGAGAGGGGTTGGATAGGAATAGCTGTTCAGAATATGGATTACGGCCTTCCTGAATTTCCCGGGTTTAAATTTAGCAAGGGTTTACTGGTAGTCGATGTGATTACCGGCAGTCCCGGGAATATTTCAGGTATAAAAAAAGAAGATATCCTTGTTTCAGCAAATGGAATTGGATTAAAAGACAAAAACCAGCTGAGAAATCTGGTTGCGGCATCTCCTCTTGGAGAAAATATTAATTTTAGGGTACTTCGGAATGGAGAATTTTTTGAAATTCCTGTTAATATATCAAAACTTCCTGATGATATAAATATATTTGATGTTAAACGGTGATCAGGCCTGAGCCCGGCCTCTGTGTTACCTGGTGTATAGCGGCCATTCGAGGTATTCTAAAACCTGTAAATGGCAAGTAGACCTATTGTGCCCTTAAAAAGAAATCAAAACTAATGCATAACCCCATTTTTCCAAAATGTGCTTATTAGTGTTTTAAAAAAATAAAAGATAAATAAGAAATTTTATTCAGAAATGAACAAAACGGATAAATTTTAAAAAACCTGTATACACCTCCAGGGAAGAGGTGGGCGGGCAAGGTTTTTGAAAATTTTGCAAAAGTATTTAACGGAAACTTATTAAGACCACTAATAGATTGTATTAAAAAAGTTTTTATATCTTCTCTTATACCCGTTTAATCACTCCTCATTATTATATTGATATTTTTGTATCAATAAAGCAAAATCCGTTATTATAAAGCTATGTATGTAATTTTTAAGCCTCGTAAAACGTAAAAAAAATTAATAAGCAGGGTAAATTTATGGAAGACAGGGAAAAGTTGGAAATACTTGATGAGCTGATTTTAGAAGCATATGTGATTTCAAAAGCCCAGCTTAATGCTTTAAAATTACACGAAGAACAATATTATTTCACCGGAATGAGCTATTTATCAGTTTTACTCTGCGATAAATTCAAAAAAATATGAGATCTGTTCTAGCTCCTGCAAATACACCAAAATTTTGTTAAATTATTGACAAGAACCGCCACATATAGTGTAATTCTGTATATGTGTAGTAACGTAATTGTATGGCAAGCAGAAGTTACGGCATGTAAAAACACTTAGAGTCGCGGCAATTATAAATACAGTGGAGTCGGAATTCCAGGATTCTGAAGAAATCTATTGATGTATATCAGCAGGATTGAAATAGATAATTTCAAGTCGTTCGCCAGTTCGACAGAAATCCCCTTCCTTGAAGGGTTTACAACTGTGTCCGGGCCTAACGGTTCAGGAAAGAGTAATATTATAGACAGTATCCTCTTCTGTCTTGGGCTTTCTTCATCCAAGACACTTCGGGCAGACAGGCTTTTTCACCTTATAAATACTCATAATAAAAAGAACGAAGCCAGCGTAAAGGTATGTTTTGCCAATGGAACCGGACAGGAAAAACTTTCTGTGAAAAGAAAAATCAAAAAATCCTCCGGCGGGTTTATAAGCAGTTATTATTTAAATGAAAAGACCTGTACACTAACGGAAATTCACGATGCACTGTCTGAATATAACATATCACCGGGTTGTTACAATGTTATGATGCAGGGCGATGTTACCAATATAGTCAACATCAGCCCCAATGAAAGACGAAAAATCATTGATGAGCTGGCTGGCGTGGCGGATTTTGACCGGCGGATAGAGCAGGCTAAAAAAGAGCTGGAAACTGTTGAACAGCGGGTTGAGAAATCCGGGGTCATTCTCGGGGAAATTGACTATCGGCTAGTCCAGCTGGAAGAAGAGAAAAATCATGCTTTAAAATACCAAAAATTACGTGACCAAAAACATGAACTGGAGGGAAAACTTCAGGTAGTCAGGTATTTTGAGATTAAAAATTCTTTTGAAAGACTTCATGAAAGCATACTTGACGCAAATAAAAACAGGAAAGACGAGGAGAAAAAGCTTTCTGCGCTAGTTGGAAGACTTGATGAAACCCGCAAAAAATTGTCTGAGCTTTCAGAAATAATAAAAAACAAGGGCGAAGATGAGCAGATTGAGATTAAAAAGCAAATTGAATCTTTTAAAGGTCTTATTGCAAGGAAAAAGGATAGTTTGAGACTTTCAGATAAGCAGATACAGGACAATATAAGAAATGTTGAAACCGCTAAATCCAATATTAAAGACTTAAAAAAGAAAATAAATGACTCATCATCAAAGATAAATAATAAAAACGATGAAATACAATCAATAGAAGAAAAAATTGTCGCAGAAAAACAGGAATTGGAAAGACTTTTGCAGGAAGTTTCCTGGGTAAATAAATCAGCTTCTGATGGGATAAAAAAAAGAAACAGCCTTAGAAAACAACTGGAAGATAAACGAGATAAGGAAGCCGTTGTTATAAAAGAAAAATATTCAGTAGAAGAAAAGGTTTCCCGACTTGAAAAAGATATAGTTGCTGCCCAGGAAGCTATTAAAGAGGCTGAGGAACTTAAATCTTCCGAACTGGAGAGGAGAAATATTCTTGAAACCCAGGTTCAGGAGCTTGAAAAGGAATTAAAAGACTATGAAATAGTCCAGAAGAATAATCTGGAATATCTGGATGATTTAAAAAACGAAATAAGCGACTTAAACCATAATATAAATGCCGCATACAGAAAAATGACCCAGCTGGAAGCAACGAAACGGGCTTCTGAAGAAGCAGGGTTCGGCAGGGCAATTGATACCATAATGAATTCCGACGTGGAAGGTATCCATGCTCCGCTGTCCAAGCTGGGCAAAGTCAACAAGGAATACTCAACCGCTCTAGAAATAGCGATGGGTGGAAGAATGAGATGCATTGTTGTAGATGATGATGAGGTTGCCCGAATTGCCATAGAGGTTCTCAAGTCATCACAGGCTGGAAGGGCGACTTTCCTTCCGCTTAACAAGATGAAACCACGCCCCTGGGGCATGAAACCACCTAAAGACCAGGGTGTAATCGACTTTGCCATAAACCTCATTGAGTTTGATTCCCTTTATGACCCTGCGTTTTACTATGCCCTGAGCGATACCCTGGTTGTGGAAGACGCATTTGCCGCAAAGAAATTTATGGGCAAGTATCGTATGGTTACGCTTGACGGCAGCTTGATTGAAAAAACAGGAGCTATGACCGGCGGGTCTGTGCAGAAAACCGGCCTTAAGTTTGCCAGTTCGCAGGATGAGGAGCTTAATACTCTTAAAGATAGATTCCAGAAGCTTCAAGATCGGGCCATTGAGCTGGAAAACAAAAAGCGGGATACTGAAAAAAAGCTTGACAAGGTAAGACAGGACTATTCAGAAGCCTCAACCGAGCTTAATAAGAAGAGATTTGAGCTGGAGAACTTTGATAAAAACACCAAAGACGCTGATGCAAAGATAATCAAAAATCAGGAATTAATTGAAACTAAAAAACCGGAGTTGGAAGCTGTACAGATTGTACTTTACGACAAGGATACAATACTTGAAAACCTGGCAAATGAAATAAAATCTATTTCCCGGGAAATAGAAGAAGTTGAAAAATCCCTGCCTGAGGATGAACTCACTAAACTAAACGACCTGACCCAAAATATAGAAAAAGAAATCAAGAAATATGAATCAGAGTTGGCAACCTGCCAGAACGATATAAAAGCTGTGAAAATGGAGATTGAGTTTAATGAAAACTCTATAAATATTCACAACGAGAGAATTGAGCATTTACACCAGGAAAATAAAACCCTGGAAACGGAAAAGGAAACATTCACAGCGGATATTTCCCGAACCGAGGATAGACTGGGCGAGCTTCAGGAAAAAATGAATGCTATAGGCTCGGAATTAAGCGGTCTTCAGGAACAAAGAGAAGCCTTAAATACCGAGGCATCCGATCTTGAGCGGAATAAAATCGGGGTTGAAACCAAAATTGAACGACTCACCGAGCAGGTTGAAGCGTTTAAAACCAGAAGAAAAGAACTTGAGCCTGAGCTTGATGAAATCAGAAAAGAGCTTATTGAAGAAGGATATGAAATTGTCCAGCTTAAACCTACTGAAATATCAGTTGAGCAGGTAACTAAAAATATTATGAAGCTGGAAAGACAGATGACAGAGATGGAACCTGTCAACATGAAAGCCCTGAGCGAGTATGATGAGGTTAAAGTACGAAAAGATGAGCTTGAAAACAGGATAAATACCCTGACCAGCGAGAAAAATCAGATTATAGACCGGATGAACGGCTATGAAGAGATGAAAATCAAGTCTTTCAGAGAAACCTTTGACCAGATAAATACCAATTTTAAGGTTATATTCAACCAGTTATCTGACGGAGAAGGCAAAATCATCCTTGAAAATGACATAAACCCTCTGGCTGGCGGACTTACAATAGAAGCCCAGCCCAGGGGCAAGAAAATGCAGAGGCTGGAATCAATGAGCGGCGGCGAGAAATCGCTCACTGCATTAGCGTTTGTTTTCGCTATACAGCGATATTTGCCAGCTCCTTTCTATGCTTTTGATGAGGTTGATATGCACCTTGACGGAATCAACTCTGAAAAACTTGCCCGGATGATAAAAACACATTCATCAAATGCTCAGTTTATAGTGGTATCTTTGAGAAAACCAATGATAGAAGCTGCAGACAGGACTATAGGTGTTACACAAAAGAACAATGGTATTACAAAAGTAACGGGTGTGAGATTACATGGATAATAATGTTCTGAAAATGCATCCGGAACAACAGGTTATACCGGAGCAAAATATAACAAAGCCCCGCACAAAAGAATCGCCGGTTGACGGTATAGAAATACTTGTTGATATGGCAAAAAGCGGGAAAATTGACCCATGGAATATTGATATTGCTGATGTAACAGATAAGTATCTCCAGAAACTCGTGGAGATAAAATCCTATAACCTTAAACTCACCGGGAGGACGCTGTTTTTTGCCGCACTCCTGTTAAGGCTAAAATCAGACGTGCTGGAAGGAATCAGTGTTTTTGACGAGGAACCCCCGGAACCTGAAATTTTTGAGGAGTTTGAAACACCGGAAGAGATTGAGGAGAGCATTAATTACAATAACGTAATTTCTCTTGACCAGGTACTGGAAAGACGTACCAGTGTCCGGCTTCATAAAGAACGTGTGGTAACGCTTGAGGACCTGATTAAGCAGCTGGAATTTTATGAAAAGCTGGATAAAAAACTTGCCCAAAAAAACAGACAACAGAAGGCTTCTCAGAAAATCCGCTCATACGAAAATTTTACTTCTGAAGACATAGTTAACATGGCGCATGATGAGTACATTGAAAACAGCGTAGCCGTGCTTCAGGAGAGCCTTACAAAGTTATTTGAGACTGACGAAAAAATAGAATTATCCAAGCTTATACAGACCGGTATGGACAAGGTTTCTGCATACATTGCCCTGTTGTTCCTCGCCTCAAGAAGCAGGATTGAGCTGGTTCAGGACGAGTTTTACTCTGACCTGTACGTGGTTCAGGAAAATGAGACCGTAGAAAATGAAAGCAGTATAAAGGATTAATTATGAGTAAGAAGAAAAAAGCTATAGAAAAAGAGATAGACTACAATATCAGTATTAAAAATAATCACTGGAATGCGTTCATTTTATCGCTTGCAGGGTCTTTAGGATTGATATTCACCGGTTTTAGCCCCGTTAAATCCATTTTTATACTTGTAGGCTTGAGTTTTGCTTTTTTATTTTTTTATACCTACTTAAATAAAGTAGATGAATTAAAATATTTAATAAAGAAATTGGAGGAGGAATAATATATGGAAATACAAATAAATATACAGGAAATTATAGGACTGGTAGCGTTGGTAATCCTCTTCTTTATGATGTTACACCATGTTAGAACAATGAAGAAACAGGATGAAGACTTCATAAAAAGACTGGAAAAAAAATAAGTAATGACCCTGAGAAGCAGAATAGAGGCGGTGCTGTTTGTAATCGGAAAAGCCGCCACAGTAGAGGAAATAGCAGAAGTTCTGTCTAAGGACCCCGCAGAGGTAGAGACAGAGTTGCTGGAGCTTATTATGGACTATTCTTCACGAGAGAGCGCCCTGGAAATTGACGATGAGAACGGATATATAATTCAGGTTCGGGAAGAATATAAAGATATTGTGGAAAAACTGGTTCCGGTGGAATTAAAACCCTCAGTACTGCGGACGCTATCGGTAATTGCCCTGAAAGAACCCATCAGGCAGGCGAAGTTAAAAGAATTGAGGGGGGTTACAGCATATGACCATGTGGGAGAGCTGCTTGAAAAAGGGTTGATATCCAGAAGAAAAGATAAAAACGGCAAGTCGTTTATCTTAAAAACGACCTCTAAATTTGCGGAATACTTCAAGCTCAAAGGCGATACCAGGGCCCTGGCGAAAATCCTCGATCTTCACAAACCATCTAAAGATGAACCGGAGTTAGGGGAAGACCGCTCTGAAAACGAGCAAGAAACTACTTCTCAAGCTTAAAAAGCATTTTATACAGCCTGTCTTCCACATACAGGCCCATGTCATAATATTTGCCGTCCTCAACCAGGTTAAACTCGGCTTTTGCCCTGGACGGTTTTGGGGGATTGCGGTGTTCCATAATATAATTATACGGCCATTTAATTATGTTCCATACCGCCACAAACGGTTTTGCATACCATTTAGGGTCAGGTTTTTGAGGCTCAGGGAAAATCTCGGCCGGGTTTACCAGGTATTTTTTATAAATTGGAACTGCTCCGACCACTCTTCCGTTTTGTTTAAAAATAGCAAAGTTATATCCGTCTTTTTTTTCGGGTTTTACAAGGTAATATCCCCTGTTTAAGAGTATTTTTTGGTTTCTTAATTTCACCGGAAGCCTGACCAGAACGTAAGGAGAAACAACATATTTCTCGTAATCTTCGGCTTCCTCCGGATCAACCCCGGTTTCGTACATAAAGTCCAGAATCGGCATATCTTCGTATATCAAGTCATAGTTAGCATCCCTAAACCCGTAACCGGGTAAACTCCCGAATAGGCCGGAAATAAATACAAACATAAGTATTTTGGCAAGAACTTTCTTCATAAAAAACCTGTTTATTATTACAAATTTTACTTAAAATGGAAAAAAAAACCACTTTTTAGTATTGTATTCTTATTATAGTGAATAGCCTGAATAAATTAATGGTAACTTTAAATGAGTTTTTTTAATACTCTTAAAAACGTGACAAAATCCACAATAAAAGACGACTGTCTGGTAATGGCCGGGAGTATGGCATTTAATCTTATACTTACGTTATTTCCCTTTATAATAGCTATAACTGCGATATTCGGTACTATCGGAACAGAGCAGACTGTCAATCAAATTATGGTATCAGTAAAATCAGTTGCTCCTTCAGGAGCGCTTTATGTGGTAGAACAGACTCTCAGGGAAACCCTGAACACTTCGTCCAAGGGAATCCTTACTATAAGTTTCCTGATAGGAATTGTATTTGCGTCTAATGCAATGAATGTACTTAGAAAACTTTTGAATAAAGCGTACGGCGTTCCTGAAACCAGGTCAATATGGAAAATACGTGCCATAACTTTATGGGTTATAGTCCTATTTATACTGGCTATGTTTGTTATAACCAATATGATCATTATGGGCAGGGTTATACTTGTTTTTCTTGATAGCCATATAGGCCTGCCTGAAAATTTAATTAATACAATTAATTTTGTAAGATGGCCTGTAACTTTCCTTATGCTGTTTATAATCGGTTTTATTATTTATTACTTTATCCCCAATATTTCCGCAACATTTAAAAATCGTTTATTAAGCACATTCCCCGGAACTTTGTTCTTTACTCTGGTATGGTTAGGTATGTCAAGGCTTTTTGGGCTTTATGTAGAAAATTTTGCCCAGTATAACAAGGTTTACGGTACATTCGGAGCGGTAATAATTCTTCTTTTATGGCTTTATTACACTGCATTGGTGATTATAATTGGCGGAGAGGTTAATTCCGAGGTTTACCGACAAATCAAGACAAAAGAAATTTAATAAATAATAATTTATAATTATTACGTCTGATAATATTGTATATGATAAAAACAGGTATGCGAATAGTTGTAACAGTTTACTTTTTAACATATTGTGCTCTTAAAAAGAAATCAAGACTATTGCATAAAC
>Ga0208075_1000513_pt1 | contig 18801 bp, 15 predicted proteins | sample HotLakmasection5_FD_184728 | JGI IMG/M metagenome (GOLD analysis project Ga0208075, IMG submission 184728) | Hypersaline microbial mat communities from Hot Lake, Washington, USA - Section #5 (SPAdes) | ecosystem: Environmental > Aquatic > Non-marine Saline and Alkaline > Hypersaline > Microbial... | reverse complement strand
CTGACCCGTCAGGGACAGCACATGGGTAGAAAAAAAAGATGTTTTAATTCTACCCAAAGCATCGCAGATGCGATCCCTGAAGTTCACTAAGGAATCACAAATTCAACCCTTTAAAATTGATCCATGGATTAAGCCTGTGCTGGTTCTGCTTCCGGATTCTTCCCGTAAAATTTCAGAATGAAATAGAGAATAACGAGTCCGGCCAGGAGTCCCCAAACCGGGTGAATCCATTCGAAAGCAGCCGGCAGCTCACCCACTACCAAAGCTACAAACGCTACTACCAGGGCATAGGGTAACTGAGTTCGCACGTGATCGATCAGGTCGCAGGCAGAAGACATGGCGCTGAGAACGGTTGTATCTGATATTGGTGAACAGTGATCCCCAAATACAGCTCCTGCCATCACGGAACTGACCGCTCCGAGCAGAATTCCGTAGTTTTCACCTCCGGCAAACCCAACTCCGGCTCCCATTGCTATTGCCAGAGGTACAACTACCGGAAACAGGATGGCCATCGTTCCCCAGGATGTTCCCGTTGAAAATGCGGTGACTGCAGCAATAAAAAAGACCAGTCCGGGGAGTAATGATAGCGGAAGGGTATCTTCAAGAAGGCTGGCCAAATAGGTGCCTGTACCAACTTCCTGTGTTACACCGCCAAGACCCCAGGCCAGAATCAAGATAATAACGGCCATCAGCATAGATTGCATGCCTCCCACCCAGGATTCCAATGCCTGGTTGATCGTCAATATTTTCTGGAACACCACCATTGCTATTGCCACAAGACACCCTGTAAAAGATGCCCATAGCAAAGCAGCAAACGGATCAGCGTTTCCAATAATAGCTGTCAATCCACCCTCACCCGGCTCTAAACCGGCACTTCCTGTACTGTAAAGTCCGTAGAGTGCGACGACAATGACCGATAAAACGGGGAACGCAGCATTCTGCCACCGTTTGGGTTTGTCCTCATTGGGCTGCAAACTTGAAAGGCTGGTATCTGTTGCGGGCATGGATCCTTCACGAATGACACCCCCACCGGATGCCGCTCGTTTCTCAGCATCATACATAGGGCCGAATTCCCGTTTCATGATGATGGTCATCAGAACAAAAGCGAGTGCTAGAATTGGATAAAATAAATAGGGCACAGAATGCAGGAAAATGGTAAAAGCATTGTCAGCTCCGGCCATCAATTGAGCAGAAAGCTCCGGGTCAGCGGTAGTTTCTGCGATGCCGGATAAGGAGTTTTGAATCTGAGTGATTTCAAAACCAATCCAGGTTGTAATAACGGCACTGACCGCCAGCGGAGCCGCAGTGGAGTCCACAATGTAAGAGAGTTTCTCCCGGGAAATCTTCAGGCGATCTGTCATTGGGCGGAGAGCGTTACCCCGAATCAGGGTGTTGGCATAATCGTCAAAAAAGATAAAGAGAGCAGAAGCCCAGGAGAGGAGCTGGCCACGCTTACGATTCGTGGCAAATTTGCCCAAAATATCAACGGCACCCTGGGTTCCGCCACCTCTCGACATCACCCCTACCATTCCTCCCAGCAACATGCTGAAGACGATAATGGCAATGTGATCGGCGTTTACCAGTGCATTTACGAGCAGATCAAGAGATTCGGCTGTTCCTGCAAATGGATTCAGATTTACCAAAAAGAGCGCGCCTATCCAGATTCCTGCAAATAGTGACAAGACTACTTCACGGGTTATTAATGCCAGCCCGATAGCAACGATAGGCGGTATTAAACTGATCCAGGTTCCGTAGTAACCATTTTCTGTGGTTTCACTTTGCATCATCGCTTGAACATCAATCCAGCCGAAGAGCAAGGAGGAGAGAAGCATAAAGCCGATTAAATAACCAAATTTTTTCATGTCTGTGTGTTATGGGTAAACATTTTTTCTGCAATGAAAATAGAAGGATTAGCATTAAATACAATCCCAAAAATGAATTCAAAAAAACGATCAGTTTAAAAGCGGATCAAGTCAGTCGACACTCATTGCGATTTTTGATATGTTTAGATTAAAATGGCGAGGCAATCAGCTGAGCTTTAATCGGGTTTCAAAACAGGGCATTTCATTGACAAAAAGCAACAGATCCAAAAATCGATTTAGCCGGAGAAGATCTGAATTGGTGAAAACCATTGAAGAGAAAGGAATCAAAGATCAACGTGTTTTACAGGCGATACACGCTATTCCGCGACACCTTTTTGTTGATACGGCTTTCGAAAACAGGGCTTATGAGGATTCTGCTCTGCCTATCGGAAAAGGCCAGACGATATCTCAGCCTTATACGGTAGCAGCCCAGACCGAACTCCTGGAAGTTGAAAAGGGTGATAAAATACTTGAAATAGGAACGGGCTCCGGATATCAGGCCGCTGTGCTGTGTGAACTCGGCGCTGACGTGTACAGTGTTGAACGCCATGAAAAACTTTATCGAAGTGCGAAAGAGATATTGCAGGAGCTGGGTTATCGGCCAAATTTGAAGCTAGGCGACGGTACTCTTGGCTGGAGCGCCTACGCACCTTATGATGCCATTGTTGTGACAGCCGGAGCTCCGGTTGTGCCCGAAGACTTAAAGCATCAGCTCAAAATTGGCGGACGGCTGGTTGTTCCTGTCGGAGATCAAAAAAGCCAGGTGATGTACCGGATCACCCGTACGGGAGAGGATGAGTTCAGGGAAGAGAGGCTGAATCACTTTAAGTTTGTACCACTGATCGGGGAGAAAGGTTGGGACTAACTTAGCAGTTTTGAAAAAATATCCAGTGTTTGCACTTCATTGAACTGCCTTTAAAATCACTGGAAGAGTTTTACAAATCCTTCTGTTTTAATATTAAATGCAGGTTCAAATAATTGTAAAAACGTTCCCTGGCACAGCATAGGTTTTCGACTATTGACTACTTAAAAAGGTTGATTGTATACACTCAGGGCATAAAATGAGTATAAATCTAATCTTTGTTAAAATTTCACTCTCGCCTTTACTTCACTCTCTTGCAGCCACTTAGTGACTAATTCTGTCATTTCAAAAAAATCAGGGATAGGAACGAGAAGCCGCGATGGGGCTGTTGTGCATTCATTCTGATGAAAAATTTTAATGATTCAGAACCTTAACCCCAACAAATCAAAGAAAAAATGAAACGATTTAAAATGATGAGTATGCTGGCATTGGCTGTTTGCTTCATGGCAATGGCTCCGTACAGTACTTCAACGAATGATCACGATCACCACGATATTGTGAGCTTAGCTCAGGATACCGAAAACCTGTCAACACTAGTTGCAGCTATTGAGGCAGCCGGACTGGTTGATGTTCTGAAAGGTGACGGACCATTCACGGTATTTGCTCCAACTAATGAGGCATTTGAAGCACTGCCTGACGGAACAGTTGAAAGTTTACTGATGCCGGAAAACCGGGATCAGCTGGTTGAAATTCTGACCTATCATGTGATTCCTTCCGAAGTTATGTCAGGTGATCTGAGTGATGGAATGACTGCTGAGACTGTGGAAGGTTCGGAAGTAACAATATCTGTGAGTGATTCTGGAGTGAGTGTAAACGACGCAAATGTTGAAACTGCAGACATTGAGGCCTCAAACGGTGTGATCCACATTGTTGACGCTGTGATTCTTCCGCCGGAAGATAATTCAGGGTACTAATTCGTATTACTGAATTGTTTTGATTGACCAAGCCCGGTTCTTACAGAGCCGGGCTTTTTTTATCTCAAATATCATCTTTTGGGTCAAATCCGCAGTTCACGATCAACGAGTTGTTTGTAAAGATTTTCAAGAGTTTCAGTAAGTTGAGTATCTGTATTTATCCTGATAAGTCGAGAACCGGATAGATCAACGGGATCTTCATATTTGGCGGTGAGTTTTTCAAAGTCCTCCAAACGGGCGTCGGATACGGTTGTTTTCTCTTTTTCTCGCGCTTTTAAACGGGAGATAATGGTTTTGTCTGAAGCCTGAGCTTCTATAAACATATAATCGACCTGCGTTGAATCCAAAAGCTCAGCCAATCTTTGTCGGTTTGATCTCATACTGAATGTTGCATCGAGGATTACGCTTTTTCCTTTTCCAAAGTGGGTTTTGACATTCTCAAATAGATATTGGTATGTCTTTTCAGACATCTCAGCAGAGTAAAGTTTCTCTCGTTTTGATGAAGTTGGGCGTTCATACAATGGAAGACCCGCAAGGTTTTTTCTTATTCGGTCAGATGAGATATAATCGATGTTCAATGTTGCTGCCAGGTGTTCGGCCAATGTGCTTTTTCCGGTTCCAATTCGTCCCATAAATATCAATACAATTGGTTGGGATCCCAGTAAGGCATACCGGAGGGAGAGATGGAAATAATCAGTAGCCGTTTGTTGTAATTTGGCTTTTCTATTTGGTGAATTCTCTTCCCCGGTACTCTGTAGGCTCTTAACTTTCCCTTTAACATAGCCCCGGTAGCATTTATAAAAATCGATGATTTTAGACAAATCAGGGTCATCGAGTTTCTGCGCCATCTGATCAACAAAATAGCGGCTTTCATTCCGCCGGTCTTGAAAATCCAAGTCCATCGCCAGATAGGCCAGGTCGGCAGCCAGGTCGCCACAGCGAAATCTCTCGTTGAACTCAATGCAATCGTAAATGCAGATACTATCGGGCCTGATGTGAATATGTTCGAGGTGCAGATCCCCGTGCCCGTCTACGATTCGCTTTTGGGAAATCCGCCGATGGAAAAGCGACTGATGCGTTTCAAAATATCGATCGGTAAAATACTTAATGGCCTGATACTCTTCATTCTCAATGGTCTTGCCGATGAAAGATTTCGTTTGTTGAAAGTTTTCATCCGTGTTGAACCGGATCTGTTCAATTTCTCCATACTTAAGAACATCATCGTCGGGTTCCTGCTCCTGATAGAAATCAGCCAGTTTTTCGGCGACTCGATCCATGTGCTGATCGGTGAGGGTATCGTTTTCGATATAGGAATACAGAAAATACTTTTGATCGAGCTTTTTCATTTTTACGGCATATTCTACAATCTCACCCGATGAGTCTGAACTGAATGTAAATGAATTGCCATCTCTAAAGATCGGAATGACTCCAAGATATATATCAGAACAAAGCCTGCGGTTAAGCTCGACTTCCCGTTCGCAAAAATGTTTTCGTTTATCGAGGGTGCTGTAGTCGAGAAAACCGAAGTCAACCGGCTTTTTAATTTTATAGACAAAAGGCGGAGCTATAAACACATGGGAAATATGCGTCTGAATGTGTTTTACACTTTCAGGTTCATGAGAGTAAGATTTGCGGTTATCTAAGAATTCCCACAACCTGTTTGTGGACTCTGACTCAATTCCGGATTTACTCATGTTTGTATCAGCCTGTTCTTTATCCTGAACTTATGTTACTTAATTTCACATATCTCAAATGGCCTATGTTTAAACAAATTCCAAAAAATCTGAGGCACTCACAAAGTTTAGTTCAACAAATAGATCAAAATACCGATAAGGGCTATATCTGAAATTTATTAATAAGACTTTGATGAATCGGTTTGTTTTAACTACTTCACAATGAGATCCATCTCCCAACCGCTGTCGATCAAGATGAGATTTTCGTCATTATTTTTCCGACATCGTTCGTGAAAAGAAAGACATACAAGGTTTACATTATAAGTCATTCTGAGCATGCGAAGAATCTCCAGAATCCGGAATATGTTCAGCCTCTGAAAATTATTTTGCATCTTTTGAATTTTAATTCTACACTTGTAGAAACAGTTCTAACAATGTAGAATGATGAAGCTATCAAAATCTGAAGAACAACTGATGCAGTACATCTGGAAGAGTAAAAAAGCGTTCATGAATGAACTGCTTGAGATGTACCCGGAGCCGAAACCGGCCAATACAACTGTGGCCACACTATTAAAAAGGATGAAAGACAAGGGATTTATCGACTATAAACAGATGGGCCGATCCCGGCAGTACTATCCCGTCGTTAAAAAATCGGACTACTTTTCGCGGCACATTAACGGGCTGATTAAAAAATACTTTAATGATTCCCCGTCAACATTTGCTTCATTTTTTACCCGGGAGACCGACTTGACGAAAGAGCAATTGGAGGAGTTGCAGAATATTGTTGAGCAAGAGATTAAGAGGAGGGAAAAATGATTTCGTACCTGATCTATTCATCCATAAGCCTTGCGCTGTTGCTTTTCATTTATCGATTTTTCCTGGAAAAGGAGAAGCGGTTTACCTTCAACCGGGTATTTCTTCTTTGGTGCCTCATTTTTTCCTTTCTCATTCCTTTGATCCCGATTGGTTTGGCTCAGTCTGAAATGCCGTGGTCTGCATTATTTGCCAGTGGGGAGACAGAGAAAACAAGCTATGCGATTTCTGAAGGCTTGTGGCTGGAATCTGATGTTCAGGCTACAGCCATGGAAAATGAGTCAGCCGCAATTTCGAGTAAGACACTCTACGCAATCGCATTCCTTATTTATGTTTCGATATCGGCTCTGCTGTTCATCAGGCTGATACGAATTATTCACAGGATCCAGCTAAAGATCCGGCGCAATCCAAAACGGTTCATTCAGGGCTGTGAAGTTGTACTGCTTAATGAATATGTGGTGCCGCACACGTTTATCAACACGGTTTTTCTGAACAGGAAGCAGTTTGAACACAGCAATATTCCTCAGGAGGTGCTCAACCATGAGTTTACCCATGCCCGGCAGAAGCATTCACTGGACATCCTCTTCGTCGAGATTTTAAAAATCATCTTCTGGTTCAATCCGCTGCTCTATCTCTATAAGCACGCGATTGCGCTCAATCACGAATATCTGGCTGATGAGGCGGTGATATCAAAAGGGACTGTCATAAAAAACTATCAGCGTATGCTGCTGAAAACAATGGAGGGAAGTGCTATACACGGATTGGTAAGCAGCTTCAATTTTTCCTTAACCAAACGGAGACTACAAATGATGACTCAAACTAAAACCAAAGGGAAGTTTTTGTTTAAGCTTGCCATGCTGCTGCCGCTTTTTGCAGGGTTGTCCCTGATGCTGGGATGTGAGCCGACCACAAATGAGGTTACGGATGAAATTGAATCAGTTGATGAAGTGAGCATTGAAATTCTGGATGATAGTGTACTGCTCGTGAATGAAAAACCCATGACTTTGGATGAACTGGAGGGTTATCTGTCAGACCTGCCCAAAAGTCCGGAGCTGGTTCAGATGAAAGTAAATCCGGATGCAGAGTTTGGCGTTATTACGGATGTTCAAACGATCCTTCGAAAATATGATGCACTTCGAATTAGTTATTCCACGATGACTGAAGGAGCACCGGACAGCCTGGAAGAGGTAACCGATCGGTTTTTAAAAGCTGCGGATGAGTATATGAAAATTGATCCGGATAGTATTACTGAAGAGGAGCTGCAGAGGGAGTACGAAGTTGTTACGGAACTGTATGAAGAGATCCTGAATTTTGAGAATAAGGATCCTCAAGACCCGCCGCCACCTCCGCTGGTTCCATCACCGGAAAAGCGTTTGGAGGGCAGTGGGGATCTGAATTTACCACCGGCTCCTCCCGCACCACCGACTCCTGTGGAGAAAGGAGACCTGATGCAGATCTTAATGAACAGTCAGGGCATGCTGTTAATGAATGAAGAGCCTGCAGAATTCAACGATGTGAGAGAGAATATCAAACAGTTCGTGGAGAGCGGCGCCTCAAGCCCGTCCAAAGCGGTCATTGGAGTAAAGACCGCTCAAGACACACCGTATGATCTGTACCTTGATCTGCTGGATGAAATCAAGGCGGCCTATGCTGAGCTAAGAAATGAAGAGACTCATAATCAATTCGGCCGGTCCTTTGCGTCGCTCAGGGAGAACAGTTCACAGATGGAAAGGATAAAAGAGGCTTATCCGATGAAGCTCTCTATAGATCCGCCCGATGAAAAAAGTGAAGCAAGTGAAAAAATGATTTCATTAAAGTAAAACAGGAAATGTAAAAGCAGATAACATGAATGCTTATTTAATCGAATCGACACTCATTTTGTTCTTCTTGTTGGGAGTTTATAAACTTCTTTTGGAAGGAGAAAAGGTCTATCAATTCAATCGGTTTTTTCTGATCGGAGCCATACTTTTTGGATTGACTGCCCCATTGATAAGTGTAGATCTCAATATTTTTAACTCAATGCCAAGAGTTGAGTATGAAAGTATGATGCCGTTGTCTCTTGAATCAGAATCTCCTTCTCCACAAACGGATCAGATCAAAAATGAGACAGATATAGAAATCGCTACAAGTGATGATACTGAAAAGAACATGGGACCGGCTTTATCCGATGTTAATACAGAAAGCCTTATTTCTCCGGCAAATATTATAATTGTTGTTTATTTGCTGGGTTTGGGCTTTATGGGATTTAGGTTCACTCTTAGTCTCCAGACCCTTCTCTCATCTTTATCACATTATGAGGCAAGGGTATATAAAGGAAAAGAACTCTTTCTTACTGGTCAATCTATTGCCCCGTTTACTTTTTTCTCTTGGATATTCATCAGCAAAAAAGATTTTGAAGCAGGAGAGATTTCTGAATCCATCCTTCAACATGAATTAACCCACGCTCAACAGCTTCACACTCTGGATGTTTTATTTGTTGAAGTGCTCAAAGTCGTGTTTTGGTTCAATCCGGTATTCTATTTCTACAAACGTGCCATTCAGCTCAATCATGAATTCATTGCTGATGAGAAAGTCATTTCAACCTCGAAAGATGTTGCCGGTTATCAGAAACTTATTCTGAAAATGGTAAACCGCTCGTCAGGATTAAGTCTTAGCAGCAGTTTTAACTATCCATCTACAAAAAAACGATTTAATATGATGATTAAGGAATTTTCTCCAATCCGTTCCTATTCAAAGAAGATGTTGCTGCTTCCAATAATATTGGCGACAACATTGATGTTTTGCACTACTCAAGAGAGTGAATATCCGCAAAAAGTGACGGGTAATAATGATAAACTGTATTCCAATGTTGATTTATATATCGATCCGGATCGGGCTGATGAATTAGGAATTGAGAAAAGAGGTACAGGCATTATGTTTGATGAAACCGGAAATCCTTTTACTGGAACCCAGCAAGTAAGACATGTTAGTAATGATAGTCTCTACAGTGAAACGGTTTATATGGATGGGGTTTTAAAGAGTAATACAGTATATAACGAAGATGGTACCTTAATGGGGAAATATGAGTTCGATTATATTGGGGAGAAGTTTTTAACTACCAAACGCTTTAATAAAGATGGTTTATTGATTGAAGAATGGATATCACCTACTGCTGATGATACTCTTGGTTCTATAAAACAATGGCATTCAAACGGCCAACTTAAGTTTGAGATGACTTTTAAAGAGAACTTGATATATCACGGTTTGATGACCAGGTACAATGAAAATGGAGATGTTATTAAACAGGAGAAGTATGAGAATGGGGAATTGGTGGAAAAGGTTAAATAAAAAAACTAAGAGATTAATTCTATAAAAATGTCCACTATTCCGCCCGATGAAAAGTGATTGACTGAGTGTTACTCAACGGTTACAGAATTACCGGGAATTAAAATCAGTTCGTCTTGCCTGGTTTTTGCCCGAATTTCAAAATCCCATTCACCCTTTGGAATTTCATGCTTCCATTGATTGCCGGATATGTACATAAATCCTGTCAGCAATTTTTCTTCCTCGGGTTTGAGGGTGAAGATGAGTAGTTCGTCCATACAGACCCAATCTTGGGGCAATTGGTTGTGCCAAATCAGTTCTCTATCACTGCCGGATGAATCGTAAGCCAGAACCTGAAACGCACAAGTACCGGCTTCGATCCGTGTTGTGTCGCTTGAAGTATTTTCAGCCCAAATTTCTGTTTCAAGTGATTGGCTTACTCGATCCCATTTGATATCTGCCTGTAGCTGAATGCTATCCTCTATCATAATGCTGTGAGTAGGCAGTCCCGGTTCATCAAGACTCTCTAAACGTTTTTCACAAGAGGCGAATGAAAAAATGAATAACAACGATAGAGAATAGACGGGAAGTGATATTTTTTGAAATAGAATCATCACTTCCCTAAATCTTAAAAATAGACCGACAATCCAAATCTTACTCCATCTCCACCTAAGCTAAATGAAGTAGTGTTGATCCTGTTAGTGTTTTCAACTGAGTTTGACTCAGTAGTCTGTTTTATACGCCTATGATTCACTTGAATTGCCCCATGATATTCGGCATGCAAGCTGATCGAAGAGTGGAAAAACCATTCAACTCCTGCATATCCAATTCCGGAAATACCATATAAGGCAGACCGATCTGTTATTTTTGAATTTGTTTCATCCCGAACCGATCGTTCATATCCAAAATTGACTCCTGGACCATAGCCATAGTAAAACTTAATCTCTGAGTCAGGATTAGTATAGTGCATTCGGGTGTATTCCATTCCCAGGTTTATATCTGCAATTGAATCATCACGATCGTTATTATTGTTTGGAAAATCACTTGTTGTATATCGAGAGTTTAAACTTAAACCAACTCGGTTAGCCCTGTCTTCCGACAGATGACGCTTGTAGGAGAAGAGCGTTCCTGAAAAGGAGTTCAAATTAAAGTTATCGGAGATTTGAAATTGAAGGGCTTTCGAACCTTCTTGCAGTGGTAAAGTGTCGTCGCTATTCTGTGCTTGTAAAGTCGATAATGCGAAAAGAGGTGAGAGAAGCGCGATAGTGAGTAATTTATTAATGGAAGTCATAGTAGTTGTTAGCTTTGCTATTAAGTGGTTGATGTGAATACAATTAAAGACGAGAAAAAGCGGTTCACAATAGCATGATTATGCGGGTTGAGAATAATAAAGACAAATTCCCTTTTGAGTTTTGCTGCGTGCCTTTTGCAGTCCCGAGAATTCGGGAAGTCCTGAGTCCTGAAAATAAAAAAACCCGAACCGGCTTTCGCCAATTCGGGCTTTGATAAAATTCAATATTCAGTCCGGTTTACTTCGGATTCAGAATATTGTCAATTCTTCGTTCTGCATCAGCAAGGTGAATTCGGGTTGCGCGGTTACTCACATTATTGCGTGAGCTATTGATATCGCGCTGCAGTATTTCGAGCTGTTCCCGGACAATCGGGCGAATATCGGACTGGCTAACATCAATCGATGTGAAACCTGCAAACTGACGGAATGCGGCCGGAACATTTGGCAGCTCTTCTGTCATCAGATACTCCATTCGTTCAATATATGCACGCTGTAGGTTTCTTCTGTAGACGGAGATCTCACGGTTTCTGTCGAGCTCGGTCCAGATAGTGCCGCGAACGTCATCCATAAATTCATACGGAGTGTACACATCTTCGTCAAGCCTGTTGTCGTACTCGATCAAACGTGCAATACGTTGCGGATCGATCAGGTTGTTCAATGCGGAAACTTGTCTTCCGCGGAAGTTATCAACAAAATCGGCCTGGTTCACACGGCTCAGGATATCCTGATTCAGGATCCAGGAAGGATCAGAGAAAGCGTGGGTTCTAAGAAAGTCCATCGCTTCTTTCTGAAGATCTTTCGGAGTCGGTTCGTAAACACCGCCTTCCTGGTCAAACGTTTTGTCGTTTTCATAAACCCCGCCCACATTCTGGGTAACGTGGCCCATATATCGGCTCCACTGTCCCAGAATTTGACCATAAAGTTCATCCAGCTCAGAGAAATCCTCACCGTACTCACTAATCCAGTCGATCAGATTGTCGGTAATTACCTGCAGGTTTGCAATGCCGTAGGTGCTGGCTTTCATGCTGTTGTCTCCCAGATCTTCATTCTGAGATCTTGGATCAATTTTGGAACTGGTCTGGCGTCCATAAAAGTAAACAGGATCGTCTGCACGTTCCTTAGTCCATTCGTGCAGCTGTTCTTTCTGCTCTTCAAGCGACATGTCACCGAACCAGGTGTATCCCCATTTCACGGCCCACTTGTCATATTCACCAACGCGAGGGAAGAAGTTTTCTACTCCGTCACCCGGTTGTGCAATATAATTGAATCTGGCGTAGTCCATAATGGATGGAGCTGTACCATGATCATCGGTGTACGAAGGTGACCGAAGTGAATCGACCGGTACGGCTGCACTGGAGCCAAAGTTATGCGGAAGTCCGAGTGTGTGACCTACTTCGTGAGCTCCAACAAATCGAATCAACTCACCCATAACCTCGTCATCAAACTGAACGGCACGAGCTTCAGGATTAGCAGCTGCTGTCTGGATGAAATACCAGTTTCTCAGAAGGCGCATCACGTTGTGATACCAGCCAATTGCTGAAGTCATAATCTGACCTGAACGAGGATCATGTACGTGAGGACCGAATGCATTTTGAATCGGGGAAGCAAAATAACGGATGGTTGGATAGCGTGCATCTTCCAGGCTAAAGTCCGGATCTTCTTCCGGGGTTGGTGCCATTTTTCCATAGATAGCGTTTTTGAATCCGGCTTCTTCAAAAGCAACCTGCCAGTCGTCTACACCTTGTATCAGATATTCTCTCCACTCTTTTGGAGTTGCAGGATCTATGTAAAAAATGATCGGTTCTTCGGGTTCAACCAGTTCACCTCTCATATATGCTTCTTTATCTTTTGGAACCAGTTTCCAGCGAGTAATATGACTTACCGGCTTTGCACGGTGCTCTTCAGTTCCAAAATCAGTCTGGCTGGCTGTAAAGTATCCGACTCGCGCATCGGGTGCACGTCGCTGCATTGGTTCTTCAGGAAGAAGGTGCATGCTATGGTTGATCTCCAGTGAGATTGTGTTGGCATCCGAATTGGAAGGGGGTTCTTGTGCTACATAAGTAAGCAGGTGGCGGGCTTCCACATTTTCAGGGAAACTGCGGATCTCTTCGATAAATGTTCTGTTGCCATCAACAGTTCGAACCTGATATTGCTGGCGGAGGTTCTGCTGTAAACCCAATGCCGGAACATCTGTGGTAAAAAGGCTGGTTACGTCAATTACAGATCCGGTTGAATCTTCATTGATTGCTGCGATATCGAATGTTGCAAGGATCGGCTCAAAATTTGAGTTTCTGACCGCTTCGTATACCGGGAGCGTGTCGGATGCAGTATTACTGAATGAAACCCGGCGAAGCAGGATTTTCTCCCCGCGTTTTTGCCATCGAAGAACCTGTGTATTATTCTTCATTCCACCGTAGTTGATGCCGTCGGCGGTTCGTGCGATACGCGATACCATCAGCATTTCCCTGTCAAGCAGATCATCGGGAATTTCGTAATAGTAAGTATCGTCGTCTTTGTAAATGTTAAACATTCCTTCGTCTTTCTCGAAGCTGTCTTTAATTACTTCAGAAAAAGGTTTTGGTCCTTCGTCAGAGGATTGGGCAGGCCCAGAAGGTCTCTCACCTGATGCTTGTGAGTCCTGAACATTATCGGTGCTGGCACAGCCAACAACCAATAATGCAGCAAGGATCAAAGCAGATAGCTTTTGTATGAAATGAATCATATGGAACGGTTTTATTGGTTTATGTTAAGTGGATCTAAATCTAATTAATAAAAATATTCATCACGAATGTAAAATGGTGATAATAATGAAGTTTTAGAAGTAATAAAGTATGAACGGTTTCCATCTGAAATTCATTAATCTATTTAACTTGAACGCAACGAATTACCAGAATGGCTACAAAAAAAATAGAATTTGAGGGTGCGCTGGGTGAGACACTGGCTGCAAAAGTGGATATGCCGGAAGGCGACCATAACGCGTGCGCACTTTTTGCTCACTGTTTCACTTGTTCCAAAAATCTGAAGGCAGTCGGGAATATTGCAAAAGCGCTAAACACGAAAGGGGTTGCCGTTTTTCGTTTTGATTTTACCGGTTTGGGAGACAGCGACGGAAGTTTTGAGGATACGAATTTCAGCTCAAATGTTGATGACCTCGTTGCTGCTTCGAATTATATGGAAAAAGAGATGGGAGCTCCTTCAATTCTCATTGGTCACTCATTAGGCGGAGCTGCGGTTATTCAGGCAGCTCACCGAATGGAGTCGGTAGACGCAGTAGCCACAATTGGGGCGCCCTCAAGCCCGGAGCATGTGGCAAAGCATTTTGAATCGAAAAAAGAGGAGATTGAAAAAGAGGGCTCAGCTATTGTTAAGCTGGCAGGCCGACCATTTCGAATTAAGAAACAGTTTCTGGATGATCTTGCTGAATCAAAAATGGATGACTACATCAATGGTTTGAACCGGGCATTGCTGGTCATGCATTCGCCTGTTGATGATACGGTGGGAATAGATAATGCTGCTCATATTTACAGAACTGCCAAACATTCTAAAAGTTTTATATCGCTGTTTGAGGCGGATCACCTTTTGATGGACGAATCATACAGCCGGTACGTAGGAACGATCATCGCAGAGTGGTCATCCATCTATCTCTAAACTTTGTTACATTCATTTGAAACAAATCATAATCACAAATCAAAAACTCTCTTAAGCTTATGAATAAAGTACTTTTATCAACATTTGCGGCAATGTTTCTGTTTGCAGCCTGTAGTGAAGTTGAACAGGAAGAGACGGAAATGGAATATCAGACACAAACGATTAACCAGGCTGTTGCGGTTATGCATGCAACCGATGGGAATAGCGTTGAGGGAACTGTCGTTTTTACTCAAACCGAAGAAGGAGTTCGGGTGGAAGCGGACATTTCCGGATTGGAAGCGGATTCCATGCATGGATTTCATATTCATGAATATGGAGATTGCCGGGCAGATGACGGGACTTCAGCCGGTGGACACTATAACCCTGAAGATGCTGAGCACGGCGGCCCGGATGACGACATGAGACATGTTGGTGACCTGGGAAATCTTGAGTCTGATGAGGACGGCAATGCCACTGCAGACTATGTAGATTCAAGACTGCAGCTTTCAGGTATGACATCCATTCTTGGCAGAGGAGTCATTATTCACGCCGGTGAGGATGACTTGGAAACGCAGCCGACTGGTGACGCGGGCGGACGACTCTCCTGTGGTGTGATTGGTGTAGCGAACATGGATGACTGATATTCTCAGACCAAAATTTAAATTGATTTTAAACCCCGTAGAAATACGGGGTTTTTTGTTATAAAGGAATGTTTGAATTTATTACATTCCCAACATGAAATATCTACTCCTTGCGCCCCTTTTACTGCTTTTTCAATCTGCTTCCGCCCAAGACCTTGCAACTGTTGCAGGTAAATGGTCTGGTTCTGTAGAGGTTACGGGTCAGGATCTGAGAACTGACTTTACCTTCAGCTATCTCGATAATGAACTGGATGGAACCGTCGACATTCCCCAGCAGATGGCATTCGACTTACCAGTCGAATTTACCAAGACTGAGGGTGATTCTCTTGTATTCCAATTTCAAACCGGTTCAGGTCCGGCCGTTTTCAGAGGCAGGCTTGATTCTGAAACAATGACGATTTCCGGCATGTTTCATCAGATGAGTATGTCTTTTCCTTTCTCGATTCAAAAAAGGGATGGCGAAACTGCTAGTGAGATTGATGGTCGAAAAGGAACAGAGTTGCTGATTGATGTCAGGTCCGGCCAGGTTAGCGGAACATTACTGCTTGCAGATGAGCCGGCCCCGCTGGTTGTTCTGCTGACCGGTTCCGGGGCTCAGGATCAAGACGAGACTGTAGCCGGTTTTAAGGTGTTCGGTACACTTGCCGAATCGTTGCACCAAAATGGATACTCCTCTTTCCGGTATGATGATCGCGGAGTTGGCCGCTCTACCGGAGAACCTGATGCAACACTTCAGGATTTGTCTGATGATTTACTCGATATTCTAGTCCATCTCGAAAGTGAATATGATGAACAGATTACGCACACGATTTTACTGGGTCACAGCCAGGGCGGTCTGGTTTCTGCCATTGCTGCTAAGAATAAAGATGTGGACGGTATCATTTTTATGGGGGCTCCCTTTCTTTCTGGTGATGAAATCATCAATAGCCAGATAGAAACGATTTCGGAAGCGCAGGGAATTGCCGAAGAGATTGTGGAAGAGAATCTGGAATTTCAGGAGAGAATTTATGATGTCGTTCGAAATGAAGAAGACTGGCTTGATGTGGAGCAGGATCTCTACGACCGTCTGGAAACACAAATCAATAATTTGCCTGAAGAGCAGCGCGAGGGGCTGGGAGATATGAGTTCGTTTATCCAAAGCCAGATTGATCGGCAGCTTTCAGCGGCTAAAACTGATTGGTTTAAATCATTTATTGAGTATGATCCGGAATCGGATATTGCCGGACTTCAGATCCCGATGCTGGCACTTTTTGGTGAGAATGATACACAAGTTGTAACAGAGCCTAATATGGAAAAAGCAGAAACGCTTCGGGAAACTGCCGGACTGAACCTGGTTATTCAGGAGATTGAAACGGCAAACCACCTGTTTCAGAGATCAAATTCCGGACTTCCCAGCGAATACGGTATGCTCGATAAAGAGTTTGCGGATGGGTTTGTGGAGGCAATGATCGAGTGGCTAAACTCACTTTAATTTCTGTTTACCGCAGTGACGCTAAGTGTTAGGAGATTATTTATGAGTTCTCGTGGCTAAATTGATTAAAACGGCAATCTTCGTCAGACCGCTAACTTCACGTTGCTTCATCAGCCCAATCTTGATTTGAATCTGATTCTTAAACGAATAGCCGAAACTGAGTCCTCCTCAGGGGACAATTTTATGAGGTAACGTACTTATGAAAGGAGTAAAGGCTATTTTTAAAAGCAGACCGTTTTGCTTAGGCTGATAGCGGTAAGCAAGGGTACCAGTGGGAAAAATCCCAAAGTGGGGTTCTTCTGTGTCTTCATTATTGAATAAATCAAAAGAATTGTCTTTGACATACATAAATGTTGCTCCTAAGCCAGTTTCAAAATAATTCCCTTCTCTTCTTGTCTGATAACTGATTCCGGACAAAAAGGAAGCGATAGGAGTAAAAATTAGATAACCAAAAACACCTCCAATCCACCCCCATAAACTACTGTAAATATTCCACTCATATTTCAGGCTATAGAAATAAACGCCGTTCCCAAACAACTCTATATACACTACATTTCAAACAGTATTCGAATTTTTTAAAGAATTTTGAGTATACTGTGCCGCCGACAAGCTACTCAGTGCAAAAAAAATAGACAGAAACAAAGCAGTTATTCTCTAACCAAAATGCATGGATAGGATCATTTTTTAAGTCGTCGAAACGCTTAACTGGATCAATCCATCGTGAACAATACCCCCCCCCACAGGAAGGAAGTTCTACAATTAATTCTGCACTTATATCCTTCAAGAATAATTCAAGAGCTACTTAATTCTAAAATGAATAACCGATACTTAATCCGCCGGACGGTACAAATGTAGTTTCAAGTGTAGTCAATAATGGCGTAAAGGCAAGTTTAAAAAACAAGTTCTTTTTTTTCTGGGGTTGGTATCGGTAACCGATGGTCGGGCTTAAAATTACACCGAATTCTTCATTTTCAGATGCAGAAAATAAATCAAATTTTGATTCAGCATAAATAGGTGTTATCACCAGTCCCAGTTCAAAAAATTTTGTTTCCTTTCCCATCAAATAGTTCAGAACTACTGGTACTGCTACAAGCGCACCAAATGGCCCCGGAAAATAACCAACACCGATACGACCCCAAAATCGATTACTTACTCTTCGCTCGTAATTAAAACTGTAAATGCCGGCATTACCCAATAACTCAACGTAAATCGTATTATTAACGAACTCCTTATTTAAAACTTGCAAATTTTCTGCTTTTGACCAGTTCTCAGTTTGAGCTACACAAGGATGAAAGCACACTAAAAGAATAAATATTATTAATTAATTTGTAGAAACATCCAACTCAATCAGGCCATCACGATCAATGTCTCCACAGGAGGGCAGAGCTACATTTAAAACAGCACTCACATCATCCTGAAGAAGATCCATTATAGCTTGGTCAAGCAAGGGAAGTATATTTGCAAGTTCAGGAAAATCGAGTAGCGACCGGAGAAACAAGTTAGGACTATTTCGATTCAAATCATCTATAGTATCTGTAATTTGGTTTTTTATTACTGTAACAGCTCTGCCTTCTAATTGAGAATCTGTTGCATTTAACAGTAGACGAGCGAAAGAAATAAAAGGATCTACTACAGGTCCTAAGTTCGAATCTACGTCAACATCGATATCCAAGTTTTCAAATGTAATTTCTGTGAAATTAAAATTATCCTGTGCAATGATGTAAGCGCCTTCCAACCGAATAGCATCTGAAGTAGCTTTGATTCGTGCATTAGAAACCGCAAATGATGTACTTGTATAGTAAAGTCTCAAAATCATATCATACATCGTAAGTGAAAAACTAAGTTTTCCATTGGGTGTTAACTTTGTTTCAATCGTTACCCGGCGTTCTAAATCAAAAGTTTTATGATAAGGCAGTTCTCGATGGTAAGGTGAATCAACATTTGCATTTTCAAGCACCTCTGTTACTTCCTCGATAATGCCACCCCAGAATGGAGTCAACCGCCATGTGGGAATAGTTGAGTTGTAAATATATGCTCCATAATCATCTACTGAGGCTTCAAGCCTGTATTGATTGGTGGGCGTACATAGCGTGGGATCCCCATCCCCAGGAGGGTCTATACATGTAATGCAATCCGAAGTCGTTTGAATATCCAGTGAATCAGGATCCGGCAAACTATCAGAAAATGCATTGCTTACACCATTGAAATTGATACTTCCCCAATTAGTGTGTCTGCAGGGTAGAATAAAAAAGTCTTCTTGTGTAGGTTTGGCAGCGTCCAAACCAACCAAAACCAAAAACACAAGAAGACCAATGACAGCAAGAAAAGTACTACTCAAAGATCT
>Ga0208075_1000506_pt1 | contig 18899 bp, 13 predicted proteins | sample HotLakmasection5_FD_184728 | JGI IMG/M metagenome (GOLD analysis project Ga0208075, IMG submission 184728) | Hypersaline microbial mat communities from Hot Lake, Washington, USA - Section #5 (SPAdes) | ecosystem: Environmental > Aquatic > Non-marine Saline and Alkaline > Hypersaline > Microbial... | reverse complement strand
TAATCAGATCAAGCTCAGCGCGTAATTTTGCTTTGCCTTCAGTATTTCTAATCGCTGTGCGCGCTGCACCGATTGCTCGGTCGCTCATGCCGTTATCGATCCACAACGTTACAGCCTCAAACCAGAGCGCTTTAGAATTATCAACTCTGGCAGCTTTAATTAATAGCTCAGCTGCTTGATCAATATTACCACTTGCAGCTTCAATCTTTGCAAGTTCGCAAAGTGCAGGAGAAAAATCCCCACTTTTCTTAAGGAATTTCTGTAGCGCCTTTTTAACCTCTTCGGTTTCTTCTGTCTCTTTAAGTAGTTTCTTTAACTCAATACGGTAGCCATCGGCACTTAATTCAGCCTGGTGAGTGGAGAGTTCCTTAAGCTTGTTGTGATATTCAAGTGCGTCATCGATTCTATCGAGATCCTCTGAGAGATCACGGGCCATGCGAGCAGCTTTTTTGCTTGGGTGGTGGTAGAGGCTTAAAGCCAGATTATCGATTGCAGCTGTTTTGTTGTTTAGTCCAAGGTTTAACTCTGCAGCACGAATTAGTACTTCGACATTTGTTGGTTCAGCAGCTCTGGCAGATTCAAGCACTTTGAGTGCATCTCTAAATTTACCAGCGTGCTCAAGAGAGCGTGAAAGCTCAACTCGAGCGATAACATCGGTCGGATCTTTTTTCACCAGCCGCTCCCAAGAGCTCTGCGCCTTATCAAAATCATTTACAGCCTGAGCGCTCCGGGCATCTAGTATAGCTCGATAGAACTGTTGGCGTTGAGATTCCTGGTGGCGGTATCCTCTCTCTCTAAAGTACGATTTGACCCCAAAAAAGATCCAAAAAGTAGCAGCTAACAAAACTCCAGCCGCAAAAATCACTAGAAAGACAACCCCTCCCATCGCTGAGAACTGGTTTCCAGGGGTCAATCGTACTGTGACCTCTGCTGGGTTTAGTGCAATTACACCGGCTGCAAGCGCTACTATAAAGATAATTAAGAGAAGTTTTGTGATACGAGCGACCATGATTTTTCCGAATTATTCAATTTTAGAGACTACAATTTGAGCCCTTAAACCAAAAAAAGGCCCTAAAGTGGGCAAATAAAATGCACTCACCCCTTTAATATCTAGCAGACAGTGATGAAAGTAAAGACAAAGTATTGCAGTTGATCAGGCTGCTTTGTTTAGCTCCACAGCGCCGTCCTCACCAAGAGAGACGCTCATCCGGGTGGCTCGCGTCCAGAGCCCTTCGATATCGTAGTGAGCTCGAAGCGGCTCATAAAAAACATGAATCAGCACCTCGCCAAATTCGAGTATGACCCAGTGGCCCTGATCAAAGCCCTCCATTAGATCGGGTGCAAGGCCGTTGTCAGCCATGCTAGATAAAATCTTGTTGCAAATACCCTGAACCTGCCGGTCTGAACGGCCGCTGACAATTACAAAGTAGTCTGATAGATCGAATACTGAGCGCATATCCAGCACTGCAACGTCAAGCCCCTTGGCATCAAGGCAGGCATCAACCAGTGCTCCGGTAAGCTCTGTACTGTTCCATTTAGCGGCAGCTTTGCTATTCAACTGTATCTTCATAAAGCGGTAGTTCCCCCTGTAATATAAAAATTAGGCATGAAGTGCGACAGGAAAATTTGTAGTTGGCTCAGAGTGGGACAAGAGGCAGAGGCTGCGCAACAAAAAGGGCAAATAGAGGTAGATGATGTGCTTAACACCATAAATGGTAAGTCAACCCTCCTGATTGGCAGTTAAAGGTTACAGAAGTACTGAAAATTCTTTCTAAAATAGATTCGGTGCGCAAACTGACACTGGGCTTAGGCAAATCTTGTAGTACGGGTGAACAACAGGCGAGATTTAAGCAACAAGAGGAGTGGTCATTGCTACCGGTGGATGGAAAGGTCAGAGTTTCTAATTTATAGTCCGTAATAGTGCCTCACAAAAAAAGTAAGTAACTTCTATACCTTTAGAATATCAAATAGGGTTAAAGGCATCAATTATCTTTCTTGCAAGCTTTTGGTTAGTTTACTGTGTGAATTAGAACGATAAGCTAACTTGCTGGTTTAAGTGATATATTTGATGATTTTGGCCTATATGCAGGTAGAGGGCAGGGGAATAACCGTTCTATTCTTGATTAAGCACCGATTCAATATAGGCCAGGCACTCGTGTAGACCTTCTCCACTTACACTAGAGACTGAGAAGACAGTATGCCCCAACGCTTCAATGGCAGCTGTTACTTCTGCTAGTAATTGCCTGTCAGTTACAGAATCAATCTTGGTGAGAATCACAGCTCTTGGACGGGCAAAGAGTTCTGCTGAAAACTGTTCAAGCTCAAACTCGATCTCTTTAAGAGACTCCTTAATCTGTGTGATGGAATCGCTATCTTCTAGAGCTGAGCTATCAATTAGGTGTAACAGAAGGCTTGTGCGATCCAGGTGCTTGAGAAACTTAACTCCAAGTCCCTTTCCCTCGTGCGCACCGGGGATTAGACCCGGGATATCGGCTATTACAAAGGTTCTACCAAATGGTCCCTTTGCTACACCTAGCTGGGGTTCAAGTGTAGTAAATGGATAATCAGCGATTTTAGGTCTGGCGTTTGAAATCCGCGAGATAAAAGTTGATTTGCCAGCGTTTGGCAATCCTACAAGACCGACATCGGCTAGAAGTTTCAGGCTAAGGGTGTAGCGGCCCTCTCCTCCTTTCTCACCGGTTTGGCTGTGAAGGGGGGTTTGATTTGTAGAGGATTTAAAGAAGGTGTTTCCTTTACCCCCTCGACCACCTTTAAGCAGCACAAATTGTTGACCGTGCTCAGTAAGATCGCAGATTAAGTGGTCAGGCGCACTGCTTTCAAAAACTTCTGTCCCGGTAGGAACGGAGATGATTAAATCCTGGCCGTGGCGGCCATCTTTTTGGTTACTGCCACCGGGAGCACCGTCTGCTGCTTGCCACTCTGGTTGGTAACGAAAATCTAGTAGGGTGTGTTTGCCCTCATCTGCCACAAGAATGATCGAGCCGCCCCTGCCGCCATTGCCACCATCTGGGCCACCGCGTGGAACAAACTTCTCCCGGCGAAAATGGGTAGCTCCAGCGCCACCATTTCCGGCCTTTGCAAAGATCTCTACTTGATCAACTAATTTCAATGTAATTGTACTGACAGGTGACTTAAGAGGTCACTGTGCAGGTCCCTATGCAGTCACGTTGTCCAAGGGAAGAACGTGAATGAACTGACGCTTGCCGCGCTTAAATTCAACCATTCCATCACTTAGGGCAAACAGGGTGTAGTCTTTACCAACGCCTACATTTTGGCCCGGATGAAATGTTGTGCCCCGTTGCCTAACAAGGATATTTCCCGCGCGTACTAGCTCACCGCCGTATTTTTTAATTCCAAGCCGTTTGCCTGCCGAGTCGCGTCCGTTTTTGGTACTTCCACCAGCTTTCTTGTGAGCCATGGCGTTTTAACTCCTTAGATGTTCAATCTGTAATTCTTAATAACTACCTTGAAGCGGAGATACTTTCAATCTCTACTTCTACCAGGTGTTGTCTGTGTCCAATCTTCTTCTTAAATCCTTGACGACGCTTCTTTTTAAAAGCAATCAACTTTGGAGCTTTCATGTGTCTGAGAACTTTTGCACTTACCTTTGCCCCTTCAACTGTAGGAGTTCCAATCAGAGCGTCGCCGTCGCCCTCTGGGTAAATTGCAAGCACCTGCTCTAGATCAATTATAGCACCTGCTTCGCAATCGAGCTTTTCGATAAGAATTCTATTGCCAGGAGCAACGGTGTGTTGCTTGCCGCCAGAGCGGATGGTTGCTCTTGTCTGATCTTTTGTATTCTCAGCGGCAACTTTCTTGGTACTAGACCCTTTCTTGGCAGCGGCTACCTTCTTGGTAGTAGACTTAGAGGAACTATCTTTTTTCGCCATAACACACCTAAATTACTCAAAGTTACCTATTTTACTGCTCTGCCATTGCCGCTCTAGCTAACTCTGTCCTATCAGATTGACCAGAGATATTAGACTTTAACGACCAGGCTAAAAACTCTAATTTACGGCAATAACACCTAATTAGTTGAATAAACGCTAAACTATTGGCATACTTTACACTTAGCGCTTTTCGAGCGTGGCAGAATACAGCGTATTTTTTAAAATAGCAAGCAGCATGACAGGTTTACCAAAGAAGTACCGGATCGCAATTATTGAAGATGATCACAGTGTTCGGAGGAGTTTACAGTTAAATTTTGAGCTTGAAGGCTTTGATGTTCTAACGGCCGAGGATGGTGAAGCTGGTGTTGAGTTGGTTAATGCGGAAACCCCGGATGTTATCATTCTCGATGTCATGATGCCCAAAAAAGATGGGCTGCAAGCTTGTAGAGAATTACGAAACGCTGGTGTATCCACCCCATTAATTTTACTAACAGCCCGGAGCGCCGAGGTAGACAAGGTGCTTGGCCTTGAACTTGGTGCTGATGACTATCTAGCAAAACCGTTTGGTATGCGTGAACTAATTGCCAGGGTTAGAGCGTTGCTAAGGCGCTCTAGTAAGACCGAAGAGATAGACTCGATTGAGTTTGACGATATCCATATCGATTTTAAGGCGTATAGGGCAGAAAAAAACGATCAGCCACTGGAGCTATCTGCTAGAGAATACAGGCTATTGCGCTATCTAGTAGCTAAAAATGGCTCTGTAGTTACTAGAGATGAGCTTTTAGATGAGGTCTGGGGTTACAACTCATACCCCTCAACCCGTACTGTAGACAATCATATTGCCAGGTTACGTCAGAAAGTAGAGGCAGATATCGGCGACCCAAGGCATATCGTGACTGTTCACGGCGTTGGCTACAAGTTTGTGGCTTAATTCTTCCCGGTCAGAATTTATAACTCCTTTTGGCGCGCAACGCGCTGAAATTTCTAGATTTAATTTGAGATGTAAAAATTTTGTCACAAAGCTGCACCGTTTTTGTACCGGGTGAATCAAAGATAGGTGTATGTAGATGTTTTAGCCCCTTTTTCACCAAGGTATTTTTACGGTTTGAAACCCATTAAAAAAAGAGCCGGATTAGCCCATGTTTAAGCTTAGTGACACCCAACTACTTGTTCTAGAGAAAACCAAGATCGATTGCAGCGATGTAGAGACGTTAATGGGAGATTACGTGGAATCTAGTCTCTCTCCAACCTTAAACGAGCGGCTAGATAATCACATCGTTGGTTGTAACCACTGCCAACGTGAAGTTGAGGTCTACAACGAGATAATAGAGGTGGCAAAAGAGATCGGCCAGAATCAACCAAAAATCCCCGTTTCAGTTCAGAACAATTTAAGATCAGCCTTAAACAAGAAATTAGGTTTAAACCTATCAAGAGTATAGTTCCAATTTAAGGAACCTCTGAATAAGTCCTAGGGTTTGGACTGTAGTGGGATCTCTTACGATTACGCAGAAGTGGGACGTTTTACAGGAACCGTCCACGGCTACCGGTTTACGTCTTACGTAATCGTCCAAGGTCATCGTCATCGAGACTTCATCTATTTCTTCTCTGACCCCCAAGATTATTGGCTCTATCCTTACTTATTCACAGGTTCCCTAACTAGATACCCCCGTTTTTAAACACCAATCTGTAGGTTCCAGCTAGCGGTTCGCCGTTCTTTGCTTCGTCTTGAATAGACATCTTAGTTAGGAGGTGTAGACTCATAACCGATCTGGGGTGTAAAAATAGTGCGGGCAAAGGGCAAAAACAGCGATGGCAGATTCCAAAGAAAAGATTTATCTAGTTGACGGCTCGGGGTATATTTTTCGGGCCTACTTTGCCACACCACCACTTACCAATAGCGATGGTTTTCCCACTAACGCACTCTACGCATTTACCCGGATGTTAATTAAGCTTCTAAATGAGGCAGCCTCAGAACATATCGTGATGGTGTTTGATGCCGGGCGAGAAACCTTTAGAACAGAGCTTTATAAAGAGTACAAGGCTAACCGAGATGAGTGCCCAAAAGATCTAGCGCCCCAGATGCCATACTTTCGCGAGATCCCTAAAGCCTTTGGTATTCCAGTTTTAGAATTAGCAGGGTTTGAGGCCGATGATCTAATTGCAACACTAACAGCGTCGTGTAAGAGCTTTGATTTAGAAACCGTAATTGTCTCAGCTGACAAAGATCTTATGCAGTTAATCTCTCCCGGAGTAAGCATGTGGGACACGATGCGCGACAAACGGTACGGGGCAGAGCAGGTTCAGGAAAAATTTGGAGTGCCACCAGAAAAGGTTGTCGAGTACCTGGCACTAGCAGGCGATAGCTCAGATAACATTCCCGGTTTGCGAGGCGCAGGACCGAAAACAGCAGCCCTGCTAATCGAGCTGTTTGGTGATGTAGAGAACATGCTCAACAATCGCTCCCAGATCTTAGAAGACAAGCGGATTCGGAGTCGAAAAAAATTATTTGAGACCATAAATAACGAAGAAGAATTAATTCGAATTAGCCGCACCCTTGTAGAGGTGCGACCAGACGTGCCACTTGAGTTTGAATTTGATGATTCCACCCGGGCAATTGACGAGCTAAGCAAAGATGATTTTCTAAGAGCAATAGTCAAACGAGCTCCAGACAATGAGCTTTTTTCTGAATTGATAACCCGCTTTGAGTTCTCTTCGCTTGTAAAAGATCTTAAAAAAAATAGCCCCGGTAGCCGCTTACAAGAAAGCGCGCAGTATTCACCAATCTATGCCGAGGATTTTAAAGGTTGGTTAGCAGATTTCTCCAGGGAGCCGTTGTTCTCTTTTGATCTAGAAACCACCTCACTTGATGTTTTAAAGGCAGAGATTGTTGGGATTGCTATCTGTTGGAAATCTACCGAGAGTTTCTATATCCCCTTTGCTCACCAGGGCGAGCTGCCAGATGGCAAGACCCAACTTACTTTCGAGAGCTTTTTAGCGAGCACAAAGGAGATCTTTTCTAGCCCAGAGATAAAAAAAGTGGGGCAGAACCTAAAATACGATATCGGAATTTTAGAGCAGCACGGAGTGGAATTTAACGGGGCCTTTTTTGATACGATGATAGGGGCCTACCTACTTAATCCCGATCGGGGAAGTGTCAGTCTGGCAGCCTTAGCGCATGAGTTTCTAGGAGTTCAAGTTTCAGAATTTAAAGAGCTCTCAGCAGAAGATGATGATTTTCGCACCGTTTCTGTACCAGACGCTGTGGCCTATGCCGCAGAAGACGCTCACGCAGCTTTCTTACTTTTCGAGCTCTTACACAAGCAGATTCTAGAACAAAAACTAGAGCGAGTAATGATAGAGATAGAGATGCCCTTAGTGCAAGTGCTTTCTAGAATGGAGAGGCGCGGGGTGCTGCTCGATACCGAGTTTCTAGCAGAGATGTCAGAGCAACTTGAAGTTCAGCTAGAAAAAATTCGCAGCCAGGTTTTTGAACTAGCAGGGATGGAATTTAATATGAACTCCCCACAGCAGTTGGGAAAAGTTCTATTTGAAAAGTTAGGGTTATCCACTAAAGGGATAAAAAAGACAAAGACCGGCTACTCTACTAATCACGCAGTGTTAGAAAAAATACGCAATCAACACCCCTTGCCAGCACACCTACTTGATTACCGAATGTTAAATAAATTAAAGACGACCTATGTTGATTCACTCCCACAACAGGTTTCACCGATCTCAAAAAGACTTCACACCCGGTATAATCAGACAGTAACTGCAACTGGTAGACTCTCTAGCTCACAGCCAAACCTTCAAAACATTCCAATTCAAACAGAACAGGGTAGATTAATCCGCAAGGCTTTTATCGCTCCTGGTGGAAAGTTGTTAATGGCTGCTGATTATTCTCAGATTGAGTTAAGGCTATTAGCGCACTTAAGTGGTGACGAAGAGTTATGTCAGGCTTTTATAGACAACACCGATATCCACGAGAAAACAGCTCGCGAGATTCTCTCTCTTGGCACCGACCAAGAGGTAACCTCAACCCAGAGGCGACTTGGAAAGACTATTAATTTCGGCATAATCTATGGGATGAGCCATTACAGATTGTCTCGCGAATTAGACATCCCACTCTTTGTAGCAAAGCAGTACATAGAGGATTATTTTGGTAACTACCCAAAAGTCGCAGAATACTTTGATTCCTTAGAACGGCAGGCTGAAGAGCACGGCTTTGTAACTACAATTTTTGGCCGCCGCCGGTTTGTCTCGCAGATAGATTCTGCTGGTAGAGATGGGGGATTTTTAAAGCGCGCCGCGCTAAACGCACCTATTCAGGGAAGTGCTGCTGATCTGATAAAATTAGCCATGATCAATATTGAACGGGAGATTCAAAGTAGAGAGCTGCCACTCGAGATGATTATGCAAATCCATGACGAGCTTGTGTTCGAGGTCTTAGAAGACCATATTGAGCCGATGCAAAAAGTGGTTCAAGAGCTAATGGAGCGAGTAATAGAGCTAAAAGTTCCGCTTAGAGTCGATATCTCAAGTGGCCCAAGTTGGAATGAGGCGCACTAAGCGCTCTTTTTTGGCACTCGTTTTAGTTAGTTTGCAAGATTACCCCTAATAGATACGACAATTTAATCTCTGCTTGTGTTATGATGGTGGGCGGCTAGCCTGAAAGTTAATGATAAGATACTGGAATTAATGGCGCAAAAGCAAAATGAGGATAGAGAGCTGGTCAAGCTCTCACAGGGGGGCGACAAGGAGGCGTACCGCCAATTGGTTGAAAAGTACCAGAGTCGGGCTTTTTCGATAGCCTATGATATCGTTCGGGTAAGAGAGGATGCTGAAGATATAGTCCAGGAGGCCTTTGTTAAGGCCTACCTCTCTCTTAGTAAATTCCAAGGAAAATCAGCATTTTACACCTGGTTTTACCGAATAGTCTACAATATGTGTATCGACTTTAAGCGCAAAGTTAAACGTCGTGGCGAGGTAAATGGCCCTGCCGGCGAGCTTGAATTGAATACTTCTGAACCTGATACGTCTTATACGGGAGAGAGATCTGAGAGCCCTCAGGAGCTTGTCGAAACGCGAGACCAGTTGAGGCTACTAAACTCTGCTCTCTTACTGATATCTGATGAGCACAGAGCCGTGATGATGTTACGAGAGGTAGACGGCATGAGCTATGATCGGATCGCCGAGATTACTGGTGTCTCAAAGGGAACAGTGATGAGTCGTTTACATTACGCAAGAAAGAGCTTGCAAAAAGCCATGCAGGAAATGAATCCGAGTGAGCTTTAAGAAGCTGAGATTTTAAGTCCTGGCTACAAGGTAAAGGTTAAGTATGGTGCAAAACAGCGAAATTGATGAAAAGCAGGAATTAATGCTGCTCCGTTTTTTAGATGGAGAGTGTGGCCTGTTTGAAAAGCTACGTGCAAATCAATTACTAAAAACCTCAGCCGAAGCAAGAAGCTTTATCGAAGAGATGCGCTCGTTGGGAGATGAAACCCGTAGAAGTATGAGCGTTAAAGCAGTTGAATCGCAACACGGCAAAATTGATCTCTGGGATAAAATCTCAACTAGAATTGAGCAAGAAGAGCGCGCAGAGTTTTTCCTTGGCAAAAGAGAAACCATTCAAAGCAATCAACAATCTAGCTGGTCTAGTTATTTTCCTTCTCAGCTAGCCTGGGGATTTTCCGGTGTTGCAGCCTCGGTAATTTTTGCGCTGGTTTTAGTCCAGGGCGAGTATATTAACATCGGTCAAAAAGAATTTGCCGCTGCTAACACTGTATCACAGAGAGGTAATTCAAAAATTGAAAGTGTAGCGATGCAGCCCAGATCGAGAGTAGCGCCATCGGTGAGCTCAGTTTCTACCTATCCTACAAGACGCCAATCAGAAGTTCCGGTTATCTTAAATAATAATAGTATAGGGGCATTAGAGATTGATTGGCTTAGAAGTGATGGTAGAGTAGAGCTTCTCCAGGATGATCACTTACAGGAGATGCCTCCGCTATTTTGGATTGACCCTAAACCCACTAGCGCATCACGTTTACACCGAGCCAGAGATCGCAGGTATCTCCGGCTTAAAGATAGGTTAAGCTCGATGTCTGAGTCTAACGAGCTACTTGTTAGAGAGTGATCTCCTTGTGAGAGAGTGAATCATCGGGTATCCTTATTTAGATTCAAGCTCGTGAGTACTTGCTCTCGTATCGAACTTTGAATTTTAATCCTTAACCGAGGTTCCCCTTGCGTACAGATGCTGTTTTGTTATCACTAATTTTTTCTTTTAGCTTTGCTCTGCCGGGGATCACGCTACTCGCAGAAGAGCGCGAGTGTACCGGTGTCTCAATCGACATTCGAGCACTGATCGGTTCTGAGCCCGCTTCAGATGGAGTTGGTGGAGTAAGTGCCGCTTCTTTAGATTCCGATATTAAAGATCTTGCCTCGCAATTAAGTCGGTTACGGTATGAAAAATTTGAACTGTTAGACTTTAAGCAACAAGAGGTAAACCTTCGATCACGACGCAAGGTAGAGCTGCCACGTGGGCAAAAACTTGTCTTTAAACCGATGTACGTTGAAGGTAATCGGGTAGGAATGTGGATGCGTTGGAATGACCACAAGGGAATGCGACTTCTTGATACCTTAATGCATTTTGAATGCGGAGAAACAATCGTCTCCGGAGTAGAATCAAGCAACGACCACGGCTATATTTTAGCTATCAAGGTTCATCCGATCTATAAGTAAGCCCAATCTAACCGTTTGCTGCTCTGCCCTCCGGGCCGAGTACTCTCTGCTCCGAACGGAGAATCGGATAGAGAAGTATGGGGGGCGGGAGTTCTAGGGTTGGGAGAGTAGTTTTCTTTGAGCATAACTAATTCTTTATATTGATAATATTTGGAATGGCTTAAGTATCTAAATAAAATACACGCCATGCTCTAAGCTGATCGGTTCTTTTTTACGATAGATCATAGTGTAAGGGGAATGCGGGCTAACTGAACCGGAACTGTATGAAATTTTTTGAACGGTATGAAGTTGAAAAGGTGCTCGGTCAAGGGAGTGCCGGGACGGTCTATCTCTGTCGAGATACACTGATCGGATCACTCCGAGTTGCGGTAAAAGTGCTTCCACCCTGGATCCTTGACCAGCCCAAACACCGGGCCCGAATTGCGGCCGAAGCTCTTGTTCTTAGGAGTCTTAAAAGTCCGTTCACGGTGGAGTGTTACGCGTTTCATCACAATCAGGAATGTACCGCTATCGTAATGGAGCAGGTTGAGGGGCAAACTTTACGTGCTCTTACCAATGGTGAAGATGATCTACCAACTGCAAGAAAGTTCACCCTTGCTCAACAGCTCCTTCAAGGGATCTCAGATATTCACAATCACGGACTAATTCACCGTGACATTAAGCCAGAAAATATTGTTATTCCGCCACACGGCAATCTTAAGATTATTGACTTTGGTCTGATCACTTCAAAAGGAACCGGAAAAGAGGTGCCGCTTATTCGTAACTCCGAGCAGGCCGGTTCGGTTGTTGGAACCAGTTATTATCTGCCACCAGAGGTGCTAGATGGCGAAGAGACATCTCAGGCGACTGATCTATATGCCGCAACGATGGTTATCTTTGAGCTCTTTATGAGCGCTGATATTTTCGATGATGAAGGGGTTTACCAACTATTTTTAAGTAAGAGTAAGGGAAAATTTGCCCGGGCTTATCAAGATCTCTCAGAAGACCTTCAACAGTTTATTAAAAAGGGACTAGCACCCTATCCTCAAGAGCGCTTTAAAAGTGCTGAAGAGATGCGCCGAGCATTTAGACAGATTGTATTAAACTCGGGCGGTGTTCGGGTTGGTGAATTTGGCAATGGAGTAGAAGGGGGAATATCAAGTGGTGCAATGATTGTATCATCTCCTGTTTTCTCCGGTGTTTATCGCTCAGCAAAAACTGTTCAGTTCTCTTTTAATAGCTTTTTTAGATCAAAAAAGAGTACCCCACAAAAACCGTTATCTAGTAGACCCCATTCCATTATGCGCTTTGGCGTTACAGTAGTGTTGTGCATGGCAGTAGTAGCGGCAGCTGGGATATTTGGTTTTTCACACCCTGAAGCTCTATCTTCTGTAGAGGAGTTTTTGACCACAGCAAAAGAGAGGTATGCAGTTACAGAGAGTAGTAGTGTGCCTGCAGGTTACCGGATGATAAATAACGATAGTGCTGAGTAAGTAAGGGTAGTTTGGCCTTGCGGATTTGTAAGTGCAGTGGCACCTGAGTTTAAGATAACTAAACGCAGAGGTACGCAGGGGAGCGCAGAGGTAGGAATATAGATAAGAGAGGAATTAAAAATCCCCCTCTGCGTTACTTTGCGTGCCTCTGCGTTAAACTAAAATTATACCGTCACCCACTAAATCTTCAACGCACACTACGGAATTAAATTCCCACTGTCATAGTCTATGGGGCAGATTCAGGCAGGGTGTCAATTGTCTGACCCGAAGCTTGATTCTTAGCAGCACCAGCACCTTTATAATAATTGATGATTTCAGATAGTTAGCGGGTCTTTCTAAAGTTCTATTTCAGACCGGTCGAGCATATTAGTGGCCCTGATCCTGCATTAATGGAAGGGCTAGAGCTGTTTTGATGCCGGTCGCAATTAAAGAGGATAGAGGTTTTATGTCAAATTCTAAGAATTCCCGCCAAGAGCAAAATATTGATGAGCTAGAGAGTTTAGAAATTATAGAGCTAGCCGGCGAAGAGCTAGAGACTCTTGCCAGAGCCTTTGAGGTAATTGCTGAGGTATGTGACGAGCGGTACAGTGATAAACAAGAGCCTGTGGTAGAAACAGGTCTGCCGCATTATCTAGTGCACTAGATCTGACCTAGCCGTCGCGGTTTGAAGATTTAGTTTTAAAGATTAAATTAAACACAGAGTACACAGAGGGGAATTTTTAACTCTCTTCTGGAGTCCGTGTACTTTGGCTGAGGCTGAGACGAAGTATAAGGCGGAGACGAAGGCGTAGGGGCAAAATCGACCCAATCTATTTGCTAGCTTTTTTCAACATATTACCACCGAGTGTAGTAGTAAGAGATCGAAAGATAACTACAAGTAGAGCCCTAGGTCAATCCTATTCATTCCGGCTCGCTGACGATTACGTAGAAGTTGGACGGTAAAACGTAAACCGTCAACGGCTACCGGTTTACGTAATTATCGTAACCGTGGTACGTCATCGTCATCGCTACAAGAAAAAAACTCCTCCTCCTGCTCCTAATAATACAGCTGCACCAAAACCTACTTCTCTTGCGGACAAAGTTAAGGATTAGGTGTAAACATATATCAGGGAGGGTCCAGCTAACAGATTTGATCAAATAGGTGCGTATTGTCCAAGGCTTTGCTATCCAGATCTAATTACTAATCAGGCGTAGTTTTAGATAGTCGCTTTGGGGATCTATTCGATCGATACTTACCGTTATCTCTTCTCCCACCTTTAGTTTTTCTGATACCTTTAGCATGGTGGGCATGTAGATTTCTTCAAGTTCTATTAGATAATTTTTTAGATCAGTTCGTAGCACGGTAGCACCGATCTCTTTGTTTGATTCGGCTCTTTTTTGAAGGTAGCGTAATAGCCAGAACCGTTTGGCCTCACGGCTGATAACACGTGCTCTTTGTCCGGCATTCATGGTCAGCTCAATAATATTCTCAGTTTCTTCTGGTGAAAAAAGGGCGTTGCCTGATCTAAGAAGATGTAAAAGTTGGCGTTGGTTCCAGAGATCTGTGTACCGTCTAATCGGTGAGGTAACTTGAGCATAGGCATCTAGCCCTAAAGTGGCGTGTGGCCCGGCAGTTGTAGAGGTCATAGAGCGCTTTAGCTGGGTACGACGGATATACTCGGTTGCTGGACCATCTTCTACCGCGGTAGGGGAGGATTGTTGTTGGTCGGAGCTTTCCTGAGAGCGAAATACCAGCGGGATACCTTTTTTAACTGCGAGTTCAGCCGCTGCGCCATTTAGCAGAATCATCATCTCTCCGATTAGACTTCTGGCTGGGCTGTTCTCGTCTAGCTCTTCAATTCTAACTTCAGCATTTCTAAAATCGTCCTGGGGTTCCAGGTAGATAGAGGTATCACGTTTGGGGATCTTTGCTGCTCCATTTGAGATTCTCTCTGCCTCTAGATTAGAAGCAATATTATACAATATCTCAAAAGTGCGATCTCCTCCGCCTAGGAGTACTTCATCTATATGATCGTAATTGAACTTTTCACGCACCTTTACTAAAGAGGGCACAAACTCAATTAGCTTTGGTTGATATGATTGGTCGACATGGAAAATCGCACTTAGAGCCCTGCGAGGTTTATCTGCAACCAGGCTTAGCTTATCGGCACAAAGTTCAGTAGGGAGCATATTAAAAGTTATCTCAGGGCAGTAAATCGAAGTTGCTCTGGCTAGTGCTTCTTTATCAAGTGGAGATTCAAACTCAAAAGCGTGTGCAACATCACTAATGTGAATTCCTAACTCATACCCGTTATCAACGGCTCTAATGCTTAAAGCATCATCCATGTCCATTGTAGAGCTATCATCGATTGTAAAACACTCAAGGTGTGTTAGATCGCGCCTAAAAGCTTTTTCATCCGAGCTTAAGGTATCGTATTCTCCAGGCTCACGAAGGGCTTGAGCCTGGGTTAGGGCACCCTTACCGAAAGCACCGGGTGCATCATTGCGGATTAGAGATAGGTTTGTGTTTTTGTGGAAAACACCGATCTGCTTTAGCAAGGAGAAGCACTTTTCTTCACGTGATTTTCCGAAAGACTTTGAAAGCTTATTCTCACACGCTTCAAGTAGATTTGCTACCATTTTTCGAGCACTGTTTTCTAGTTGAGAGACTCCGGCAGCGCTTTTCTCGATAATTTCGATCAGTGGGCGCAACTCTTCTGGGATTTGCGGAGTTGAAAGTGTCTTGGATTTAATATTGGACTCAACAAAGTCGATAAAGTTAGTAATAATCTTGTTTTGCTCTTCTCGTGCCAGAGCAGCTTTCTTAAGCTCTTCAACTACCTGGCTATGTCGTACCTCGTAGAGGTGTTTTTTGCGCTTAAAGAAGATTTCATCGCGGTTTAGTGCTAACTTCATCTTTAAGAAAGCTTGATTCGTGGTCTCTCCAAAATAGAGCTCGCTTAACTCAGTACATGAATACTCACTTTGTTTTTCCTGGTGCAAAGTTAGCCAGACCTCTTCGATTTTTACTTCCGAATAGGTTTCCTCGGCCAAAACAAGGAGTGCTTCTAATTCGGTCTGAAGGGTATTTTTCTCTATTAGTGAAGTGGAGCAATTCTCTGGGAGGAGGTCTAGACGAGCAAAGGGAAGGTCCAGTTCGCGACCACGCATATTGAGCACTCTTGCTTTTTGGGCTCGGCACTCCAGGATTACTCCAATTTGAGTTCGGGCTTCCTGGTCAAAGGCTACCAGTGCACCCTGAGAGTATCCTTGAGCGTTTGATGGTGGTGTTTTTGGCAACATATTTAAGGGAGATAAGACCACAGATGAAAATCTATTGTCAAATAGGGAGCTTAGCGGAGGTCGTGCCGGCTCCTCTAATGGCACTTTATTTCATACATTGCTAATAACAGATGGTAAGAGAGCTTAAGAGTTAAAATTAGAGAGGGAAGCGTGACCGACATTTCAAATCAATCGGGGCCAAAGGTGCCGTCAGTTGGGCCAAGTAGTGTGCCCGATCCGTCAAGTAGTAAGGTTTCATCCAATCACGGTCTTACTTCCGATCAGATTAGAGAGCGACTGGATAAATATTCTTCTGAGAACTACAAACCATTTGCAAGTAATCCCCGCTTAGAAAGAGAGTTTAAGCGTTATTTAGAAGGTGTTCTAAATGCTCTTTCAGATACTAATGATAGATACCGTAAAGTTGAGCCGAATCTAAAACCGGCCGGGGGATCGCTCCGCGCGGAGATTAATAAGGTGCATGCTCAGTGCCAAGAGGTGGGGAAAAAATTTGCTGCGCTCTCAGGTCAAGCTCGCAGGTTTGCCGAACACGATCCTCAATTTGGTGGGCTTGTTGAATCGGTACATATTGATCTAATTCAGGCTGCAGAGAAGTTTAGAGATCTGATTCCAAAATCAATGGAGATGTATAAGCAAAAGCAGCTTAGAGATCTTAAAGCTGCTGTCCTTAAGGAGATAGACCAATATACAGCAGAAGATATGCAGGGCATAAAGGTAGACCCAGACTTTATCGGTGATATACGAACAGCACTAAAGCAGTGCTTTCCAAAAAAATCAGAAGAAAGAGGTACTCAATTCTCGCGAGAGCCGCTAGCTACTCGAACTTTAGATCAAATGGCAGAACAGCTAGATAATACGAGGGGCGGTGGTAATCATCAGATGCACCAGAGATTTCTTGCAAGGTGTCGAGCAGAGCTTGCTGAAAGATCTAGTGAACTGGGAAATGTGAGTACTATTCATGCTGGAGCAATGAACGGCTTTGCTCGTTTGGAGAGCACCCTTAAAGAGCTTCAAGGGGCCGGCCAACGTCAGACGCCAGTGATTAATAGATCAAAAGTTAGAGAGTCGCTCGCCCTTCAAGAGGTTCAAGACGGAAATTGGACAAAGGCAGTTAACTCCTATTTAAGGGAGCAGGTTCCAAGCAGCCCAGACGGCACAAAGGGATCGCTAAGAGATAGATCGCCAGAGAGTGTAGTGGGGTATAGAGAGAATGCGGCAGGAACACTCGATCCGATCATAAAAGGTCAGCTTGAGAGCACGGTAGAAGAGCTTGGAAAACTAATTGAAGGTAATCAAAACCAGGAAAATCAGAGTCAGATTGAGGCTACAGTTAAAGAGCTAAGAGAGATTGCAACTGAGCTTGAAGAGACAGACCCGGGATTAAAGGGAGTTCTCTTAGCGATTGTCGATCAAGCAGAGGTTAACCTTAATAGTGGGGCTAATTCTTCAGCAACTAATCCAAGTTCTCCAGAGATCGCCAGATTAGAAGAGAGATTGCGAAAGGCAGAACAGGCCAGAGATGAGCAAGCTGCCCTCAACAAGGAACTGGTAGCTCAAATTGAGGCGTTGGTAGAGCAAGTTGAGCAGAGCACGAAACTAGTTCAAGAGTTACAGGAGCGTTTAGGGGGTGATAAAGCTAAGACAACAAAAAGAGGAATTCCTGGATATGACGATCCTGCTGCAGAAGAGACTTCCGATAAAGAAGGGAATTTTTATACAGAGTGGGATACTAGTAAAGTAGCGGGGCGAAAAAGTAACCCCGGTGGTGCAACAAATAACGTTGCCGGAGCAGAGTTTTTTAGTGAGGTCTTTGATGGTCAGCTCGAAAAGCCAGAGATAAAGGAACTGTTAGAAAAGACTAACCAGTTAGCGCAACTTATTGCAGATCAGGAGGGAGCAAACGGTGATTCAAGCGGCATCGGCCAGAGACTACCCGGTCTTGTCACTCAGATAAGGGATGCCTCATTAAAAGAGTTCGATAATATTGACTCGCTTAAAGATAACCAAGAAAAACGTGAGGCACTGGAAAAGGGCTTTGACGACCTTAAAGAGCGAGCTGAAAAGATCGCTAGCCGTTCAGCGCGCAACCTTGGCATGGAAGATCTTCGCGCGCTTGAAGAGCGATTTGCTAAGGCCTTTGAGGGTGTAGACGAGATTGATTACAAAGGTTTTAGCACCTCTGCAGAATACCTTGAGTATCTAAAACAGGAGATCCTCCTGCCGATTGAGAAACTAAGGAGTAGATTTAGCGCAGATAGTGCAGAGAAAATTGAAGATGTGATCGATCAGGAATTAAAGGGTGACCAGGACAGATTTCCAAAGGAAGTAGATATTGATGGGCTTAACAGTGCGCTTGAAGATAGTAAGCGATTGCTAAATTCTGAGCATAGGAGAGCGACAGAGAGGCTAGAAAAAGAGCTTTTTGATGTTAAGGTCGACAATCTAGACAATAAATTTAACAAGCAGTATAGCCCAATAGCAGGCACCTCAGTTGAAAAGATGTACACCAGGGATCGACTGGGACGGTACAACCTCTGGCTTCGGGATAAAGTAAGTGGCGCTGAGATCGGTTTTGTACTTAGTGAAAAGCTAGAAGGCCAAGCAGCGCTTGATCAGATAAAAGGAAAGGTGCAAGCGGTTGAGGCTTTGGAGCCAGGGCAATTAAAAAATCTCTTTAAGAACCACGGCGCTTTAAATAGTGAAAGTGAGGTCTTTAGTCATTTATTAGTTATCTCGGGCAGAGAGATGGCAGGCGCTAAGAAGATTCAGATTGAAAACGCAAATTTGTCCGGGGTCCGTTTTAAAGGTGCTACCCTAAAAAAGGTAGGCTTTAGTGAGAGCAATCTTGATGGAGCGCTCATTGAGCAGACAGTGCTAGATAGCGTTAAGATGGAGAACAATACCGGACGTGGGTTAGTTGTACGAGATTGTAAGTTCATTGGTGGCTCAAAGATCATAAAAAATAAATTTATTGAATCTGAGTGGAGTCGAGTAGATCTGGGTAGTACCAAATTTAAGAAGAATACGGTTCTTGATAGCAAAATGGATCTGCAAGCAGACTCTTTTGAGAAAGCTGCTGGCTGGCACAATGCTACCGGGCCTAAGAAGTGGCTCACCACTGCGAGTTTTAGGGGTTGGATGGCAAAGCGGGCGCTGCTTGGTCAGTTTAATAAAACTGCCTATTCAAAGGGATCTTTTGGAGATAAAGAGGGCTTAATTCAAAATGCGGTAAAAGCTCTTAGCGAACAAGAGCTCCAAAAGTTAAGAGAGAAAGATAGACATGACAATAATAAAGCTCTAGAGACGTTAGGGTTACTTGGAGCGGCTGAGCACCCGGACAAAAAGATCGGAGAGAAGGAGTTTCAGCTGGTAGTCGCAATGACTAGAGATGGAGAATCTGGCCCAGAGCGATTGTTGTTTGGTTTTAAGGCAGAGGAGCCTGAAAACATCTCGATCTTCTCGCAAAGAAAAGAGGGCGAAGAGTGGGTATTAAACGATA
>Ga0208075_1000504_pt1 | contig 18923 bp, 17 predicted proteins | sample HotLakmasection5_FD_184728 | JGI IMG/M metagenome (GOLD analysis project Ga0208075, IMG submission 184728) | Hypersaline microbial mat communities from Hot Lake, Washington, USA - Section #5 (SPAdes) | ecosystem: Environmental > Aquatic > Non-marine Saline and Alkaline > Hypersaline > Microbial... | reverse complement strand
ATTCTTTTGTTCCCTAAAACGAATATATTCCACCCTATTTCTGTCGCGCCGGTCAATGGATCAAGCTTAGAAACATAAGGAATAATTTCTACCTTTTGGTAGAATTCTGGTATAGCTCTTGTTAAATCCGCAACAATTTGCGGATTTGTAGGCATGTCCCAGTCTGAATCTTGAATGCCCTTGATAGAAAAATATCTGTTCAATAATTTCCTAGCCAAGGCTGAATGCATTAGACTAGATATTCTATTAGTAAGTTGTAAATCCATAGTTTATTTTTGCTACTTTTCTATATCTACATGTGAAAAGCCATTTTCCTTGCGTACGACTATCTTTGTTGGAAAAGCATCAAACATATCATTTTTATGACTAACAACCAACACAGTAGATGGTCTGGTCGCTCCTTGTTTGCTTAAATCGTCTACAATAACCGACGCAAGTCTCTCAACATAGCTAGCATCCAATCTTCCGTCAACTTCATCTAGAACCATCAAATTGCTCTGCCTGCCGTATTGTAGAGCATTCATATCATATAATGCAAACATTAAAGCTAAGTCTAAACATTGTCTTTCTCCGCCAGAACACGATGTATAATCCCATTTAGAAGATTCTAGTTCCAATAGATTATTAAATTCTAGATCAACAATTTCAAATCCAAATTGGTCTAAATAATATCGTAGCCTATTATTTAAAACTGGAATCATACCATTCAAGATTAATCCTTTAATCTTACCCTTGTCTGAATATGCTTTCTTGATATAACTATAATGTTTAATAAGAATATCTTTTTTGGTGGTTTTATCGTCTAAATCCTTATACTTAATTTCATTAACTGTTATATTGTCTTTAATTTTTGAAATAGTACCAATATATGGATTTTGTTCATCTTTAATTCTAGTTTTTTCCTGGTCTAGGTTATTGATGGTGTTTTTTATGCTTTCATGTTTTTGAATGACTAAATTAGCCTCTGCTATAGTAACATGTGGACGTTTGTTTGCCAGAGTAAGATTTATTTTATCTAACATACTATTGATAGTATGAATTTTCTTTCTACTGTCATCTAATTTATCTATAAATTCTTTCATTTTTAATTCAATATTAGAAAGTCTAGAATCAATAACTTCAATTTCTCTGGCCATAGACCTAGCAACTTCTACGTGCATATACGGCTTCATCGACTCTGCTTCTTTTTGAGAGTCTTTAATATCTTCCTCTAATATTACAATTTCATTCTGTATCGCAGTACGTTTGTTAATAATTTCTGCCAATTCAGTTAAAATTGGTTTTGCAACATGTTCAGTATGATCAGATGAAACTGTCTGTTTGCATGTTGGACAAATCTTGCCAGCTTGGTCCTTCCAGTGTTCAGCAGATTTTGATTTGTCTTTCGCTTGAAAGTCTAAGTTCTTTAAATTTAAACTACGTTCTTGTAATTGAATTTTCTTTTGTTCTATTATTTTTAATTTTTTGTCATAAACTTCCCAGCTTTGCTCTAGATTCTCAATATCAATTTCTTCTTGATTTTTCTTTCTATGGGAAATTTCCGTTTTTTGTTCTTTATAAGAAGACAGGGACGCTTTATACTTACTTGTTTCAACATCTAATAAATTTCGCTGCTCTTTAAGTTCAGTAGCTTTTGACTCTATCTGTTCTACTAAATTCCATTTAGATTCTAAATCTTCAATGTTTGGTAAAATTATTTCTTTTAAAGAATCTTGTTGTGTCTTAAGTCTTTTTTCTACATCTATAATTCTATCTAAACGCTGTTGTTCAAACAAAGACCGTTGTTCTTCTGCGTCTTTTAAATCTTCTTTTAGCCTATTTAAGTCTCGTTCATATAATTTCTTCTCAGACAGAAATTCACTTTGTTCTGATTCTTCTTTTTTCAGGTATTCTTTTGCAACATCTGCACGATAGTGTAACTTATGAAGTTGCAACATTCGTTCTATTGTCGTCTGTCTTTGTTTTGGAGTCATTTCTAATAATGGTTTTGCACGTTGCTCAAAAAATACAGAAGATGAAAAAATATTATAATCAAGACCAAATGTTTTATTAATAGCTGTCTGTGCTGCTGTATTTGTGCTAAGAGTTTGATCTTGCCCTTCTTTATAGAAGACTAAGTCATCCTTTCCTTTGTATTTTCTTGTTCTTATTATTGTATAACCATCAGTAGTTTCAATCTTTACATAGCAATTCTTTTGGGTGCTCCAATTTATTACGGTATCGCCAGGTCGCGCTTTGTCATTAGTTCTCCCCCACAAAGCCCATACAATAGCGCTAATTAAAGATGATTTGCCAGCTCCATTACTGCGTGCTGCTTTAACACTTCTTTTTTCGCCTTTTTGTGGAATTTCACAATCACCAACAATTAACACAGGACCTAAGTCATTTAACTCAATTTTTGTTAAATAATCACCGAATGATTTAAAGTTTTGAATTTCTAAATTTTTAATATTAATTGGCATTAATCTTCAGCCTCATCACTAGCAATTTTTTCTTCCGCGTCTTTTCTAACAAGTTCATCTAACTTTAATATTAATTTTCTATTAATATCAACTGAAGGGTTGTCATTTTCTAAATACAATTCCATCATCTCTTTTTTAGCTAGCTCTTCTGAACTTAAAGTGATTGTTGCCAAATCACTTTCTTTATGCTTTTTATTCCATACTAGTTTTTGCGCGCCCATTATAGTATATTTAGTGCGCAATTCTTCCATTTCTTTCTGGGTATAGTCTCTAGTTTGAACAAATTTTACGTTGTTGTTTTCAACTATCAGTTCTAAATCGTCTGTTTCGTATTCTTCGGTATCTATTAGAGTTACATAATCTGGAGGACAATCCCATCCATATGATTTAGCAACCTTTCTAGCATCAACAAATTCCCATGATGATGTTGATGTGTCATATACTAGAAACCCATGGTCTACCATGCCTTCATCAAATCTAAACGCGACTGGGCTTCCTGGATAGACCACTTTTTCATCACCCTCAACTGTTTGATGGTTGTGAAAATGTCCAGTAAACACATATTTAAATTTGGTATTTTTAAAGTTAACTACACTCCAATTCTTGTGTAGAAAACATTGATTCATAATAGCGCCATTAATGCCAATATGAGTTAATAAAATATCATCTTTGTCAGCCTTATCATTGATTTCTTTTACTGCTCTCATGTATACATCTTCATGGTGTATAAATGGAATAACCCAAAACTTTTGATTATCTAGAGTGAAATGGGAAAATCCTTGTACAAGATTGATATGTGTTTCTAAAAATTGTAAAGAATTGATATCCCATGAATTTCTAAGGAACATATCATGATTTCCTGGAAACATAATCCAAGATTGGTTGTATTTAATATCTGCATCTCTAAAGAAAGACGACACATTGCTAACTGTATCAATAGCTAAATGGTCTCTTTTATCAAAAAGATCCCCAAGAACAATAACATTCTCTATGCCATTATTACTAGCATATTCACGCATAACGCGCATAGCCCAGAGACTTGCTTCACCATCTCCATATCCGTTATGGATATCACCTGTAAGTATTATTCGCAATTTCGTTCCTCTATTTAACATTAAATACTTGAATGAAACAGTATTTAATAAGTGTTTTTAGAAAAAACGCGTTCCCCTTTCATAAGGCACGTCCACGCGCCCTTCAAATATGAGGAAATAATGTTCAATAAAGATGATATAACTAAATGCTTTCCAATGGACTCTTACAGGAAGGGCCAAAAAGAAACAATTGAGAAGATTATTGATGCTTTCAATTCAGGCAAAAAATTTGTAATATTAGAAGCACCAACTGGTAGTGGCAAATCGGTCATCGGAAAAACCATTGCTAATATGGTTCCGTCTACTTGTTATATAACATCACAAATTATGTTACAAGAACAGTTGATTTCTGAATTTGGAGCTAATGGAAAGTATCAAGTTGGCCCGCCAATGATTCACTTAAAGGGAAGATCTAATTATAACTGTGTTTATCCAGACATCTGTAATCTTCCAATAGCTAAAAGAGCGCAGCTTAAAGCTAAAAAGATGTCATGTGCAAATGGGCCTTGTAAGCAAGATAATAAATCAATGTGCAATGAATGTCGTATTGATCCAAACAAAGTTTTAGATAACATTCAAAAAGACATATCAAACCCAGATTACACACCAACTGGATTAGAAGCCGCATCTATCCAACGTGTCATCGAATTAGAGGATGAGACAATGGATATTAGAGCACTAAAAGCCAATCTTTGTCCATATTGGCAAAGAGTTGGTGAATTCTTAGACGCCAGAATAGGCTTAATGAATTTTAAATCGTTTTTGTTTCAATGCGCGTTTAGTGGATATTTTGAAAAATTCCATACAAATTTAATGATTGTCGATGAAGCTCATAATCAAGAAAAAGAACTTTTAGATTTTGTTGGTATGACTTTCACAGATAAATTAATGATTGAAGCTCTTGGTATCAAAATGCCAACGTTAAAATCTGCTGCTGAATATGCAGAATGGTTTAAGAAAAATGGTATAGCAAAACGTTTCTTTAATGAAGTAGCAATTGCCAGGTCTCAAGAGCGCATGAAAGATGCGCAAGAATATGACAACTTAGCAGAAAAAATTAATTATTTTGTTGCAAGTGACCATGACCGCTGGGTAACTAAAGTAGACAATTCAGGTAGACACAAAAAAGTAGAAATTAAACCAATTTATGTTAGAAACGAAGCTCAGCAATGGTTATACGACAGGGCTGATAAAGTACTAATGATGAGCGCAACTATTTTATCAGCGCAGGTTATGTGTGATTCTCTTGGTATTTCACAGGATGATGTTGAGTTTATCCAGCTTCCAAATTATTTTCCAATTGAAAATAGGGAAATACATTTTATGCCCGCTGGCTCAATGTCATGGAAAAACAAAGCAAAAACACTTCCACTAATGTTAAAACAGATTGAAGAAATCGTCAATATTCATGATGGACAAAAAGGAATTATACATACACATAATTTTCAAATAGCCAATTTTATTGTAGAAAATGGTAGTGCTGAATTAAGGGCTAGATTGATATATCAAAAGAATTTTGAATCCAAAGATATTATGCTACAAGCACACGAAGATTCTGATGATGGAATTATTATAGCTCCAGCAATGCATGAAGGACTCGATTTGAAGGACGAGTTAAGCAGATTTCAAATTTTGTGTAAGATGCCATATCCCAATTTTAAAGAAGATCCACAACTAGAAGCAAGAATGAAATTGTCACAAGGGTATTATGATTGGCTCGTATGCCTCAAATTAATTCAGTCTTATGGACGAAGCATACGATCCGATAAAGACTACGCAAACACGTATATATTAGATGAAGATTTTTCAAGGTTATATAGCAAAGCAGGTCATTTATTGCCAGGGTGGTTCAAGGAAGCTATTGTGAAATGAAGAAAAAGAATAATCTTAAAATATCGCCAAGAGATTATTATTCAATGAGAAAAGCTGGTGCTTTCAATGCCCAACTTATGGATTACATAAGACCATATATCAAAGAAGGAATTTCAACTAAAAATATAGACAATTTAGTATATCTATATACCAAAGACCACGGACATACTCCAGCAACTCTTGGTTATAAAGGGTTCCCCGCATCGTGTTGTACAAGTGTCAATGATGTTATTTGCCATGGAATACCAAACGATTATATCCTAAAGGACGGAGATATTATCAATATAGATCTTACAACTATTGTTGATGGATGGCATGGCGATTCATCTGAAATGTTTATTATAGGCAATATATCAAACACAGCAAAAAAATTAATACAGTGTACATTTGACGCTATGTGGAGTGCCATTGACATATTAAAACCAGGTGATAAAGTAATGAAAATTGGCACTACCATATCATCTAAAGTGTTAAAGACTAACTTCTCTGTAGTTAAGCATTTTCAAGGGCATGGTATTGGCCGAAAATTCCATCAAAAACCAAGCATTCCGCATTTTCCATGCCCAACATCTGGAATATTTAAATTAAATCCAGGAATCTGTTTTACAATAGAACCAATGATTAATGAAGGATCCAACAAAGAAGTCATAATAGGAGACGACGGTTGGACAGCTCGAACAATGGATGGTTCTTTATCTGCACAATTTGAGCATACCATACTTATGACAGAAGACGGCCCAGAAGTTCTCACACTTACCAAAAACGGCCCAAAACGCGGTGAGAGCGTAATCTGACAAATATAAAGTATGGCAATCGAAAAATATGACCATGAAGATGTTTTGATCATAGAGTGGATTGACACCAAAATCGATAATTCTATTGTTCAAGCCATAAAGGACGGAGTTGATTGGACTCCAATACGTCCTTTTTTACACGACCACGAAAAAATGGACAAAACTCAATGCTGCCACTTTAATGAAGAAAGTGGTGAGCGATGCCCTAAAGAAGCAGAGTTTGTATCATACTGTGCTCGTGCTGGCGGATGTGTTGTTTGGTGCAAACAGCATAAACCAGATAATATTGACGACTTGCCAAATTTTCCACAATAGGAGACAGATATGAAAAAGATTTTTAAATTTTTATTAAAGGCAAGTTTGATATCCTTAATTATGGCCATGTTTATGACAGCATCATTTGGGGCTGGATTTACATTAAGACCTGATTTTTATGACAGTTTGCCGCCGAAAGTCCAAGATTTTATTGGTCCAGAAAAATCTCACGTATCAACATCTAAATTAACAACAGCATATGACAATAGAATTTTGGTTGGTGTCTTTGATTCTGGTCTTAAAGACATTGCCCCTGGTGATATCAAAACATTAATGAGATCCGATTTGAACTGGGTCATCGATGTTTATTTTAATAGAGAATTAAGAGCGGTTTCTCCAGTTAATGGAGAAATCAATTGGTACCAAACTGTTTCTAACTCAAATGAACCAAGAAAAGACTCAGAATCGTATATCGATGATAGAGGGGCTCCCATAACAGTTTTAACATTTATATTGCCAGAAGGCGATTTAGCTTGGGTAGTAGAAATTAAATTGTTTGGTTCTGAAGATTACAAAGTAAATGTGATGCAAAAAGAATCGAAATTTATCCCCACACCAAAAAATCCAGAAGACAAAGATGAAGACAAAAACGACCCTGGTAAATCAGAAGAAAATGAAGACGAATTTTAATTAAAGGCCGCTTAGCGGCCTTTAATCTTCTGGAGTTGTGAATGTATATGTGGCCGATCCACCTATAAATTCGTCATTTGTTATGACAATAGAAACCGATCCAGTTCCCCCAGTTCCCTGTGTAACAACACTAAATACATTAGATGATCCACTTGCAGAGCCAGATGTGAATGCTATACTGGATGGAGTTGGATCGAATATATAATCAACACCTTCTATAACACCAACTTCTTCTTGCGTAGTAGCTAATGTAACATCGTCTACTAAAGGTTCTCCATCACTAGTAGTAATAACAATTGTTACCAATACTCCATTTCCACCAGTACTATTATCTAGAACATCATCAGTAGCATCCCAATCTAGTGTATATGTTTGTGGTTCCGCAGGAGGAGATGGTGGTACCGGAGAAGGCGGAGGATTTGGTATAGGAGGTTCAAGTTCAAAACAATTTGGGTCATCTCTGCCACCAACAATATCTCCTATTGTTGAATTGATTGTTTCTGGAATATCAAGAATTGCACAGCCATATGGATTATAAACCAAACTAACAAATGCATCATCGACTGTTGACTTAGACCCAGAAAATAATTGTCTTAATAGGTTAGAATTGCTATCAAGAACGACTTGGAAGAAAGCATCACCAAATTCAGTTACTCCACGATTTACTCTTTTAATCCAATTTGAACCAAATCCAGTTAACCCTTCTGCAAAGCTATTTATCGTCCAGTCAACACCATTTGATATAATAGCCAAACTAGATGGTCCAACTTCTTCGATAGAGCTTCCAGAAATATATAAGAAGCCGTTATTAAATGTGTCAACTCTAGTTGTCACTCCAAGTTTAGTGTATTTAGTTCCAACAGAAAAAGAATTCTTTTGTAAGAAATAAAACCCAAGACCAAGTGGCCCATCTTCCATAAATAAGCCATTTCTTTCAAATTCCATTGTATTAACAGTCCACAACATATTAGTAGTGCCTGGATCTCCATCTATTGGAAATACTACGCTTCTTTCATCAACACCATCTACTGGTGTAGAAATAGTCAATTGGATTTTATTGCTAAAATTAGCATTCATCGTTAATATGCGATTGGTTTCGCCAATTAACATTCCATCCATTTGTGGTGCCAAACTAGACAACGCAGGACGTGTTATAGCAATTGGTCTCCATTTATAATCAGGTTCAACCGGTAAATCCAATAATTCTTGATCTTGAACAAAAATAGGGCCATTGTCAAGGGGAGGAAGATTTATAACTGGAACTTCTGGCGGTGTTATAACAGAAGGAGCAAATGGATTATCTATTGGAGGCTCTTCACTAGGGCCTGATAGTCCATCGCCATCGCCATCACCAGTCCCAGCGCCAGAACCAGGAGAAGCATCTTGGCCAGTATCGCTTTCTACCGTAGACTCAACTGTTATCCTTACAGCGTATGCTAAACAACAATCTAATAAAGTGTCATTAGCATTTACATTAATAGCTAATTCTGTGCCAGCGAGCAATGTTTTGCCAGTATAGGTAACTCTTTCTATACTATTCCCACCATTTTGAACTGCGTCATGTTGTGTTTCTTGGTTTGGAGATGGCAATAACATACTAACAGCGCCAGCTTCAGGAATAACAAACATTGAAGTGTGTAATGGACATGGGCAATTTTCTTGCTCTGGTGTTGGTGTTCCTTCTTCTCCATCAATAGGAGCGGCGAATGCTATGCCATCATCAAATGTGCCATCGGAATGCCCTATTTGAACATCAACATGAATAGTGAATTCAGTATTTGGTTCATCAAACAAAGCATTAAACACATAAGAGTCTGGCTTGCCTCGATTTACAACAACAGATTCTGTTACTACTTCTCCAGAATTGTTTACGCCTCCCAATAGTTTGCCATTCCCGGCAAGTTCAATAGCATTTTGATCCGGCAATGGACATGGCACAAAACCACCCTTATATGGGTCATTTGGATCTTTTACTCTAGGTGTAGATCCAGTACCGTTAGAGCTACCTCCACTAGACCCGTCTCCACTACCGCTTCTAGAACTTGATTGGATTGGTAATCTAGTCGGAACACCTGGGCTACCGCCAACGCCACACAAATCACCTTGATTTGGGCACCAGAAGAAATCTTCTTGACAACAGGCGTCTTCTGGAGGTGGTTCTTGAATTATAGAAAATGGTACTGGATTTGATGAAAATCTTTGCCAATCGAATTTTTGAATCTGATATCTAAATGTGTCAGTGCAATTACACATTGGAGTCCAATCTGGTATATTCAACTCCGGAGTTGTTTTTTCATTTGGTGTAAATTTAAATTTCCCAATATCTTTACAATCATCTGTTGTTACTCTTAAAGCAAAATATGTGTCTTCCGTTACACTTTTTAGTGGAAAATCAGTTATACCATGCAATGAACTAAATCTATTTTTCGAGTCACCACCAAACAAATCTTGTTTTGTGAATGTTAAATTGTCATCAACTCCAGATTTTCTAACAGTTATAATTGCTTCAGTGCTTAAAACACCTGGGTCTGGCACAATGTCTTCAATAACTTCAATAAAAGAAGAACCATCTTTTCCGGTTTCTCCCTTGGGACCTCTTTGTCTAACTTTATAATACAATCCATCTAAATTGTCATTTGTATTTTCAATTAACGTTACTTTACCAACTAAAGAACCAAAATCAGAGCTAGAATCTTTATTATATTCTAATTCTAATGATGTCATTTCAATATCAACCAATCCAGGTATAGCAGTAATAGATCCCTCAAGTGTTAACAATAACTCAATAAGAAGTTGGTCATCACTATTAAAAAATCTCAGTGAAATATCTGTATCTAGTGGGGTATTAACAGAAGCATCAATTAAATATTCACCAGAAGTTCCAATTGCAGGAATGTGTTTAATTTCATTTGCTGCCGGCTTTCCATCTTCTCCTGTGTCTCCTATTTCGCCTTTATCGCCTTTTGGTCCGGCGCAACATAAACTCAAAAGTTTTGAATAAAGTTTTTGACGGTTAACTTCAATTCGTAATTTGTTAGTACTTTCTGGAATGAATTTAATTAAATCATCAGAAGAGTTAAAATAATAAAAGTAGGGTTTTTTGTTTGACGATGTGGCCAACTGGAAAGCATTCCAATTGATACCTCTATCTTTTAATATTTTAATGAGATTTAATTTTCGGTATAATTCGGGCGTTACTAAACCATCAGATTCTTTAGAAGCAATTGGAGGACTAACTACAACACCACAATCAATCCATGTATCTGTTTTAGAATCATATTTGTAGACTATTCCATTTTGGTCTGATATTTTATCGCCATCTTTTGGATTTATAGGGAATTTCATTCAACAATCCTTGCTGGAACACCAATAACAGTGCAATTATTTGGGACATTTTTGGTTACTACTGCACCAGCACCAACAGTGGCATTAGAACCTATAATTATATTTGGTAAAACAGTAGCACCGGCTCCTACCATCGATTCTTGTCCAACTTTAACACCGCCGCACAAAGTTGCGCCAACAGCAATATGTACCCCGTCATCTATTATACAATCATGATCAACACTTGACTTAGTATTGATAATACAACACTCTTTGATTATGGTATTGTTATTTATAATTCCACCTCTAACAACTACTGTTCCATTTCCAATGGTTGATGTTTTAGACACAATAGATTCATAGCTAATAAGTTGTACTGGATTAAAATCAAAATCAACTAGCTTTTTATATAGCTCCAATCTTTTGCCACAATCGCCAATTGCGACGATGAAATTTGATGGAATAACTGATAACAATCCATCCATACTTATTACGGGATGGCCATATAATTCATTTTTTAAAGGTTTCTTCCTACTATAAATATCAATAAACACTATTTTATGGTCTTTATAAAGCCAAGACTCATTAACAATGTCTAAAACTACCCCGGCATGGCCTCCCATACCCAAAATATAAATTTCTTCACGCATTAGTAATTGCTACTAGAAGCAAAACAATTGGTAATAATATTAATCCAAGTATCATACTGCCAAGCATGATTATATTAAAAAACAACCCAAGCCCAAACAATTTCATTTTTATTCCTTAATTATATTTTCTCTGTTTTTCTTTTTAAATTTCCATATATCATATGCTTCTTTGAATGTCATGGGATGTTGAAAATGATCATGGCCTAACAAAGGTAAATCATTAAAATTAACCATATATGTCCTATTAAGTTTTACCAAATTTTCAAATGGCACATTAATCTTTAGGGATCCATCTAGAAAATGCCATCCATCAAAATAATGCTCAAAATCATCTATAAATTTTATTATTTCTCTTAGTGATATTTTAGTTTTTTCCACCACCCATCACTCCCAATATACACCGATGCCATTCTCCCACTGGAGTAGTTAGTTTTTCTTATTCAACACTTACGGGATAACCTAGTACCGTAAATTCGTAGTGTTGAACACCAACTACACACCAAAAACGGGATACGCAATACAGCGCAAGGTGAATGCCTACACAAATACAATAATTAATTATACCAATTACTTTTTCATTGGCTTGGGTTTTTGTTAAAGACTGTTGAATTCTTTGCATCACACCCTAATCACATTCACACGTTGAATTGCCTTCACACCATTCTCCCACTGCCGAGAACATCCAATTCCCGGAGGGCTCTCAACAAGCCCCGAAAGCACTTTTGGTTACCTTATCTACTCCATTTGGGTCCCATATCGTGAAGTTGGCCATCGTAAAACCATGCACCTGGTCAATTCCAGTATCAACGTTTAATTTTTTACATGATTTCCCATGGGATTTGTAAATTGGTTTTTATTTTAAATGTCTTTCCCTGCTACCTACGGACATGCAGTTTACAATCGCTCCTCCAATCCATCGCGATTGTAACAATTAAACGACATTTTTACTGCTATGGGGGTGGCCTGACTCGACCCTACTTTTATTTCTTCAGATTCATTATTTGGGAGCTAACCCAACACAGTTAGATACTGATTTCTTCGGATAAATTATTATAATATATGCTCTAAATTTAATAACATCACTCAGCATCAAACAATTTATGTAAATCTATTGCAAGCTGTTTAGTTTCATCGAATGATAGGGAGTCTTCGAATTGGCTATTATAATAATCAATACATATCTCTAGATCGCGTGGATCATTGGTTTTTTCGTAATGTTTAAAACATTGAGCTTTTGAAAGTGCATTCTTTAGTTCTAATGGGTCTTGATTTGGGTTTCCTAGATTTTTAATTATTGATTCTATAGCCATTGCTTCTTTTTGATAGGCAAGAACGCGTTTGTTATTTTTCTTTCTTTCTACTTTATCGCGGGTTATATATAAAAAATTTCTGAATTTTTTATGTAATTTGCCTATTAAATATGCGGGAATGGCTACTGGCCATAAATGGGCAATTATCTCTAGTTTATAGATTTCGTTTGTGAATTTTCTTGACCAATATATATATATGACTGATGTTATTATGAAATAAATAAATATAATCAATGCCAATATTATCAATGATGTAATCATAGTTCTTAAATACAACAAGCTGTAAATATTCAAAGATATTAATATGAGATTATGCGTATTATTTGAGGGAAAATTTCCAATCACCAAAAGCATGTACGATACTGCAGAAAAAGCAGCGTGGCATGCAAAAAGATTGAGTGATATATATGACCCATCAAGCCAAGTGAATAGGCCAAGTGTATACATGGGCGGTGGCTTTAACAACGCATATAAAGAAATAGATTCATATAGAGCTGTTGTTGATGCAGGAAAATATGGCAAAAAAGATATTTTAATAGCATTTGGTGAGCCTAAACGTGGTATACAGGCACAAGCAGATATTTATAACAATTCTGTAATTGTTTATATCTACCCAGAAAAACAAAAAGATCATTATTTGGACTCAATCCTGCACGAATTAGTGCATATATTCGATCCTAAATTGAATGATGACGAATTAAGATCAAGACTTACTAGGGCTGAAAGAGAAGTTTGGAAAGCTAAGCGAGGAGCAAAGACTGGTAAAGATTTGGCTGCTGTCCATATGAAGTATTTAAAAATGCCTCATGAACAAGATGCGCATATTACAACTATGGCTAATAGCTTAATGCGTTATTTAAGTAGGAACAAAGAAACAATACAGGGTGTTAAAGCATTTTTAAGAATGTTAGACTCTGATTTAATTTATACATTTCCTGAAGCGTTTAATAATATATATTTTTTACTAAATGCTGGTAAAAATGTGAAAAGAAAATTTTTAAGAGCAGTACAACAGGCGTTTAATGAACTTGAGGAATCTGGAATAATGCAAGACAATCCGAAAGCAGAGAGAAAAGAAAAAATTGATGTGTATTGGCACAAACCTTCCGGAATACCTGGAATTGTTTTCACAATTCCTAAGTTCAAGTACCAGTCTAAAGTATTCAACTCAAAAGAAGACGCGCGAAAATATACAAAACAAGTAGCCGATGCTTTGGCTAAGTGGTAAAATCAATTCAATGAGGAGCTGGTGTGTCAGCGATCAAGATGTTAGTCTTGAAAACGCTTGTGTGGCGTATTCTATCTGTTTTAGCAACAGGGGTGGTTGCATGGATTGTTGTAGGTGATTTTACAATAGCTGCTAAAGTTATGAGTATTGACTTCTTTGTGAAAACTATTCTTTATATGATACATGAAAGAATATGGTTAAGAGTACACGTTAAGCATCAAAAAAAACGTAACTAAACAAAAATATAGCAAAGGATTGGTGTTATGGCAAGTCCACGTGATTTTGGTTTGGAAAGATATTTAGATCTATTAGATGATAGATTTTCTTCGGACCTAGTAGAAGCAATCGAAAGTACTGGGAGAACCCCAGTGTCTCAAACTGATTTTGAAGCACTGTGGACACAATTTCTTAGTATAGCTAACAGAGAAATTAGAACAAATTTAACTACAACTGCTAGTGGTACTCTCGACACTCCTGCGGAATTAGACCCAAACATATTAGGAAAATACGCCGCAGTCGAATTGGGTGGCAATACAGTTATTAGTCTTGTTGAGGGTGTGTTTGGTGACGAATTTCACCTTGAAGTGGAACATAATGGTTTTACAGTAACATTTGGCGATGGAGTGACTGACACAAGTGTCGCTAATATTGGCCATAACTTAGATGCCGAAACAGATTTCACACTGTATACTTTTTTAATGACATCTAATGTTAATGGTTCACACCCAGAATGGACCTTGATTGCTGCTAAGGATTTTGTGAGATAATGTATACAAAAGAAGACGGTTGGTGGAAAGACAATAATATGGTGGCGGTAGTCGTCAAGTATATGTGTGAACAGGGGCATGATCCAAGTGAGGTTGCTCGTGTTGTTCAAAAGCCTTGGAATTATAGTGATGAACTAAATCAAGCAATTGCGAAGAGAGAAGAATTATCACATCTATCAAAAACTTCTGAAGTAGAAGAAGATCAATGCAAATTTCTAACAGCACGTCACGGCCAAGGCAACAAATCTGGTTTGGGAAGAAACAAAATTGCAGTAGAAGATATTTACGAAGAATTGTGTAAATGTGGCCCTGATTGTGATTGCAAAAAGTGCATGGCAATAAAATCTGATTCTAAAGAAATAGATGAAAGATGAATTTGAGGTTTGGGGCGTGTCCTCAATTTAAGGAGAAGCAATGAACGATTGTAAATGTAGTTGCGAATGTAAATGTACTATTAAAGAATGTAAATGCCATCCTGGTTGCGGCTGCGATTGCATTTGTGCTAAAGAATAATGAAATTATTTAAACTTCTAGAAGAATTAAACGACACAGAAGTGCCTGGGGCTGTAACCGACCCAGGCACTTCTGTGTCTAAGAAATCTGCTGAGGTTTTAAAAACTCCTCAAATGGTTGTGTTGGCTATTTACCTTGCAATAGAAAAAGATTCTAATTTTATGGAGATGTATCGTGAACTTAGGAGCAATCCAAATTATGGTCCTATGTTGTATAATAATATTGGTCGTAGCAAAGGCATTATAAAAGAATTATCAAATCCATTTACAATGCAAGAAGTAGCTTCGATGTTTGAAGATGTCTTCGATCCTAGCGATTTTTTAACTAAATGGGCTTCTGAATTTTATCCTGCTAAGGGAAAATTTGGAGTTCAATTTATATTATTATATTGGGCCCATCGTATAAGAACCGGTAAAAAACTTAATATCGAAGAAGTTGTTCAAAATATAGAAAGGGCAATGACGTTATATAGAAAATACGGCGGTTCGAAGGGCATATTAAAATATCTTTCTAAACCAGAAGCGATAGGCGAACTCGCCAGAATGTATAATAAGTCTGAATTTGCATTTAATTATTTTAGGCATCTAATTAACGCAATCGCTATTTAATAGAAGTTATATCATCTGGGGATATGTGTATTTCAATATCTGAGGTGAAAAGTGAAAATCCCACAGATTGAAGATAAAAAATTGAAAGTCAAGAATTCCGCTTTTTTATATCCAAATCTTGAAAATTATCCAAAGGGTTTACCTGAAATAAATGATTTTGTATCACCATCATCTGTTGTTTATTATGTAGCTAAAAGCACTACTTCGAACTTAAAGAAATGGTATAAAAAATTATTTAGCGAAGATTTAGATATTGTTTCTGAGGCTAAAAAATCAAAACACCATCGTTCTAGCGAGTATGATAATGGTTTTATTAAACATGTTGTATTATATGCTTCTTTAATAAAATTTTTAAAACAAGTTGATTTTGATAGAGCTACACATATATCCAAATTGTCTTTGACGAAATCAACTGCAATTTCTAAGCTTCTTCGGTCGTTTAAATATGGTGATAGATCTAATGTTTTTAATGAATATGGTGTAAACGACATTCTTATTAAAAGAAAACCCAAAAAATCAATGAAAGAAATTGCTGAAGATAAAGAAAAACTGTGGCCTGACGTGTTGAAGGCAGCTCGTGATGAGGGACATTCTAAAAAAGTATGTGAGCAATACAAAGAGAAGTTTATATTATATAATAAAGGTGTATTTATGATGGCTTTGGCTAACCATAAAAATGACAAGAAGAAAAGAAAATAATGAGTAAATTGAAGTTTAGTGTACCGGAAAATCCGCAATATGAACATGCTTTAAAATGCTCTTGTGGTGGATGCATGATTAAATTGCCAGATTCTGTTGTGGAGAGTCTTGCTGATTGCGAACCTGGCACAAAATTTGAATATGAATGTCCAGAACATGGAATGGTTGAGCATATTTTAACAAAAACTGAAAAAGAGCGTGCATATGCTGCTAAGAAATATCCAGGTCCCACTGACTTTGTTCATTTGCATAATCATACAATCTATAGTGCTCTTGATGGAGTTGCTAAACCAGAAGAATATTTTCAAGGATGTGCAGAATGTGATTTGCCGGCTTTTGCTATAACTGACCACGGCAGTATTGCTGGAGTGCCTGATGCGTATTGGGCAGCAACAAAAAACAAAGTGAAATATATCTCGGGTTGTGAAATTTACTTTAATGACTTTGAACCAGAATTTAAAAATTGGCAAAAAATTATAAAGAACAAACAAGAAGCGAGATTTAGTAGAAAAGTTTTGAATGGTCACACAAAGCTTAGTACTGTTAAAGTTGAAATTCCAGAAATGCATTCTGCGTTTGTAAGAAATAGGCATTTAACGGTATTATGTAAGAATATGGAAGGATATAAAAATCTCATTAAAATCAATAATATTGCAAATGAGAAAGGTTTTTACTATAAACCAAGAATATGGTACGATTTATTGCGTGATAACAAAGAAGGATTGGTCATATTGTCGGGGTGTCTTAATGGGCCTGTTTGCCATAGCTTACGTAATGAACATCCATCAGAACCAGTTCCAAAAAGCTTAATTAAAAGATTCAAACCATCAGATATAGATGAAAACGGATATGCTGTTCCGAAAAATATTGCATTACAATGGATAATGCAATTTAGAGAAGATTTTGGTGATGACTTTTATCTTGAACTTCAAATGCCTGGTGATGAAATTCCAAAGGGTCGTGATGCGTTTAGAATGGTTTCTAGTATAGGTCGTAAACTTGGTATTAAGAGTTTGTTAACCAATGACTGTTTATCTGCTGGTTACCCCATATTAATGGCAGATGGAACATTTAAACCGATTGAATCTGTTGTTGTTGGCGATGAAGTTATTACTCATAAAGGCAGAGCTAAAAAAGTGGTTGCAGTTGGTAGTCGGGAAAAGAGGCACAATGAAAATATGTGGAGTGTATATAATACGCCATGGAGCATGACTGATAATCACCCGCTTTATATAAGTGACAATCTAACTAGAGAAGAAACAGCAGCAATAAATAAACCTAAGTGCAAGTTAATCAAACTTTCTGGTAATGGTATTGATATGCTCGATACTAAAAAATATGTTGATCCAAAACGTGCAACCAAATTAATCAACGGTTTTTGGAAAACTTCTTCTCCAAAATCAGGTTCTATCAATATACCAGAATTTTTACCAATAGACAGTGAATTTTTGTGGATTTTAGGCAATTACATAGCAGAAGGATACCGAGATAAATATCGAATTTCATTCGCGTGTCATAAAGATCACGTTGATATTCACAATAAAATAATTAATTATTTTAAAAAATTTGGGCTTAATCCTGATTTTAATATCAATAGAACAAATTCCAATAATGGTGCTGTCATTAGGATTTGTTCCGCAATATTTGCTGATATATTTAGTAAATTGTCTGGGCGTAGAGCAGAGAACAAACATCTACCGGATTTTTGGATGAAATTAAATAATCAACAGGCCAAGCATTTACTTGATGGATATATTGATGGTGATGGCAGCCGTAGGAATAAAACATTTACTGCTCAAAGCACATCATGGCAATTAATTGGACAATTATCTATATTGATATCAAATCTTGGTGGGTATGCAAAACCATTATTCAAAAAAGAGAAAATTTATGAAAATGGTCGTATTGATAGATGTGCATATAATATAACATCTAGTAAGCTATCAACATCAATTATTGAGGATAGCAGTAGGCCAATTAATCATAAAGCATTATCTGTATATGACCCAATTAATATGACATTCAAACCGAAATGGAATAAAAGTGAATATAACGGACTTGTTTATGACATAGAAGTAGAAGATGATCATACATTTGTTTTATGGGGTGGTATTATATCACGCAATTGCCATTATCTTGCTAGAGATGACTTTAATATTCAGATGGTTATGATGGCTACCGCTCAAGACAAAAAGATAGATGATCCGACGCTGTTTCATGTGAATTCTGATGAACAGTTCTTTAAAACTCGTGCCCAAATGCGCAGGACATTTATTGAACATAAATATACTGACTATGCATCTATGAATGAATTTGAACAATATTGTGACAATACTCTTGATGTCTCTGATAAGTGCAATATGTTTGAGCCAAACTTAGACCCAAAACTTCCTGGAGTTGATGATGCCGATAAAATATTGGCGAAGCGTTGCATTGAAGAAATGAAAAGACGAGGATTTGATTCGAAGCCGGAGTATGTAACTAGATTACGTACTGAGTTAGAAAGAATTATAGAGAAAGAATTTAGTTCTTATTTCTTGATAACTGCTGATATTGTAAACGAATCTAAAAAACGTGGGTGGCCTGTAGGTCCTGCTCGTGGTTCGGCTGGTGGATCTTTGTTATGTTATTTGCTTGATATTATAGAATTAGATCCA
>Ga0208075_1000497_pt1 | contig 19082 bp, 21 predicted proteins | sample HotLakmasection5_FD_184728 | JGI IMG/M metagenome (GOLD analysis project Ga0208075, IMG submission 184728) | Hypersaline microbial mat communities from Hot Lake, Washington, USA - Section #5 (SPAdes) | ecosystem: Environmental > Aquatic > Non-marine Saline and Alkaline > Hypersaline > Microbial... | reverse complement strand
TTGCTCTTCTTATTGAATTTTCTTTTAAAACTTAAAATAATCAGTTCTTCTGGCTTGGTTCAGGGGTTCATTTTCATATATTCAAATTTAATAACTTAACTATGGGAGGGAACAATTTGAATTATGAATACATTACCCTGGATGCAAAACCTTACTGTGTAGGATATGCCAACGGAGGATACAAAAATAGTTGCAGAATTTTTAGGTGTGGATGTCGCTGTACAAATGATGGAAGAGCTTCCGGGAATAGTAATTAACATACCGGAGTATGGTTTAAAGAAAATCAGAAACAACTATATTATCGAAAAATACGATGGCACAAGGAAAACCAAGATGATACTTGCACTTGAGTGCAACGTAACAGAAGGCTACATAAGAAAATTAATCTCCAGAGAAAGAATTAAAAACAAAAAATCAGCATAAACTCTCACGATTTAATCCCCCTACTGACGGTAAAAGCCGTCTTTTTTATATTTTATCCGTACCTTCGATTATCCGCTTTAGTGCCTGTTCCTGCGTGCAGTTATATTCCTTACAATAAGCATCTATCCATTGAAAATACCGTTCAAGCTGCTGGCCACAGAGGGCTTCAACAGTAGCTTTAATTCGGGAATCCTCGTAACTTATATATTCAAGTAAGGCAAGGGCTGCTTTTCTGTTTGGCTTAAGCGGATCGCCTTTTATAACCTGTATCTCTTCGTGGAACTGATCCATCATTTCCACAAAATCATTAACAGCGATTTTTAATAGATTCCCGCTTGAGTCTATTTTGTCTTTAAAGTTCATTCTCTGCAAAGTTTTACCTCCTTTATTGTTTTTTGATTATAACTTAACTACTGGATATTATCCAGTAAAAACATGCGAATATATCCAGTAAAGTTGTTTTATGGATATTGATACTTTTTATGAAAAAATTGGTAATAATATTAAGCGAATCAGGGAAGAGCGACATTTAACTCAGGATGCTTTAGCTGAAAAGTCCGGGATTAGTCAGGATTATTTAGGAAAAATAGAAGTTTGTATAAATCGTCCGGGATTGAAAACTATATACAAATTGGCTACTGCTCTTGAAATTGAACCTTATGAGTTGCTCAAGTTTTAATCTTCTATAATTTCTCTTAAAGCCTGCTCTTGAGTCATACCGTACTTTTTACAATAATAGTCAAGCCATTTTAAATACTGCCGGATTTCTTCTCCGCAGAGTTTTTCCAGATTTTGTTTTGGCTTGCTTTCATCCCAGCCTAGATAATCCAGCAGGAGTGCTGCTTCGTGCCGATCAGGCTTAGATGTTTTTGTTTTAAGTTGATCCACATCTTCCTGAATAATTTCAATTACGTTAAAAAGATCATCAACAGCGATTTTTAGATCATTCCTTGTGCCGTTCAATAAGGTTTTAAGATTCTTTTCTATCATAAATAACTCCTTATGCTTGTAACAGGTTGTATGTTAGCTTGCACAAGGAAAATAGGTTCGATAATTGGGATTAAATTTACTTTTGTTTAAATTCAATGTCAAAAATTTCTATGTCCGGGTTTTATATTATCAGATAAAAATAATTGAGAATCTTCATATGATTAATAAAGTAAGTTTTGCAGTACCGAATAATTCAGCTAATAAAGTCGGTTTTAAAGGCGAAAAAGAAGTGCAGGCGCTAATCAAAGAAGCTAATAGCACAAAATTAAATCAACTTGCTATACTTTGTGACAAAGTGGAACTTAGGCTGGAGAAAAAAGAATTAACACCTGAGGATGTGGAACAGGCTGCTGAACAAGCAACTCATAAATTGGTAAAAAAAGGGTTAAAAGAAACAGCAGGACTTTATAGAGAACGTTATTTATAAATTAAATCAGCAAGTTTTATCCACTTGTTTATTTAAGGCCTTAGATGCTATCAAGGCAATACTAGAGCCAATACCCATTCCGATAAGCCCTAAAACGGCACCGTGCGGAAATAATAAAGCACCACCCAGAGCAATTGCTACAGTAGATAAACCAATATAACCAGCAGATTTTATTAATTGTTTACCTAGTGATTTTCCTTTGTCTAAAACAGTTCCATTTGTTTTAGTTACTGATTTAATAATAGCTGGCATCTCAAGTATACTGGTACAAGCAATGCCTAGTATAGGAATCCTTAAAAGAGAATTTCCTATTAATTTTTTAATACCGCTACCCGCAAATTTATATGAATTTAAAGTTGTTATAGAAGTTGGGCCCTTTACTGCTTTAAAATCCTCAATTTCAACCTTTAATACATCCATTATTTTTTCACCAAATTTTGTACTAAAAAGCGTTTTATCGATTTTTTGAACAAATGGATTTTCAAATAATTTCTTTAAAAAAGTTCCTCTAAAAAATGACAATTCATGCTGAAATGGATTGTTCTGGAAGGGATTTTTAATGGCAATGCCTATTTCCCTTAAATCGCTCGGGAAGTTAGCAGCAGCCATACCAAGTAACAGTCCTGCACGAGGATAATTCTTCTCTTCCATAGTATCAGGAAGTGAGCCTATCCTTCTTGCGGGGGGAAGTGGACTTAAAGCGTAAAGTAGGGCTTGATCAGTATTGCTGTGCTCTTTGGTTTGATTAGCTCTGGTTTCAAGTCTGTCTATATCCTCCTTTAACCTGTTAAATACAGGGTTTTGTTCGTTATAAGCCGGAGCAGCCTTGTAATTACTGCTTGGCGTATTAAATATTGAGTTAAATTCTGCTACTCTTAAGGCCAAATTACTTCCCGCATGCATACTTCCCATTAATATAAAAACAATTTACGCAACTGTATTTCAGTTTTCAGCAAAATATTAACAATTGAATATAAACGTTTAATTATAAAAACAAATTTGTAATTATTTAAATTAGTTTTTCCCTTATTCTTTTTGGAATGTTCATTCCTTCATATAGAACCGAAATAACGCCTATCTTATTGTTTTGCAGTTCCCTGAAAAAGATAAAATGCCGTTTATACTTTGTAAAAAATATTATATTTTCAGTCGTTTCAGCTACATATTCCCTGGGAATTCTTCTCCAGAGTGATTTCTTTTGATAAAGACTACCGGCAGCTTCGTACAAACCAAGAACATATTCATCAGCCTGCTTCTCACCCCATTTTTCCAGCGTAGATGTCCATATCCCATAAATATCTTCGGTAGCTGAAGGGTAATAAAAAACCTGCATATTATTTCTCTTTTTTATATCTGGTCTTAAATTGTTTTAACTGTTCTTCAGGGTTAACTACCTCAAATTCGCTAATATTAGCATTAGCTCCGGGAGCTAATTTCATATTTAAAGCCTGCCATTTATATTGTTCGTTTTTTTCATAATGTTGCCTGATAAGCTCTCTGACAAATTCGCTTGCGGTTTCATAAAATCCGTGTGGGCCGCAGATTTCATTAACATAATCAGCTAATTGTTTTGGCAATCTTGTATTAATTCTTGCTTCTGCCATAATATTTTCCTCAGTTTTACATAATAATATTTTACATTATGGTGCATTTAATATCAATATTGTCGCACAAATTCAACCGATAATTTTTATAATTCCTCGACATCTTCCTGCCACATTAAAGTTTCTGGATATAAGTCGCCGCTTTCAGGGTCATCGCTATATTCTATATCGGCTATCTCTCCTATCATAACTCCGCCTATCGATTTTATTGCGACTCCATATTTCTGAGATAATTTTGTAAGTTCTGTTCTAAACTTTTCAAAGTTTCTTTTTTCTTTATCTGTAAGGTTTTGCATTTTTTGTCTCCTTGTTTATTGCTTACATTCACAGAATAGCTCTCATTTCCTGTTTTTAAAGTCATTGTGCCTGCAAAAGAAACAAATGGACACAATGAGAAAGCCTGCCATAAAGCAGGCAGGGATTGGATTATGATAATAGTTGTTTGGTTAAGTCCTTTAGCCTTAAAATGTCGGTTTTAAACTCGCTGTGTGCCTCTTGTGGGCGTTTTTTATAATCATGATGGTATATTAAGCCTTCCTTTGTTTTCATCTCAGCGTAGGGGATGCTGTAGAGTAGATTCCATTCATCATTTTTTAAAACATAGCTCTTTGCATAGCATTGTGAGCGGTAGGAATCGGATTTAATTTCCAGCTTTATCTTTTTATTATTAAGACTGTAAAGCTCTCTGTATATTAATGATTGGCAATCATCACCCTCGCAAAAGATTTAACTTATATAAAGGAAAAGGAAAGCCTTAAAAAGTCTCTTGGGGAGATTATAGAAACCTCATGGAATGAAGTATTTATTTTTGACAGGAATACTTTGAACTTTACTTATGCAAATAAAGAAGCCCTTAAAAATACCGGTTATTCCCTGAAAGAATTAAAATCTATTACTCCTGTCGATATTAAACCTGATTTTTCAGAAGAAAAATTCAAAGGATTAATCGAACCGCTTTTAAACCGGGAAAAAAACAGAGTGGTATTTGATACTGTCCATCAAAGAAAGGACGGATCAGTTTATGATGCGGAGATAAGATTAACCCTGGGGGTATTTGAGGGAAAAGAAGTATTTGTTGCAATAATTCAGGATATAACCAAGCGTAAAAAATATGAAAGAGAACTGGTTGAAACCTATGAAAAAGAAAAATCAACCATTCTGGATAACATAAACGAAGTAGTTATGTTGATGAGTCCTGATTTAAGGATTATTTGGGCAAATAGGGCAGCCTCGGAAAAATCAGGAGTTCCTGCAGATCAAATGATTGGTAGATATTGCAGTGATGTTTGGCATAACAAAAGGTGGTCCTGCGAAGAGTGTCCTTTACTGAAGGTGAAGAATACAGAAACAGCACATACAAGAGAAATTACAGGAACTGACGGAAGGTCATGGTTAATAACCGCAGTTCCGTTAAAGGATAACGACGGGAAATTGACCGGAATTGTCGAAACTTCACTGGAAATTACCGAACGCAAGGAATATGAGAAAAAACTTTTTGATAAAAAACAAAGACTGGAGGAAAAGGACAAGATCCAGTCCCTGACAATAGAGTCAATGGATAATGGTTTTATATTTTTTGGAGAAGATAATAAAATCCTTCTTGCAAATTCTATATTATATGAAATGTTTGACCTGTCTGAAACAGCAAAAAATATAACCGAAGGAAATGTTTTCCGTGATTTGCTGAAAGATAAAATTGAAAATTTTGAAGAATTTAAGAAAATCACTACCTGTAATTTTGCCTCAGATGAAAGATCCATAGATCTGTTTAAGCTAAAAAACGGTAAAATTTTTGAAAGATATTCCGTACCTGTTTTTAACGAAGATAAAAAAATCGGGCGTATCTGCAATTTCCGTGATGTAACCGTAGAGAAAAGTTTTAATGCGGAAATTATAAGGAGCAGAGAACAGTTTGAACTGGCGGTAAACGGTTCGCAGGACGGTATATGGGATTGGGATATAGCCAATGATGAACTTTTCTTATCACCAAGATGGAAAGAAATCATAGGTTATGAAGACTGGGAGCTGGAAAATAAGTTTTCCACTTTTGAAGAACACATTCATCCTGATGATAAACAAAGAGTAATGGATACAGTAAACAAGTATTTTAACAATAAACTGCCGGCTTACTGCCAGGAATTCAGGTTCAGGCATAAAAACGGTTCTTATGTGTGGATTCTGGCAAGAGGTGAGGCTCTTCGGGATGAAAACGAAAATCCCTACAGAATGGCAGGTTCTCATACTGATATAACTGAACGTAAAATGAATGAAGAAAGGCTGAAACAAAAAGACAAACTCCTTTCAGCAGTAGCAAAAGCTACAACCGAGTTGCTGATGCATCATGAAGACCTGTATATGGCTATGTCTAAAGCATTTAAAACCATCGGGCAGGCTTTTGAAGTTGACAGGATTTACCTGTTTGAAAATTCATATGATGAGCAGCAGAACAAACAGCTTACCAGCCAGAGAGTTGAATGGTGCGCTGACTGTACTGACCCGCAGATTGATAATCCTGAACTGCAGGACGTTCCATATGATATAATCCCGGAATTTACCAATACCCTCTTCAATAACAAACCCCTGATAAAGCATGTAAAGGATATGGAGCCGCAAACAAAGGCAATTCTGGAGCCGCAGGATATTATATCCATACTTGTTTTGCCCATTAATATAAACGGTGAATTATGGGGTTTTATAGGTTTTGACGAGTGTAAAAAAGAAAGAGAGTGGACTGCCATAGAAAAAGCGACATTCTATTCGTTTGCCGCAATAACCACAGGGGTTATAGAAAATAACCTAAAGGGAAAAGAATTATTATCCGAAAAACAAAGAGCAGAAGCCGCAAACAAGGCAAAAAGCGAATTTCTTGCCAACATGAGCCATGAAATAAGAACTCCAATGAACGGCGTTATAGGCTTTATTGACTTATTAAGCCATACAGAACTTGACGAAGAACAGAAAGATTTTATAAATGAAGTTAAAAAATCTTCAGAACAGCTCCTGACAGTCATCAATGACATACTCGACCTTTCAAAAATCGAGGCAGGAAAGATTTATCTGGAAAATACCGGTTTTGATGTCCATTCTCTGATAGAGGATGTTGCCCTATTAACCAAGTCATCACTTATGAACAAGGAAATTGAGGTAAATTCCCTTATTTATTCGAACGTTCCCAGAAAGGTTATAGGAGACGCAGCTAAACTAAAACAAATACTTAATAATCTTACAAATAATGCGGTTAAATTTACAGATTACGGAGAAATAACCATCACTGCCAAAAGTATAGAAGAAGATAATGAGCATGCGATTGTTAGCTTTATAGTTAGGGATACCGGGATCGGAATTCCTGAAGAAAAGCTGGAATCTATATTTGAATCTTTTTCACAGGCAGATTCTTCCAGTACAAGAAAGTATAGCGGAACCGGCCTTGGATTAAGCATTTCCAAAAACCTGGCTGGATTGATGGGAGGGTCCCTGAATATTGAAAGCAAAGAAGGTGAAGGTTCTGTTTTTAGCTTAACTGCAAGGTTTAAAAGGGATAAAAACCTGGAAACCAAAGAAAAAACAACTGATTTAAAAATTCTGGAAAATAAAAATACCCTGATTGTAGATGATAATAAAACTAATATAAAAGTCCTTAAATATTATCTGGAGGAAGCCGGGTGTAATGTTTTTGATTTTGCATATGCCAGTGAGGCATATGAATTCTTAAAAAACCAGGAGAAAATTGATATTGGAATAATTGACCACAAACTGCAGGGTGAAGATGGCGGACTTTTCCTCGCAGAAAAAATAAAAACCTGTGAAAAAATCAAAAATTTTCCGCTTATTTTACTTACTTCCTATGTAAAAACTGATGTAGCCAGGGAAGCAAAGCAATACGGATTTTCCGGATATCTTACCAAACCCGTCAAGAAGGGTAATCTTCTTGAAAGCCTGGTACAGGCAATTGAAGGCTCTAAAAGTCTTGATGCTGCTGAAAATCCTTCTCTGATAACCAAACAATCCATACGGGAAAACAGGTTTAACTGCAGATATAAAATTTTACTGGCGGAAGATAATGAAATTAATCAGAAATTAACGGTTAAAGTGCTAAATAAAGCAGGATATAACTGCGATATAGCAGTGAACGGGGTTGAAGCACTGGATGCTTTTAAAAACAAATCTTATGATTTAATTCTTATGGACTGCCAGATGCCGGTTATGGATGGCTATGAGGCAACACGTGAAATCAGGAATATGGAAAATGCGGAAAATATCGTTAATAAAAAAACAAAAAGTATCCCTATAATTGCCTTAACAGCACACGCTATCAAGGGTGACAGGGAAAAATGCCTGTTATGCGGAATGAATGATTATGTAAGCAAGCCGATTGATGCACAAGAATTAGCGGGAAAAATTGAAAAGTATTTATCCGCTGAAACCGGGGAAGATGAAGAAAATTTCCATACAAAACAGACCATACAGGAAATAAGCAAATATACCGGACTCTCAACAGAAGATGCAGAAGAATTGCTTAATGAATATATGGAAAAACTTCCTTCTATGCTTGCAGAAATTTCTATGGCCATAGAAGAAGAAGATTTTTTGAAAATAAAGACCCTGGCCCATACTGTTAAGGGTTCAAGCAGTAATCTAAGATTAAACGAAATAAAAACCATGGCGATGGAACTGGAAAGGGCGGCTTTTAGGGAAAAAATTTCTCTATGCAGGGAAATTTTATGCAGCATAGAAGAATTTGCGGATAATACCTACTGATTTTTTATCTTTTTCATTTTAAAAAAGAACGGCAGGAAAAGCCCTCCGAAAAATATGGGAACTCCTGCGCCAGAAACAATCAGGGTGATTAACAGTGTTATTCCGATTGAAACCAGTACTCCGATTAAAAGGAAATTAACATCCAGAACCTTTTTATATTCACTTTCTTCAGCAGGCTGTTCCGGGACTTTTGCCCCGCAAAAATCACAATAGTTGGAATCTTCTCTCAGCTGCCTGCCGCAAACTTTGCATTTCATATATTTTCACTGCATTATAATTTATACTCAACAGAATTTTATACCGGACAAAAGCCGCAGTAAAATTTTAGGCTTTTAATTCCTTCTTAAACCACTCTATACTCAAATCTGCCACTTCATCGAGAGTTCCCGGCTCTTCAAAAAGATGCGACGCCCCGGGCACGATTTTTAGCTCATTTCTGGACTTAATTTTTTTCATAGCTTTTTTGTTTAAATTTATAACTATATGGTCATTTCCTCCTACAATAAGCAGGACAGGACTTTCCACCTGATCAAGTATTTCCTCTGCAAGGTCTGGCCGACCACCTCTTGAAACAACTGTTTTAACCCCGTTTTTTAATTCTGCCGCCGCATATAAAGCTGATGCAGCCCCGGTACTTGCCCCAAAATACCCTACAGGCAGGTTTTTTGTACTAACGTTCTCCATTACCCATTTTGTAGCATATTCCAGCCTCTTACTCAAAAGGTCAGTATTAAACCTGTTCATATAATCCATGTCCTCTTCCGGGGTTAACAGATCAAATAACAGGGTTGCAAAGCCGTTTTGCCGTAGTTTTTCTGCGACATAGGTATTCCTGGGACTTAATCTACTGCTGCCGCTTCCATGGGAAAATATAACTACTCCTTGCGCATTCTCAGGCACATTTAGATTTCCCTCAAGGGTTACATTGTTTACTTTTATATGAACTAAATTTTCCATGCCTATAAGTTTAGAAAAGTTTACAAAAATTTTAAATTCCCCGGCCGGTTTGTTTTATTGCTCCTGCAATATTAACAGACCGAATCATATAATTTGGCGCATTTACATGTGTATTCATTTTCCGATTTTTCACAATCTCCTAAAAGACAGGAATAACACCAGCCCTCGTGACCGAATATTTCTTTCAGGCCTTCAATAGACAAATACGCCAAGCTGTCCGCTTCGATAAAGTCTCTAATGCCGCATATATCATCGTGTTTATTGGCTATTAATTCTTTTTTAGTTGGAATATCTACGCCCCACTGGCATGTGTTAACTATTTTTGGAGATGCAGAACGGAAGTGAACTTCTCTTGCGCCTGATTCTTTTAACAGCCTTACAATTTCCCTTGATGTTGTGCCTCTTACGATAGAATCATCAATAACCACAACTCTTTTGTCTTTTATCACATCCTTAATAGGAGTTAATTTCCGTCTTACACCCGTACTGCGCATTTGTTGTTCAGGTAATATAAAGGTTCTTCCCACCCAGCGGTTTCTCATCAGTCCCATCTGAAGAGGTATTCCTGATTGCTGCGAAAAACCAAGCGCCGGGGCAAAACCGGAATCCATTACCGGAATTACGATATCCGCATCAATAGGGTTTTCCATCGCACATCTTTTGCCAAGTTCCACTCTTGAGCTATATACGTTCCTGCCGAATACATTAGAATCCGGTCTGGCAAAATAAATATGCTCAAAAACGCATTTTTTTGAAGGCATTTCCTGTGCAAACCGCTTTACTTCAAAGCTCTCCCTGTTGATTTCCACACCTTCACCAGGGCTAATGTGATATACGGATTTATCCTGTAACATATTAAAGGACGTATCTTCGGAACTTACAAATACACCATCCCTGGATTCACACATAGAAAGCGGCCTGTATCCCATAGGGTCACGGAATGCAAAAATCTTGCCCGGCACAAAAAACAGGATTGACCAGGCTCCGCCGGTGAAATTCTCTGTAAGTATCTGCCCCACTTCTTCATAAGTCCATTTAGAAGGTGCTTTGCGCAATTCCCTGATGACTTTTTTAAGCAGCATTTCTGTATCAGCAGTGGTAATGAATACTTCACCCTGTTTTTCAAGGTTTTTCTTCATCTCTACAGCAGCTTTAACATTGCCATTATGAGCCACAGCAACCTTTTCACCAAGATAAGTTACTGCATACGGCTGGGCGTGAGTATTATCAGAACCTCCCTGTGTTGAATACCTGACATGTCCAATGCCGATTTTGCCTCTTATCTTACTAATTGTCCTGTCAGAAAGGACTTCCATTACCAGGCCTTTGTTTTTATAAATATATAAGTTCTTTTCACCAATACACAAGCCTGCACTTTCCTGCCCACGATGCTGGAGCATAAACAACCCCTGCTGGATAAAAGGTGCTATGGGATATTTATAGGAAATTCCGCCGAAAACACCGCATTCTTCCGAAAATTTCATTTCTCCATCGGCTCCGGGGAAACAGTATCCTTTTATACAAGTGTTTCTCATTGGCTCATCTCCAGGTCAATTGACTGATCATAAAGATAATACAATTGTGTCAGGTCAAAGGTGTATCCATCAAATTTTAGCTTATTCTCTTCGCAGATACCGAGTTTCCTATACGAAACACCTTTTGTATGAAGTATTTTCTCGGTTTCCTCGGTTTCTTTGGTAGAAATTACATACCTGCCTGTGATTTCACCGAACAGAGCTTTTTCTTCATCGTTAATATTGATCAAACTGCCTATAAAACCTGTATTTCCATTTTTCACACCTTCAAATACAGCTCCAAACAGCCCGCCTTCTGACACATCAACACATCCGCCTATAAGGTTGTTATCCCTAAGACCAAATATCACCTGTTTCAGACTACCTTCCAGCTGGGCATCCACTATATCGATTTCCCCGCCTATAAAGTCGTACAGGGTTCTATGATAAAGCGATCCTGCTATATTTGAGCTTTCATCAATATCTTTACCGATAAGATATAAAGTATCGCCTGTGTTAAAGGAAGACTTGATAGTTTTATCCGGTGAATTTACGTATCCTACAATACCAATTGACGGTGTAGGATACACTCTTCTTTCCGGTGATTCGTTATAGAATGATACATTGCCGGAAACAACAGGTATATTAACTTCTTTACAACCCTGTGCAAGACCTTCTACAGATTTTACAAATTGATAAGCAACTTCGTCCTTTTCCGGGTTGCCGTAATTGAGGCAGTTGGTCATTCCCATAGGCTCAAACCCGCTGGAAATGAGGTTTCTGCATGCTTCCCATATAGAAACCCTGCCGCCTTCGTATGGATTGAGGAATACCTGTCTTGGGTTGGAGTCTATGGTTAAGCCTACAACTCCGCAGTCTTCATACATCCACATTCCTGCTGAACCTGCTTCACCGGGTTTTAATACTGTTCTTGTGCCTACTGTATGGTCATACTGTCTGTAAACCCACTTTTTGGAGGCAAAATTCGGGTCGGAAACCAGTCTTCTTACTGCTATCTCAATGTTTGTCCTATCTTCCAGTTTTAAGTTTTTATAATATTTGATGTACTCGGGCTCTTTTTCGTTCAAAGTGTATTTAACACTTTCAGCAAGGCTTTCCGGCGGCACTTCCGCTACTTTTTCGCCATGCCAGAAAAGCCTGTACATACCGGAATCAGTGGTTTCTCCTATCACACTTGCCGGGATGTCATATTTATCTGCTATATCAAGGACTTTTTGTGTGCCTTCCGGCTCCACAATGAATAACATTCTTTCCTGCGATTCAGAAAGCATAATCTCCCAGGGCTGCATACCCGCTTCTCTCAGGTGAACTCTATCCAGATGAAGGTCTATGCCGCATTCGCCCTTAAACGCCATTTCTGATGAAGATGATAACAGGCCTGCTGCGCCAAAGTCCTGGCAACTCTGGACTTCTTTAAGATTAAGTATTTCCAAAGTGGCTTCAATCAGGACTTTCTTGATAAATGGGTCGCCAACCTGTACTGATGGTCGATCTTCCTTGGAATTTTCGTTTAATTCCTTGGAAGCGAATGATGCCCCGTGGATTCCGTCCCTGCCTGTGTGAGAGCCGATTGCTATGACAGTTTTGCCCGATTCTGCACGGGCTGAGCGGATTTTGTCCTTATGCACAATCCCTGCGCACATTACGTTTACCAGCGGGGAATCGCTGTATGATTCATCAAAATTAACTTCCCCTGCAACTGTGGGTACGCCGATACAGTTGCCGTAATGGGATATACCGTGTACTACTCCGTCAAATATGTGTTTGGAGAAGTTATCCGTGATCTTTCCGAATTTTAATGAGTCCAAAAGCGCTATGGGTCTTGCTCCTATGGCGAGGATGTCTCTTACTATTCCGCCGATTCCGGTTGCTGCGCCCTGAAACGGTTCAACAGCTGACGGGTGGTTGTGGGATTCGACTTTGAACACCACTACATAATCTCCTATCTGAACGCCACCGGCGTTTTCACCGTGGCTTACAGCTCCGCCTGAAGGAAACATAGAGAGGTATTTCCTTGAATGCTTGTAACCGCAGTGCTCTGACCACATTGCTGAGAAAAGGTAGGTTTCCAGCTCGTTGGGTTTTCTCCCCAATCTTTCCTGGATTTTCTCGTATTCATAATCTGTAAGTCCAAGCGCTTTATATAATTCCATCGTTTGCATTTTATGTTTCCTTATGTTTTTATACCTTCTGTTGTTTATTTAACAGATTGTCAATTCGGGTTTTCAGCCCTCTTCGCAATGACAGGTGCGAGTTTTTGTATTTAGTTTTAGTTTGTCAGGTTGTCGCTTACTGGTCCAACGATGCTGGTCGCAATGGCATAAACGGTGCTTGCTAACAATCCTCGCCCTGACAACACGGCATTGCGGCACAGTTGCAGGTGCAGGATTCTATGATCTTTTTTTCCAGCATTTGGAAAAAATACCTACCGTCTGTGTTGCCGGTTTCAGCGAACACTCCACGTTCAGGGTGAGGCATCATACCGAAAATTTTATTTTCTTTATCATAAAGTCCTGCTATATCTAATGCAGAGCCATTTGGGTTGTCTTTATACCTGAGAAAAATCATATCTTTTGTGATAATTTCCTCAAGTACCTCTTCATCAGCTATATACCTGCCCTCACCGTGTGCTATGGCAAATTTCACGGTTTTCGGGAACTCACTGTGATTTGCGGAAAGCTCGACTTCTTCGCAGATAAATTTAGTGTTTGTGTTGGTGGAGAGGATTCCCGGTAATAATTTGGTTTCGCAGAGCACCTGGAATCCGTTGCAGATCCCAACCACAAACCCTCTTTTTGCTGTTACATAGTCTTTTAATGCTATAACAGCCGGGCTGAACTTTGCCAGCCTGCCTGCTCTGATATAATCTCCGTATGAAAACCCGCCGGGCAGGAAAATTACATCATATTTATCCAGGTTTTTCTCGTCATGCCAGATAAATTCCGTTTCCCAGCCAAAATATTCACACGCTCTCTGTGTATCTATATCGCAGTTAGTTCCGGGGAATACTACTATTCCTGCTTTTATCCCTGATTTCATACTTCTGAAAACCTTTCGATTTTATATGTTTCAAGTACCGGGTTGGAAAGCACTTCTTCACAAATAATGTTGAGTTTGGACTTTGCGCTGGTTTCATCTTCACCTGTAACTGACAGAGAGAAGAATTTTCCAGTCTGAACCTCCGCCTCTTTTTCCACTCCGGTTCTTTTTAATACTGTATCAACAGCTGACCCTTGCGGATCACGCACACCATTCCTTAAAGTTACAATTATATCTGCTTTATACTTTTTCATTGGTTCTCCTTTGGTGTTTTGCTGTCATTGCGAGGGCTGTAATATCAATTTGGACAGCCCGTGGCAATCTGTCCAGCTTTATCTTTTTATAAAATTCTTTTACTTGTTTTCATTTTTTGCCTTTAGTTTTTTTGCCTGGATTGTCACTTAAGCGATGTCTTCCCGTAATGACATTATATTTTTAAGCCTAAAATATCAGCTAATTGCTTGTATGAGCTGACCAGGTCGCCTTTGCTTTCCCTATAAACGTCTTTATCAAGGGATTCCATAGTTCCTTTTTTCCAGAACCTGCAGGTATCAGGAGAAATCTCATCAGCAAGAATAATTTCCCCGTCTTGTGTCCTGCCGAATTCCAGCTTATAATCCACCAGGGTTATATCTTTTGAATCCATGAATGAGTAAATTATCTCGTTAATTTTAAGAGCCTGCTGTTCTATATAAGCTAATTCCTCTTCTGTAACCGTGTTCATATACCTGATATGCTCCCTGCACAGAATAGGGTCATTTAATGAATCATTTTTAAGATAAAATTCGCATAATACAGGATTTAGCACTATGCCTTTTTCAAAACCAAGCCTTTTGCATAAAGATCCGGCTGCATAATTCCTGACTACAACTTCTAACGGAATTATGTCCACTCGCTTTGCTCTCATAGTTATTTCATCATTAAAAGAAATAACGTGGGTCTTAATTCCGTTTTCATGCAGAAGATCAAAAAAAAGTCGTGTAAAAGCTAAATTTACCCGACCTTTTTCAGAGAATGTATCCTTTTTTTCTCCGTTAAACGCTGTTGCGTCGTCCTTAAAACTAATGATAACCTCATCAGGTCGGTCTGTTTCAAAAATCTTTTTGGCTTTGCCTTCGTATAAGAGAGTTGCTTCCATATTTCAGTACCCGTTCCTTTACCTTTATCCCTTCCTGCCTCTAGTAAATAAGTAACACGTACATGCCGGTCAGTCAATAAAATCCACGTTTATTTAAAGAGGTTTTACAGTAAGTTAACAAAACATAAATATATATAAAAATTTTGTCAATTTTTAGTTTTTAGCCGGTTATAATATATTAGCTTATTATTCATAAGGTTTTGGAAATTCCCGATGTTTACAAAAGAACAATTGTTTGAAAAGTTAAATAATCCCGGTCTGGCAAATATGGACGAAATCCCAGGCTTTTTGAGGTCATGGCGGATTGATCCAATATACGAGGATGAAGAAAATAAAGAATATTACGATGAAATGGCTGTTTCCAAGTTAAAACATGCCCTGAAACTCAGAGAACAGGGCAAGAATGATGCTGAAATTTCATCCATAATAAATAACGGTATAATTAATCCTATTAGTGCGCCTTCTGTAAAAAAAACAGAAATTAACCACCACCCGTTCGGAGGCAGTCACGAATTAAACAAGATAACCCTGGATGTAACCTCACAGACACTTTCTCTACTTGCTGAATCGATTGCACAAAAGATTACCGGGGAAATTACAGATAAAATTAAATCTGACAAGATATTTGAGCCTGTAATGGATTCTGCTAAAGTTCACCGGGATAACGAAATTCTTGCTAAACAGGTGGAAAAGCTTCTGGAAGAAAATAAAAAACTTATTGCAAGAAATAATATGCTTCAGAAAGAAAACGCCAAGTTCAAACATCTGGTCGGGAATTTATACATAAAGCAACAATAAAATTTTTGTTTATATTGTATGTTTTATTGAAAAATTTGCTAAAATAATACAAATACAAGAACTTACAGGCAGGATATTTTGGTGTTTGGGGTAGAAATTATGTATTTAACGCATGAATATGAGAAAAATATCCCTGATATAATTAAAAAAGCGCTTAAATTATGCTCTGAGGCAGCAGAAGAAAAAGGTTTACAGTTTTTTTTAATTGGCGGAATAGTTCGAGACATAATTATAAATAAAAAGAATTTTGATGTGGACATCACTGTGCAGGGGAATGCTGTTGAATTCGCCCAATACCTTGAGAAAAATTATTCTGAATCGTATAAAATCAAGGAAACCCACGAGAGTTTTAAAACAGCAAAAATTTTATTCAGCTTTGAAAATGAAATTGTGGCTCTTGACCTTTCCAGTACCCGCAAGGAATCTTACCCATATCCTTCCAGCCTCCCGAAAATTGAAGAAATCGGCTGTGAGTTGTATGAAGATGTGATAAGGCGGGATTTTACCATTAATTCTATGGCCCTTAGCCTAAATAAAGACAACTTCTGTGAGTTAATAGATTATCTGGGCGGGTATAACGATCTTAAAGAAGGCAAGTTGGAGGTCATGCACGACAGGAGCTTTATTGACGACCCTACAAGAATAATCCGAGGGCTGAAATTCAGCGTACGGTTCGGTTATAAGTTTGGAGAAAAAACAGAAAAGCTTATGAGGGAATGTCTTGAGTCCGGTCAGTTTGACGGTCTTGCAGGAGAGAGGATAAAACTGGAGTTAAAACAAGCCTTTAACGTAAATAGACCCGAGTGCCTGACAAGATTTGTTAAAGAAGATATTTACCGGCTGGTAGATACAGAGCTTTCTCTGCCTGAAAATATTGATACTCTTGCTGTTGACTCTCATAAATTCATAAGTGAATACCTGCACTTGATAAAAAAGCCGGATAATATCTGGTTAATATACCTGGGGGCTTTACTTGTTTACTGTGTACCGGGAAAAATCACTAATATGGCCGAAAATATGGATTTGGACGGTGATGAGGAAAATCTCTGTATTTTAAAACTCATGACCCACTGTTGTCGTAAAAAAATCAGGGATGTATCAGAAAAATTATACTTATCCGGGCTGGAAACAAACATCCTCAAGCAGGCCAGTGCCCTATGCAAGAAGCAGGAGGAATTGCGGGATTCGCCATCCCGGTTTGAGGTTTATGAATTTTTTGAAAAAGCTCCGGTAGAGTCAATTTTGCTGTTTTTGATAAAAAATAAAGGGTTAAAAGACAAGGTTGACCTGTATTTTAATGAATTGAAAGATATAAAAATAAGCATAGACGGCAATAAATTAATAGAAATGGGACTAAAACCAGGACCAAAATTCGGGGAAATATTGAGAAAAGTATTAAAAGCCAGGGTTGACAGGGAAATAACTTCACCTGAAGAAGAGGAGAAAGTAGTTAAATCAGCTCTTAAATCCGACTAATTCTATATTTCCTGCGGCTTGCTCAAAGGCACGCTTCAGACGCAAACAGGATTCGCACTTTCCGCAGTGGATTTCCTCATCTGTATAACAGCTTCGCAATAGTTTTAGCGGGATTCTTTTTTCTAATGCTACTTTTACAGTATTTGCCTTGGTGAAATTAATCAGCGGCGCAATAACTTTAGGCTTAACAAGTGTTGAATATTCAAAAGAAGCATTGATTTTTTCTATAAAAGTATTTGAATTATCAGGAAAGGTTACGGCTTCCTCCCGGTTTGCACCGAAAACTATATGCGTAAATCCCATGCTATCCGCAAAACCAGCGGCGATATTCAGGAAAACCCCGTTTCTGTTAGGGACCCACACTCTTTTTGCGGAATCATTAGTTAATTCCGGGTCATCCAGTTGGGAAGACTCAAGCGCAGGCAGGTCTTCTAACTGGTTTACCAGTGAAGTTTTGGTAATTTCCCTTAACCACTGGAGTTCTATTACTTTATGCTCAATTGAATAATATTCAGCAATAGCTTTTGAAGCGTAAATTTCTTTTTCTGCTGTTCTCTGTCCGTAATCAAAAGTTAAAGCAAGGGTTATATTAAGTTCGTCTTTTGCAATTCCGAGACTCACCAACGAATCCAGCCCGCCGGAAAGTAATATTACGGATTTATTCTTCTCTTTCTTCATCATCTTCATCGTCGTTGTCTTCTTCGAGAATTTCTTCTATTTCCAGCCTGCATGTTGTAGGGAGGTCTTCCCGCATTAGCAGGTCCATTAAGTATTCTCTGCCTTCAATATTATACAGGGCAAAAATCGCTGTTTTTGCTACGCTTTCGTTTTCATCATATAACATAGGGGCAATAAGTTCCACAACCCCTTCATCCTCCGTTTCGCACAGGGCTTCTATTGCGCTTGCACGAACATGAGGTGATTTATCATAAAGGACTTTTTTAAGTGCCTTAACCCTCTTGTCTTTTTTAAAGTTTAATTTTCCTAAAGCTTCAACCGCTTTTTCTCTAAGAAATGTAAACTTATCAATAATATCCTGCTGAATATCCAGAACACTAATCAAAGGCTCAACCGCTCTTTCATCCCCGAGCATGCCAAGTGCTTTTGTTGCGGATTCTTTCAGATAAACAGATTTTTCCTCATCATCTGATAAAATTTTAATTAACGGCATGACTGCCTGTCCGTTGCCTAATTTACCCAGGGCCTCTGCGGCGCCGAGTCTTAACCTGTAATTTTCTTCCCTGTCATTCATTATATACATCAGGGGAACTATGGCATTTTCATCCTTAAAATTCCCGAGTGCGTTAGCTGTTGTGCATCTTACCTTTAAAAACTGATCTTCACCTCTAAAAGCAGTCAATATTTCAATCAATACCGGTATGGAATTATTATCTTTGTATTTTTCAAGTTCTTTGACTATATAAAGCAGGGTGTTGGGATTGCTTTCTATGCCTGCAAAGTAGTTTAAAAGATCTACAGCTTCTTTTCTGTCAAAATCCTTAATTTTTTTTAAATTCCCTATTACAATGTCTGATGATTCTTCCTTCCCAATCAGGAATTTATCAGCCATTTCCCGGAATTTCTTTATGTTTTTCTCTTGCATCTTGATACTCAAAGCAGAATGAGATCCTTTTTACTAAATAGTTTAATTTTACTATATAGTGAAATTATTGTGCAGGTTTTGTTAACTTATTATGCTTAAATTGATTATATGTAAAAAAAGTAATTAAATAAATAGATTATTTTAATAAATATAAATTTAAACTAAATAAACTAAAGAAAGAATAGACTACAAGCCTATTCTTTCTTTAGTTTATTGGTACTTACTTCTTAATCTAAGGAACAAATAAAAAGTTTTTACGCCTTAAAATTTTCAAAAAATCTATATTTAACAAGTGCGCAGGCTACGCCTGCGCCACCTATAGGGTGGTTGTGGG
>Ga0208075_1000491_pt1 | contig 19231 bp, 18 predicted proteins | sample HotLakmasection5_FD_184728 | JGI IMG/M metagenome (GOLD analysis project Ga0208075, IMG submission 184728) | Hypersaline microbial mat communities from Hot Lake, Washington, USA - Section #5 (SPAdes) | ecosystem: Environmental > Aquatic > Non-marine Saline and Alkaline > Hypersaline > Microbial... | reverse complement strand
CTTAATCGAGCAAAACAGTAGTTTTGCACCCGGGAATCTCTTGACTCGGTTTAGAGAAGGCGCACAGAGTATTAGGAACTCTCGCAGAGGATAGGGTCATGGATAGGAATTTAAATATTTGTTTGTGCATATGCTTATCTCTGTTGTTTGGTATCTCTTCAAATGTAGAGAGTCAGGCATATCACGGGGAACCTGAGCTGATAGACGGGGAGCCCTTCTCCCTTCCATACGAAGGGCAGGTGCTCTGGATACGGCGGTATCACCCACCCACAGAGAGTCATCAGCATCTTTCGGCAGTTAGGATTAATAAGAGGTGTGGTATTACAGCGGGCCACGCATTTATCGATCAAGGCTATGAGTTTACCGATCACGTTGTTGGCAATGGCACAAACTGGATGACCGATAAGGGTCAGATGCGAAATGTTGTGGAATACGAGGTTCATCCAAGCTGGTTAGCGGTAAATGGATTTTGGAATGGGGATGCGGTTGACCTTGCTACTATCTGCTGGGATCAAGACCTTCACGGTGACGATTTAGAGATTGGTACTTTGTCTATTGATGAAGTCTTTGAGTACGCCGGGTTTGGTAGACCTGCAATTGAGGGACAGCTCTTTGACTTCGATGGGCAGAGAAGGGCGTGGGAGGCAGGGGCTCATGCATGGGGTTCAGGTGCTGGAACCATCTCTACAGATTATGTAAGAAGTAGGTTTAGGGAGCTGGGGCATCCCACGTTTCTCCCGATGGGCGGGATCGTAACCGGTGGCAGTTCTGGTTCACCAGGATTCAACAGCCTGGGTGAGCTTGTGGCCTTAGCTGTGTATGGGCAAGGTTCGCCGAATTATCTTGGAGCTTCTTATGGAATCCGTCTTGAGCTGTATCAAGATTGGATAGAGTCTCGCACAGCGCTCCCTCCAGATCCACCGACCTTTCAAGTCTCAAAGCATGCGGTGCGGTTTAATGTGCTCTCGAAATGTAGGATAGGGCAGAATCCCTGTTAGTGAAGTCCGGTTTTCAAGATCGCCCTAGCAAATCTGTGGAGGCTCGCAGCCGGGCACAGTGCCGCCCGCAGTGGCTATCTCTTGACCAGCAACTTCAAAAATTGAGTCCACCCCCTCCCCCATAAACCCAACCGCCGGAATAGCCATCACCACCAACAACGCTATAAGCAGGGCGTACTCTACCAATCCAGCGCCGGATTGGGATTTTAGGCTGGGCCGGGTTGGCCTTTGATCTGGTTGTTTGTTTACTGGTTGCCTTAAATTCATAGCATTATCTCAGCCTGTTTGCTTGGCTCTACCCTTTTGCCTATCTAGCTTAGTGTTATGACAGGGCTGGCGACTTATCCAGTTTTAAACCAACCCGTTACTGCTCTGGCAAAAGGGTAGAACAGTGCTTGTTTATATGTGTTATCGGCGTTGTTCTTTGTATTATAAACCTTTAGAGGCTGTATGGGGTTTTGGGGGTGGTAAATTGGTAGATCTGCTTAGCCTTTTAGGTTTGTGCGCAGCGAAATGGTGAATTTTCGTAGGTGAGCTCTGTCAGGATATTAATTCCTTATTTGGTTTATGCTCCTTAGTCCTATTATTCGTTTCACATAAGAGGTGTTGCACAGTAGTGAAATCGTAATACTACATAATGCGATCAGCCAAAGTGTAGTCAGCCCACCTATCCAGATCCTTCCCCACGAGAACATGAGATAGTTGACTATGCTTAGAACCAACATGAACATCAAGATTAGTAAATATCCGGTTAATGCCGGTGTAGATACAAGCACTATTAATAAAAGAACAGAGATTAGGAGAACACCCCCCGCCGTATAACTGGGGTCGATATGGTCAATCCATGCCTTTTCTAGCAAATTGCCGATTATAGTCGCATGGATTTCAACACCATACATCGGCTTTGGAGAAGCTGATATCTCAAACTGATCAAGATTAACAGTGTGAATTGAATCTCTAGTTGCCTGAAATCCAATAAGTATAATTTTGTCACTGAGCTTCATTTTTAGATCATGGGAATCTTTATTTAAAATATCACTCAAGGCGATTGTAGGAAAGGTTACCGGTTCGCCATAGAAGTTAATAAGATCAAACTTGCCAGGTGGAGCAAGAGAGTGGTCAAAAAGCTCAGTGGGAAGGCTCTCTGCGAGTGGGACTCTACTATAAAGGGTAGGCGGACCCATCTTGTTAACAGATATAAACTGAACACGCCCATAAGTGGCACTTACTTCCATCGGCAAAACAAATTGAGCGGACTCCCACATTAACTGATCTACTGGAGGCCGATCAGAAGGGCGATCCTCCCACACTCTATCCAGTGGACTGGTCTTTGAAATAACACTGGGTACAGAGGAGAGTGCCCGGGCAATCTTCTGGTTCGTTTCGTTTTTAGAGCTCTCACCGTGAAAAGCCGCATCGATTAAAAGTAGTTTCGGTTTAGCATTCGCTATTCTCTCTAAGCCCTCTGCTAAAACTGTTCTTGACAGGATCAGGGTTTGCTGATCGAGGCTTGCGTCGTCTATAGCAACAATAGCAATATTATCTGGTGGAGCTAGCGGGCCTCTTAACTGAAAGAATTGTCTTAACATCCACCTATCAGTTTGAAGCCCAATCTGAGAACCCCAGAGAAGAGCTGATCCAAAACCAAATCCGGCAGCAAGTATCATCAAAATGTGTATACGGAATCTTAGGTAAAGACTGCTCAGTGCTATTGCCATCAGACCCTCCCCATCCGTTTCGCTAAGATCTGAGTTGTTACCCTGCACGCTGCTTTTATATTTCCACTTCGCTTGCCAAAAGTTTTAGGGGATTGGGTTAATCCTCTGCAGATCTCTTTAAATGAGCTAGCTGGTGCTGTTGTATCGATCTGCGCATCAGGCAGTACCACTCCATAAGTTGCAATTACCTCCTCCTCGCCCGGACGGGGGAGTGGGTCTGAGCCGGCAAGCGTGATAAATCCCCGCTGCTTTGCTCTTTTCATTAGCAAGGGCTCCGACCAAAGAGGAGGACGAAGAGAGGTATCTCCCAAAAAAAAGTTCTCAGGTGTGTAACTTTCTAACATCTCGCCGATAATCTTTCCCCGCCTAAACCACCATTTGCCGGGAGCCCAATTTAATACCAGCAGGGCTCCAGCCTGCTTAGCAAAGGTAATAATTTCCTCAAAGGTAGGTTCTAAAGGAGCAGTCTGCTCTGAGCAAAGAACCAGAAATTCGAGCCCTTCCCGGGTAACTATTTGCCTGCCGGCAAAGATAAACACTCCCCGTCTATCGCCGAAATCAAGCTCAATCGCCTCTCTCTCTACACAGTAAACTTTCTCAACTCCTGGTAGCTTTATGTGACCCGACCGAACAGATTCAAAAAATGAGCACTCAATAGTCTCGGCTAAACAAAAGCAATACTGAGCATCTACCCGTGTGCGTGCCAGCTCGGCGATAGCACTAACTGAGCTAACCAGATCAAACCTGGGGTATATATGCAGATGACAATCACAAAAAACAGACATAAGTTCCGATAAGTAAAGCACTTTCCTTGAATTGAACCAAGCTCTGTACTACTATCCCACTGCAAACCAAATCTTGTTAAAATATCAAAGTCTTATGACTCAAGCTCAGATAAAACCCGCTCAGGAGCACAACTCTGCTCCACACCCACTAGCAGGCAAAGAGGTGCTGGTAACGGGGGCTACTGGTTTTACCGGAAAGGTACTCGTTACTAAACTGTTGAAAGTTGGTGCAAAGGTAAGAGCTATCGCTCGCCCAAGCTCAGATCTCTCTGGAATTGAACACGATAAGATAGAGTGGTTTCGTGGTGACGTTTATCAGCCAGAGATCATTCAAGAGGCTGCTCACGGCATGCAGTACATCTTTCATGTAGCTGCTGCCTTTCGTCAACCTGGGATAGAAGACTCAGAATACAGAAAAGTCCATGTTGATAGCACAAAGCAGCTAGCACAGTGCGCAAAAGATCAACCTAATTTTGAGCGGTTTATTCATGTCTCTACCATGGGTGTTCATGGGCATGTTGAAAATCCACCGGGAGATGAAAACTCACCTTACGCACCTGGTGATGAGTATCAAAGAACAAAGCTAGAAGCCGAACAGTGGTTTGAGCAATACGCCCTAGAGAATAAAATCCCATACACTATTATTCGCCCCACTGGTATTTTTGGCCCGGGAGATCGCCGGCTTTTAAAAGTCTTTCGCATGGTCAAATGGCCACTCTTCCCTATTTTGGGAAATGGTAAGTGTTACTATCACTTGGTACATGTAGATGATCTTACCGATGCAATGATACTTTCTGCCACTCACCCAGCGGCGCTATCTGAAGCTTTCCTTGTCGGCAACACTGAGGCGATTCAGCTAGAAGATATGGCCAAAATTATCGCAACCGAACTTGGAAAGTCGGCAAGAGTGTTAAGAATCCCAGTGGCACCATTTTTTTTAATGGCCGACCTGTGTGAAGCTATCTGCAAACCGCTAGGGATCGATCCCCCACTCTACCGTAGAAGAGTTGCTTTCTACACAAAAGATCGGTGGTTTAGTACTTCAAAGATCCGTGAAAAATTAGGGTTTACCTGCTCGCTTTCTAATGAAGAGGGCATAAAGCAGACAACTAGATGGTATAAGCAGCAGGGTTGGTTATGACAGGAGAATCAATGACAACAAAAAGTATTTCTCTATTGGGTTCTGCCTCTGGTAGAAACGCCGGTGATGCGGCATTGATGGCTGGTATCATGGATACCGTTGATCAGGCATACGGAGAGAAAATAACATACGAAATCCCCACAATTAATCCAAATTTTGTGCGCACTCACTACCACAATAATGTAAAACCTATCTCAATTATGCCGTGGAATGCCTCGGCAAAACTGCTTGGGCTTCCTACCTATAACTCTGTCATGAGAACTGATATGAGTCTGGTCTTTGATGCCGTGCTATTTGATCGCTCTCTTTATAATCCACTTTTTAATTTCTTGATGCCATTATCACTTTTGTTGCCGAGAGCAAAAAAGAAGGGTAATAAGCTTGGATTTTTCAATGTTACTGCCGGTCCAGTCTACACAGATTTGGGCAAGAGGATGCTAAGAGATCTATCTGATCAAATGGATTTTATTACGGTCAGAGATCAGGATTCCTACGACATACTAAAGGATATCGGGGTGACCAATCCGAATATGGCTGTTACGGCTGATGCTGCCTTGAACGTTATTCCCTGCTCCGACGAGAGAGCAAGAGAGATTCTAAATACTATCGGCATGCAAGGTGTTGAAGGGTCTGAGATTTTAGCCATTAACATTAACGCCTATATCGATACCTGGGCGTCAGCAGAGGGCGGCTCACTCGGCAAAGAGAAGTTTCTAACTACCTATGCTACCGCCTTAAATAAGTTTTTAAAGTTACACCCTCAACCTGTCCTATTTGTGAGTACCCAACACCACGACGTTGCAATCACCAGGGAGTTGATGAGCCGTGTTCATTCCACAAAACCTAAAGCCCTACTAATGAACCGGGAATACAATCAATATGAGGTGAAGGGAGTCCTAAAACAGGTGGGGCTGCTCTTTGCTATGCGGTTACATGCCAAGATTCTTGCCACTGCAGGACTAACCCCCACTCTTGGGCTAGCTTACCTCCCGAAGTGTGTCCACTATTATAATTCGCTAAAGATGCCAGAGCGGATTATGGAATTTAAAAACTTTAGCGAAGACTCACTTTTTGCGTTGATCAAGAACGGATGGGAGGAACGTGACTTAATTCGGAAAAAACTTAGTGAAGAGATCCCTGCTTTAAAACAGAAAGCCAAAATAGCAGCTGAATTAACCGCCAACCTACTTAAGGGAAACAAGGTTGACCATTTTTTCAATGAGTCTGCTCAGAGTCAGAAAGAACCGGCTACTCGCTCGAACTTTAGCTCCTCAGTAAATGCTCAGCCCTGATAAAAAGTGCCAGGTGCTGTAAATGCAAGCAGATAACAACAGAGTACTATTTATCACTCCTCAGCCATTTATGGCGGATCGAGGAAGCCCAATGCGGGTAAAAAGCACCTTGATTGCGCTTAGAGAATTGGGCTACCAGATTGACCTGCTCTGCTTTCCGCACGGAGTAGATATAGAGATTCCCGGCGTACGCATATTCCGTTGTAAAAACCCCTTTGGAGTTCAAAAAATCCCGATTGGACTCTCCTGGCGAAAGAGCTTGTTAGACTTCTCACTTCTACTAGAAGCGTTCTCACTTGCAAAAAAAGAGAAATATCTGCTTTTTCACGGTATTGAAGAAGGTGCGATTATTGCACGTTTGCTCAGCAAAACTCACAAGATCCCGTGGATAATGGACATGCATTCATCAATGGCGGATCAGATAAGAGATATGAATTTTTTAGGCTCAAAAGTACTCTCAAGGGTGATTCATTGTATTGAAAAAAACTGCTTAAAGAGTGCTTCCGGGGTTATGACAGTTAGTGATGATTTAACCTCAAGAGCTAACTCTTACCGCCAGACTAAAACGGCCTATACCCTGTTTGACCTTCCACTCCCACTCCCTACCCCTTCGGATAGTCAGATCTCTGAGCTAAGGACTTCACTGGGAATTACCCCTAACGATAAAGTTTTGCTCTACACCGGAAATCTAAAGCAATACCAGGGAGTAGAGCTATTGCTGCGAGGTTTTTCTAATTTTCTTAAGACATACGCAGACAAACACCAACCAGTTAAACTTGTTATAGTTGGGGGCGGCCCAGAAGAGGAACAAGAGAGAGCTTTTTATAAAAACTTAATTTCTGAGCTTAATATTGCCAATTTGACAAACCTTGCTGGACTCAGACCAAGTGATCAGATGGGTGCTTTTTATTCACTTGCAGACATACTTGTCTCACCCCGACTAAGTGGTACCAATACCCCGTTGAAGATCTACAGCTACCTTGAAGCTCAAAAACCAATTTTGGCTACAAGGATTGTTTCTCACACACAAGTGTTAACGGAGCAGAGCGCATTCTTATTTGAACTTGATCCAGAAGACTTTGCAGAGGTTTTATCAAACCTACTGCTAAACCCGGAACTCCAACAAGAAAAGGTCAAACACGGCCTGGCACTAATAAATAATCAGTTTAGTAGAGAGGTTTTTCTTGAGAGATTGGGCAAGCTCTATCACTCCGCTATAGACGCTGCTCTGCGTTTAAATTAATTATAAATAAACGCAGAGGTACGCAGAGGTAGTTATTTGTGAGACAGGCTCCCGGTTGAGTTTTTGGACCGCGGGCATCTTGTCCGCAAAGTAGTTTTTCATGCGGGCAAGATGCCCGCGGTCCGGCAAGAACCCTGCTAGCTGGCCTTACTACTCCCCCCCATCAAAGAGAGCATAGAGATCAGAAACCTTATCTCTGTCAGCAAAGCAGATTACAAGATCGCCAACCTCTAGCACCGTTCCACCCCGTGGCACTATCAGTGAGTCTTTTCGTTCAACCAGGACCACTAAAACTCCATCTGGAAGCTCGAGTTCTACAATACTCTTTCCCTCAGCATAAGAGTGTTTGGATACAGCAAACTCTCGCAGGTCATTTTTTGTCACTCTCGATGGCAAAAACTCCAACGGAGCCAGACGCTTTCTGGGAGCGGGGATCTCTAACCGTAGCCACCGTGCTACCAGGCTCAAGGTGGTACCTTGAAAAATTATCGAGGTCAAAACGATAAAGAAAACCAGATGAAACATTAGCTCTGCATTGTCAAGAGCCGCTAATAGGGGAAAAGTTCCTAAAATAATTGGCGCTGCGCCACGTAGCCCACCCCATGAAATAAAGAATTTTTCACGGATATTCATTCTCGAGAAATGCAGTGAAAGAAAAACACTAAGCGGCCGAGCAATCAAAAGTAAAAATAAAGAGATAACCAGACCCTGCCACCCGATAAGAAATAGTTGGGAGGGAAAGACCAACAGTCCAAGTAGAAGAAACATAGTTACCTGCATCATCCACGACAATCCATCATGGAAGGCAGTTAAACTACGCTTGTGCAGAAAATTGGTATTACCAAGAACTAATCCAGCCAGATAAACGGCCAAAAATCCACTGCCCCCAAGAACAGTAGTAAGTCCGTATAGCAATGCCACCATACTACAGGTCAGCACAGGATAGAGTCCGTCATATTCAAGGTGGATTCTATTAATTAACCACTGAAGAGCATATCCAGCACCCCAGCCGAACAAAGCCCCCAATGCCATCTGCTGAAAAAAAGCTGGTATCAGCGCAAGTGATGATTGTCCGGGAAGTTCGATTAATGAGATAATCCCAACAGTCAAAAAGATCGCCATCGGATCATTACTGCCGGACTCCAACTCCAATGTGGATCGCAACCTGCTACGGAGACTTAAACTCCGACCTCGCAGAATTGAAAAAACTGCTGCCGCATCAGTTGACGAAGCAATTGCTCCAATTAGCAATCCTTCTAGCAGGGTCAGATCGAGAAGATAGGCTGCAAAGAATCCCAGGGAAACCGTAGAAATACCGATTCCAACTGTTGAGAGTAAAATGCCCTGTGGCAAAACTCTCTTGATGACGGGCCAATCAGTTCCCAGGCCTCCATCAAATAGCAAGAAAGCCAGGGCTACAATGCTCAAAGATCTTGCAAGATTGGTATCATCAAAGGCGATTCCGCCAAATCCCTCAGAACCAAAGAGCATCCCAATTACAAGGAATACAAGTAAGGCCGGAATTCCAACAGTACTGGTAAGGCGGCTTGTTCCAATACTAAGCAGAAACAAACAAGAGATAATAATAAGAAAGTTCTCAATCGAACCGAATGCAAAATCTAGCATCTTACTCTAATAGCCCTTGCTTACGGTAGTTTCAACTACAACCATACTGTTCCAGTCAAGAAACGCTAGATATAAGATTCAATGAGATAGTGTTACTTTTCAGGTAAGTTAGAATAGGGCTCTTAGATTACAGGACAAGAGATAGGGCGATGTATAATTGCGGATATCTTTACGCTCCAATCGACTCTCGTTGAAACATCTGTCTTATGCCTTCAAAGCCACTACACGGAAGTGCCAATTTCGCCTTGCGGCTTCCAACCTGAGCCAATGCGCTAGCATTTGAAAAACTAAATAACTGAAATTTGATCTTTGGCCACCGTTGATGAAAAAGGTCCGATGAATCACCATATGCCAGATCAAAGGCTCTAAATCCGTAGTCGTCCACAAGGGAGGAGATAACTGTCAACTGGTGAGGAGTCTTATCCATCCGACTCGGAATGGCCTGGCCGTTGTGTGCTTTAATAATCTCCAATATCTCCCGAAACGGTAGCGGAACAATAAAATCTTTATCTGCGCGACTTTCGGGGACTTTAAGATCGTTTAAAAATGTCTCAATATCGCTGCGAGTATGATTCTCAGGAAACAAGCAGACAAGAATTACTTCATTACATTCATCTAATGCGCATCGAATAGTTGTGCCTGGAATGACCGTAACTCCACTTTCAACGCTGGCCTCTACCAAGCGATCAACGAACCCAGCACTATAAAAGTCAGTAACAGCGATCATATCAAGCCCCTTAACCCTTGCTAAACGAACAAGCGCCGGAGCGGTATCAATACCCTCAATTCCGAAGTATCCTAACGATGAGGGAGTGTGGATTCTTAGATCCATTGCGTACTTCTTTTTCTTTCCCCCCTTTGGTGGAGTTGCAACTACTTCCTTCTCAATTTTCTGAGCGAGGGATTTCTTTTTCATCTTGAACCATCCTTTACTACTACTAGTCTCTCCACTGATCTCTTTTAGTGGTGTAAGAGATTATAACTTAGCTGTTGTCTTCTTTTCCTTGCTGGTTGGAAAATATTCTGGGTTGAAGACTCTCATCATCTTCTTCATCACCTTCTTGATCCTGATCTGCCGCCTCAATAATTGCAGTCTCCTGGGCGGTGCTATCAACAGAGTCTTCTTTACCTCCCACCATATCGGGAAGTCCTCTTAAGGCATCTCTAATTAAAGTTTTGAGACCGCCGATATTTACATCTATTCTTTCAAGGTCACTACCTGTTGGCGTCTTCTGTAAAGTTGTTGAGATTTTCTCTAAACGAATTGTCAAGGTATTGATCTTGGAGGTAAGTAAATCAATTTTGCCTTCAAGTAATTCTATTTCTGACCTGGTGGCTATTCCCATCATCTGAGTAATAGTTGAGGCTGCAACCTCCCTTCTTGTAGAGCCAGAGGTAGATTTTTTCTCACTCTCTGAGTGGTCAGAATCCAACTCAGCACCCTCTGTCACCTGCGATGATGTTTCAGATTCACTCATGGAACTTACCTATTGAACACACATAAGAAGACTTTCCTGTCCGAAGATTAAAAGAAGAACTCAGGACGCAAGAAGTCTCTAGTTGTGTAGATGAGAAAATCTGCTCAAAGGTTGTAAGGAATTTGGAATTAGCTGTTGAAGCACAGATTAGAGGGAGGCCAGTTAGCCATTAACATGTCGTAATCGCAAGATTTTTGTAGGGGTGACTTTGTGCGTTTAAATTAATTATAAATAAACGCAGAGGCGCGCAGAGGAAATTAATTGTGGGAGAGACCCCTAGATCATAATCCACCAGACAACCAGCGAGAGCAAGATAACAAAGAGTACTATCGCTACCAGTATGATAATTCTATCTTCCCCAGATCCCCCGCCCGTATTATCCAGATCACCATAACCATACCGCGAGGAGGGGTGTAGATCTCTGCCACCAATCGCTCCCCCCATAGCCTCAGGATCCATACTGACCGTTTCAGAGAAGCTAATATCATCCTCTTCAAAACTTCTTCCAAATCCACTATTTGGGACCGAGCGTGAATAGCCTGAATCTGCACCAACCTTAGGGATTAAGTCAGGGCCCTGCCCCTCTCCCCAACCCTGCATCCTGGCTTCTAAGGGCTCAAAGGAACCTGACTCTGTAAAGGCTCCACCTAAAGTACTGGTAGGTGGTTCACTAAAAATTACTCGGTATTCGGCAACATCTAAAAAGTCTCGATCCTTTAGATTGATCGTTTCCTCAATTGACTCTCCGTTGCGGTAGAGGTCTAGCTGCTTTGCAACACTAAAAGCACAAACGTTATCTCCACGCTTCTCAATTACCAGCGAAGGATTGTCATATAGATCTCCATGAATCTCTAAATCTGCTTGCCCCCCACCAACGACAAGAGCCCGACCGAATTCAGGAATTGGGAACTCATCTATAAACTTTCCAGATGAAAAAATAATTAGTGAGCGCCCAATCTTATTTTGATAGGAGCCAACTCCACTCGAAGAGGCACTATTCTCATCTAGTCGCAGCCTGACTGCGACATCGGCAAGTTGTAGATAATCGTCAGGTCTAATTAATATCCAATTTCCAGCTTCGACTTTTTTATCATTCAACCAGGAGCCGTTCGTACTCCCTAAGTCCTTAAAGAACCAATGGTTGCGCATTCGCATAAATGCACCGTGTTCTCTTGAAATTGCCTGGTGACCAAGCGCGATACCGTGATCGGGCTCCCGACCTACTATCACCTCACCCCCGGGTATCCGAGCTACTTCCTTAAACTCAGATTCCTGAATTTCTTCTAATACAAGCTCTTTGGCCATAATTAACAACTGTCTTAAAAATAATTCCTATAAGATGCTCTCGAAACTCCACCCATGACGCAAGAACCTATTCTAACGTAGATGTGTATTATCACCCTAAAATGCTCAGATGGCACATCCCTAGCATAAATATTTGAAAATAAATGATATTAGGGGCAGAATCAACCCCAATTAAGGAGCTTTAAGGTAGCTCAGCCACGCCGATCTGCCTCATCAATTTGATGCAAAATGATAGCAACTGCTTCGTATAACTCGGCTGATATTTCTTGGTCCAGGGGTAATTTTAGTAACAGTTGAGCTGTTTTACTATCTTCAACTACTGGTACGCCATAACGTTGCGCCAACTTAATAATCTGATCAGCAGAGGCACCCTCCCCCTTTACACCCAACACAGGCGCTTTCTCAGAAAGCTGATCGTAATGAATCCCTGCTGCAATCTTAACGTTACTACTCATTTGGTGCCCTGCTTAGCCGAAACGACCTGTACAAACTCTGTTTTCTCAGAATTTGTAAATTGACTACCGGATTCAAGCTCAATCTTCTCTAGTCTGGCTTCTAGCCCACTTCTAGATTTATTTTCTTTAGCCAATCCAGGAAAGAGTTCGCGGACTACCGATTGAATTGACCAGACGCTAATCGGTTTATCTATGATAACCAATCCAGCTATTGCCTTTAGCTTCCTCTGCCACTTAACTCTGTCAATGGTCGCTAAAATCAGGGTTATACTGGGACGTCTTTTTGATAGCTCTTCAATTTTCTCTATTGAGGAATTATGGCGATCCAGGTCGACGATAACAATCTCCGGCGCAGAAGAACTATCGGTTATAGAATTAAAGGCCTTATTGATCTCAGGAGCAATTTCGCTAACCAAACCAAACGATTCTAATGTGGCTTGAATTGAATAGGCCACTGACCCAGGGTGATCAATGATTAGCACATCTGGGTTATCGGTCTTACCCTCGCTCTCGTGCCTGGACTCAACTATCGGAAGGTAGACACTAAAGGTAGATCCCTCATTAGGAGCACTTGCAACAGTAATACTTCCTCCATGCTGCCTGGCAATAGAATAAGCTGAAGATAAGCCCAGTCCTGACCCTGTAAGACTTATACCAGTGGAAGGATCTAATTGCTTGGTTGAATAAAAGGGCTCAAAACACCGAGCCAAGCTCTCCTTATCCATGCCTTGGCCATTGTCTCTAACATCTAAACGGAGATAAAGACCGGGCGAAAGCTCAGGATCGATCTCGCCGGACCGGAGCCGGTGCACTCGTCCTCTAATACTGACCACCCCGTGCGATCTGTCCCCAATTGCTTCCCTACTGTTAACGAGTAAATTAGTTACAATCTGTTGAATTTGGCTTCCATCGCCAAAAACACCACCACTGACACCATCAATGTCCATTTCAAAAACGATATTTCCACCTAAAACAGAAGAGTAAAGATCTTTAGATCCCTCGAGCAACTCACGCATAACAAGGTGTTTCTTTTCTAAAGGATCACTAGAGGAAAAACTAAGTAGGTGCTTTACCAGTGATGCTCCCCTTCCAGCAGCATCCACAATCATCTGAGAGCATTCTCGAAGCGGGGAGTTCTCAGGCAATTGCATCTCAATTAGTGAAGCCTGCCCCATTACAGCCTGGAGAAGATTATTAAAATTGTGCGCTACTCCGGAGGCAAGTACAGCAGCCATTCTCATCTTATCGGCATCCGCCATCTTAGTTTCAAAGCGGCGCGCTAACAACACAGTCGCAATCTCTGTTGCCATTGTGCTAAGAAGAGGGAGTTTTCGCTTAATAAGGTGTGGCGAAGAAACCTTTGGCTCAAGAATAAATATACCAACAACCTGGCCCAGTGAAATAAGGGGAATGATCACCAGCATACCGACATCTAATCTTGAGATCAGTCTATCTAGCCCGGAGCACACCATATCCACCCCAGACTCGACAATCACTGGCTTCTTGCCTTTGATCGCCTCATCTAGAAAATTGTGCTCGAGTGCCAACTCAATCTGTATGTTTTTTATGTTATCCCGAATTCCAGGGCCAGTCCCTCCCTGTCCGATAATATGAGAACGAGATTCGTTCATCACGCCCAACCACATCCGTTTACACGCAAGCTCTTCTTGAACTATCGGAAATGCATGTTCGGCGACCTCTGCCGGTGTCAACAACTTAGATAATTCGTGGCTTAAGCGATAAAGAACCGCAAAAGAATCGGCCTGCTTTTTCTCTGAAACAAATGATTCAGCCTGTCTGGCTGAGAGAGCAATCTGGCTGGCTGCAGCTGAGACAAGCGCGAAGTCATCCGTAGAATATCTGTTTGCTGAGTGACAGAAAAGAACGATAGCCCCTAGAATTTGCTCCTCAAACAGAAGAGGCATGATAATCGTGGAGCGAACATTCTCCATCTTGGCGATATCGGTAGCGGCTCTCCGTTCATCTTGTATATTATCAATTAATAGCCCTTGTCGCCCTTCAATCGCCTCTTTGACAAGAGAGTTTCCCTCTAATACCCGCGATACTCTCTGAACATATTCAGCAGAGAGTCCCTCTGCTGCTACCAACTCAAGTTGATTTCCCTTTGAATCAAAGAAACAACCAAACCCCGAATCTGAGTGGGTAGCCCGGATCAATGCCTTTAATCCGCGCAGGGTGACTAGTGCTGGATCTTGCGTAATACGGAGCGCTTTTGAAACTTCATAAAGTGCTTGCAGTCTCCGCTGCTCTGATTCTAATTGCTGCTGGCTATGCTTCTTTTCAGTAATATCGATTCCAAAGCCTTCCCAACCAAAAAGACTACGCTGTTCATCAATTAACGGAACAGCCTTTAACATTAACCAGCGAGTCTCACCACTAACTCGGTGTCTGAATCTTACTTCTTCCTCAAATTCTTTAGGCTTAGCTGCCAGAGTTTTAACCCGTTCGATTAAACGGATATAATCTTCACTCTTAATAAACCTACGCCAACTATCACTTCTGTGCAGTAAGGCTTGAGGTTCGATTCCAAGTAGTTCGGCTGTATCTCCAAGAATTCTAGTTAGCCGGAAATCTGAATTAGCTCTTAGAATAATCAAATGGCCGTGCTGAACCACTCGCTCAAAGCGGGTCTTTTCCTCTTGGAACCGACGTTGAAACAGCTCAAGTTCTCTAGCTATTACAAAACAACGAACAGTGGAATCAGTTTGTTCACGGTAGACTTCGACCTCAAAACGCCTTACGTTGGGTGAGTCTTGTTCTTTCATTTCAAGGGTAAAATCTACCTGGTCTCTCTCTGCAGCCAATACCTGGCTAATTTTCTTCCAACTCTTATCTACCTGTTCTTGAGGTAAAATTGTTCCGAGGAAATCGGTTAGCTTCTCCCCAACTAAATCCTTACTGCGATTTCTTGTCTGATTAAGAAGAGTTTTGTTCAGCCAAAGGATCCGACCGGTAGGATCCAACTCAATTACGTATCTCAGTGAATTTTGAAAAATCTTGTAGAGTATAGATTCATGGGTAACTTCAGCCTGATCACCCACTGCCGGAACTGCTGTGCTTTCCATACACGCTCTAAAAAGTTCGGCCAATGCAGAAAGTAGCACTCTTTCAGAGGAGCTAAAGTAATGTGTAGTTGAGCAATAGCCAACACAGAGGTAGCTTTTAAAATCACTATCAATGCCGACTACTGCCAGAGCTAGCACGTTATGACGTTGCAAATTTTTCTTACTGCCCGCTGCTAGAGAAGCGCTATCAATTCGGTGGACAAACAAGGGAAGAGATACAGGGTTTGATGCAATGGTAAAGGTTCTTTGTTTTGTTCCAAATAGCTTAACGAGCGATTGACGACTCTGCTCCTCTAACCCACTAGAGTAAGGGTCCCCCTGCGAGCCTGCAATAAGGACAAAAGCGCCGGGAAACTGCTGTCTTATCAGGCGACAAAGGACTGATGCCTTGCTTTGAAAGCCTGAAACTCTTAGAAGCTCTCTTTTGGCTTCATCGAGTATTTTGTTTCTGGACCGATCTTTCATAGAATTTAAAAAAGCTAAGCTTGCTTACGCCTTAAGATAATCCATTACCAACAACAATGACTTTAGCATTTCTCACCCTCTCGGTTAGCTCTTGAGATAAAATCTCTTCCTGCATTGAGCGTTGGTGTGCTTTTAGGTGCGGGTCGCCCTCATTGTCTTTCTGTTCTCGCCTATACTCTTCATGATTCATTGATTGTTCTTTCATAAATTCTTTTTTTCTGAGCAGATAATCCCCTACTCCAGCAAGAGCCAGAATACCTACGAAAAGAGCAAAGAATCCGAACAACCTTCGTTCAAAAAAAAGCCAAAAATGAGTCAACTCAAGAGTTAAAAGTTGAGGCAGGGTGAGATGGAAATCAAAAAGGAACCATAACACGACACCCAGTAGCAAAATAAACTTTAAGCCAACAAACCAAAGTCGCTTTAGCCCGATCCCAATTTGCTTAAAGCCACTGGCTGGATTGAGACGCTCAAATTTTAGTTCGAGCGCCCCGAACTCAAATCGTACTCCGACTTGACAGGCCTCTACAATGACTACACAAACCACTCCCGAGCAAAGTGCACACAGTACTGTCGAGAAAAACGGCCAGGCTATCAGCGCTAATGCCTCTTCTATCTCCAGCTGTGCCAGGTTTTCCCAGTATTCTAACAGTATTTCATTGTTAAACAAAAAGATTCTGGCACCTAAAATGGCACCCAGGGACACACTAACTATGCATATTAACTGGGTAATTATAGTAGATTTTAATACCTGCCCCTGCTTTCTTGCCTGCTTGAGCTTCTGCTCGGTGGGGGCAAACGGTTTTTCTTCAGCCATAGCACCCCTACGATAAGTCGATAAGAGTCTCAGGAAAGAGAGTTTCAAGCGGCATAACGGCCAGAGATTGCAACCAAATCAGCAATTCACTGCTGCCAAAGGCAAGATAAACCACACTTAAGCCAAAGAGACTCTTTAGAAGAAAAGCCTCACCCTGTACCAAACTACCCGGTGCAAATCTTGAAACTATTCCAAACAGGAAATCCACCAATACAAAGAGACAGGCCAGCGGCAAAAAGAGCATGAAGGTCTGTGAAAGGGTGGCTAAAACAACTGGAAATATTACCTCTCCAAGGCCAGCAAAGGTCACTAGCTCTGTCCGTACTATTCGAAAACTCTGAAGGTAGTTAAAGATCAGTAAAGCAAATGCCCCACTTGCAGCTGCTACTGCGAAAAAAAGCCAGCCAAGTAATTGTGCAGTGGGAAGGCTCTGTTCACCACCAGTTGAATCATAGAAAAAACCAAAGCTCTGTCCTCGTTGAGTATCTAATAACTCTCCCCAACCGCTTATTAGTTGGTGCCCAAGTAAAAACGGCAAAGCAAGCACTATTCCAATTAGCACTTCAAATACATAAGGGGTATCACCAGGGCTCCCCCCCCAGAGTAATCCAATCAGCGCTAACATCAATCCCAGTCCAAATCGAAAGAGAACACTGATCATGGTCATACTGAGCGGTAAGAAAAATAACATTCCGACAGCTCGACAAAAAGCTCCCATAAATGCCGAAATATCAAACGCCTCGATCATTATACAAATCCAATTGCACCAAAAGACTCTTCAATAAATCTAACCAAAAGATTGATAAAGCTTGCTCCCGCAATCACGAAGATTAAGCTCACTGTTAGGAACTTTACTAGATGTCCAATACTTTGCTCTTGGATTTGAGTGGCTGCCTGAAGAATCGAGAAGAGCAGCGACACCACCATGCTAATCAGAAGTGGGATACCAGAAATAATTAGGACCAACAGAAACCCTTCTTTTAGTAGAGAATCAAACATCATCCCCCCTGGTACGAATAGACTAGTCCCTTCGCCAGCAACATCCATCCGTCTGAGAGAACAAAGAGTGCCAGTTTTAATGGTAAGGCTATTAAAACCGGGCTCACCATGAACATTCCCATTCCAACCAGAATGTTTGAAACTATTAGATCAATCACCAAAAAGGGTAATAAGATCAAGAATCCGATCAAAAAGGCCTTTTGAAGCTCTGATACAACATACGCGGGTAATAAAATACGCCAGCTGGGCTCTAAACTCTCTGGCTGCTCTTCGACTTGCTCTGCTTGACTGCTTTCTTGATCTTTTAACAGTGAGAATAGTTCCAGTTCACGCTCTCCAGAGTGAGTTAACATAAAGCTCTTCCACGGCTCTAAAACATACCCGACATTTTTCAGAGTAATTTTTTCTCCTGCCAGCTCTGGATCAAGAATTTCTAGCTCGTTAGCTCTCTGCAAACTAGAGTCAAATTGAGGCGCCATGATAAAACAGGTAAGAGCTAATGAAAGTACCATTATCACTGAAGCACTGGGCACCTGCTGAGTGCCCAGTCCTGATCGTAAAAGGTGCAAAACCACACTTATCTTAAGATAAGAGGTGAACATACCAAGAACAGCCGGGATCATTGCCAAACCAAGTGAGATTACGAGGAACCAGGCGGGATGTGCACTGGATGTCTGTATTAATTCGGTTTCCATCTCGTCCTACCCCTTTTAAACCACGACAAACTCAGCGATTCTAAAACCTCGACTTTCGAGCTGAGAGTGAATCTCTGCGGTAGCTTGCTTTAATGCGTGCTCGGTAAAGTGATCGATTGGAAAGAGAAAGAGCGAGACTGTGCGTTTTTCAATTTGTAGTACTTCAATCTCTATTCTCTTACCATTTGAGGTTGTAAAGGTAAGTTGCACACCATCTGCATAGTCAAAGTTTAATTTTTTAAGTTGATCTATACCAAAATGCCCGGCCTTCGAAGGTGGTTGATCTTGAGGTTCTGATAAAATTTCTACTGTACGATTCTCTTTAAATCCTGGTTGCTGATGACTTTCTCTATTTGGTTCACCAGGAGTACCCGTTTCACCCTGAGCTTGAGAGTCACCAGAATTAGAGCTCAGAGCGGATTGATCCTGATCTGTCTGACCCGGATTACTATTAGAAAACCCACCTTCACAATTGTCCTGACTGCACTGACTACCACTATCGCTATCTGTGCTTGATGATCGGGACTCTATCCGGGAGTTTGAATTTTCCTGCTCCCGTTTACGCACAGACAACCGATAAGGGACCTGCTCATCTAGCTCTTCTTGCTCAGCAGTAGAGAGCTTATTTTGCCTTCGCTCTGCTAGAATAGTTTCTAGCCTTTTAAGAGTGTGTTCTCTCTGCTGCTTTTCTCTTAGAACTTTATTTACACGCTCCTGCACTCTAGAGGAGTGGAGTTGCAGATCTCTTATTTTAGTCTCCTCATTTGGAGCCCTACTGATAAAAACTCTTGAGCTACGAGATAAGACTCCATTCTTTTCTATCTGCCGAAATACAGCCTGGAATCTATTTTGCCTCTCTGTGATCCTGGTATGATATGAATTCTGCTCTCTTTGGAGATTTAAAAGCTGGCGTTCAATTTCTTTTAATTCATGCTCTAAAATCTGAGATTTTCTATCGAGATGACTATCAGCAATCCTCATGATCGGCTCCTATTGTGAGCTTTGTAGTTTTCGCACACTACTGGTCAAGGTCTCGCCAACTTTTGAAAGTAGCTCAGTGCGGAGATGGAGCTCATGGACCTTAATCTGATAGAGCAGTAGCTGTTGGGGTGAAACCTTTGTCTGGCT
>Ga0208075_1000489_pt1 | contig 19338 bp, 17 predicted proteins | sample HotLakmasection5_FD_184728 | JGI IMG/M metagenome (GOLD analysis project Ga0208075, IMG submission 184728) | Hypersaline microbial mat communities from Hot Lake, Washington, USA - Section #5 (SPAdes) | ecosystem: Environmental > Aquatic > Non-marine Saline and Alkaline > Hypersaline > Microbial... | reverse complement strand
CGGGGAGGCGCCGCCTCCCCGGAGTCTTTATTCGGCCTCAGTGTCGCTCGGCTTCCGCTTCGGCGATGATCTTTTTCACCGCGATGAAGCTGTCCGGGGTCACCGAGACCGAATCGATCCCGTGCTCGACGAGGAAGGCCGCGAACGCCGGATGGTCGGAGGGGGCCTGGCCGCAGAGGCCGGTCTTGATCCCGGCTTTCTTGGCCTTGGCGAGCAGGTCGGCGATGGTGGCTCGGATCGCCGGATCGCGTTCGCTGAAGAGGTCGGAGAGGATGCTGCTGTCGCGATCGACGCCGAGGGTGAGTTGCGTCAGGTCGTTGGAGCCGATGGAGAAGCCGTCGAAGCGCTGGCCGAACTCCTCGGCGAGAATGACGTTCGAGGGGATCTCGCACATCATGTAGACCTGCAGCCCCTTCTCGCCGCGCACCAGGCCGTGCTTCGCCATCTCGGCCAGCACCCGGTCGGCCTCGTCGAGGGTGCGGACGAAGGGGATCATCATGATGATGTTGGCAAAGCCCAACTCGTCTCTCGCCATCGTGACCGCTCGGCATTCGAGGGCGAAGCCGTCGCGGTAGCCGTCGGAATAGTAGCGCGAGGCGCCGCGCCAGCCGATCATCGGATTTTCTTCTTCGGGCTCGAAGCCGCGGCCGCCGATCAGCTCGGCATACTCGTTGGTCTTGAAGTCGCTCATCCGGAGAATGACCGGGTGCGGGTGCCAGGCGGCGGCGATCCGGCCGATGCCGCGCGCCAGGCGGTCGACGAAATAGGCGGGTTTGCTGGGATAGGCCCGGGTCAGCGCCTCGATCTCTTTGCGGTCGTCCTTGTCCTCGACCTCGTCGAAGCGGACCAGCGCCATGGGGTGGATGCGGATCAGGTTGTCGACGATGAACTCCATCCGCGCCAGGCCCACGCCGTCGGCCGGCAGCCGCCACCAGGAGAAGGCGGCGGCCGGGTTGGCCAGGTTCAGCATGCACTTGGTCCGGGTCTTCGGGATGTCGTCGAGCGCGACGTCGATCACCTCGAAATCGAGCAGGCCGGCATAGACGAAGCCCTTGTCGCCCTCGGCACAGGAGACCGTGACCTCGGCACCTTCTTCGAGCTCCGCGGTCGCATCGCCGGCACCGACGATGGCGGTCAGGCCCAGCTCGCGGCTGACGATCGCCGCATGGCTGGTGCGGCCGCCGTGGTCGGTGACGATCGCCGAGGCTTTCTTCATGATCGGGACCCAGTCCGGGTCGGTCATGCCCGTGACCAGCACCGAGCCGTCCTCGAAGCGGTCGATCTCGGCCGGGCTTTCGAGCAATTGCACCTTGCCCGCACCGATCGAGGCGCCGACGGAAAGTCCTGCTGCCAGCACCTCGCCCCGCTCTTTCAGGCTGTAGGCCTGGAGCTTGCCCTGCTCGCGCTGGGACTGCACGGTCTCGGGGCGCGCCTGGACGATGTAGAGCTCACCGTCGAGCCCGTCCTTCGCCCATTCGATGTCCATGGGCTGGCCGTAGTGCTGCTCGATCCGGTCGGCCCAGCGCGCCAGCGTCATGATCTCGTCGTCGTCGAGGACGAATTTGTGCTGGTCGGCCTTGGCGGTCGAAACCGTCTTCAGCGGCTGGCGGCCGCTGCCGAAGGTCATCTTGCGCTCCTTGCCGCCCACCTTCTTCTCGACGATCGGCTTTTTGCTCGGGTCGTCGAGAAACGGCTTGAAGACGATGTACTCGTCCGGATCGACCACCCCCTGGACGACGAGTTCGCCCAGGCCCCAGGCGGCGTTGATCAGCACGGTGCGCGGAAAGCCGGTCTCGGTGTCGATCGAGAACATCACCCCCGAGCCCGCCTTGTCGGCGCGCACCATCCGCTGCACACCGACCGAAAGCGCCACCTTCATGTGGTCGAAGTCGTTGTTGACGCGATAGGCGATGGCCCGGTCGGTGAACAGCGAGGCGTAGCAGCGGCGCAGCGTACCGAGCAGCGAGCGTTCGCCCTGGATGTTCAAGAAGCTCTCGAGCTGGCCGGCGAAGCTCGCTTCGGGCAGATCCTCGGCGGTCGCACTCGAGCGCACGGCGACCCGGGCGGGCTCGCCGGCCTCGGCCATCTCGGCATAGCTGCGCTCGACCGCATCGGCGAGTGGAACGGGCACCTCGGCGTGCTCGAGCAGGTCGCGGATCTGCTGGCCGATCTTCGCGAGGTTGCTCTGATCGGCTTGCAGCGCGGCTAGGGCATCGGCGATCTGCGGGCGGAGGTCGTTGTGGTCGAGATAGTCCCAGTAGGCGCGGGAGGTCGTCGCGAAGCCGCCCGGCACCCGGATCCCCCGGCTCTCGAGATTGGCGATCATCTCGCCCAGGGAGGCGTTCTTGCCGCCGACCCGGGCGACGTCCTCGCGGCGCAATTCGTCGAGCCGCAGGACGAGTGGTTCATCAGCCATCGGGTGCGGGCTCCCTCTTTTCGTTGCCACGATGGCGATCCTCGGGGTTGAGCAGGCGGAACACCTGCCGGTCGCCCGGGATCAGCTTGCGGACGTGGCTGCGATAAGCGATGTTGATCATCGGCGCCACTTCGGGGCGGCTGGAGACCACGAGGTGCGTCTGCGTCACCTCGACGTCGAGGCGATGGCGGCGGTAGCGGAGGTTGACGGAGAGGCGTTCGACATCGACCGGCAAGGTCGGGTTGAAGTGCAGCACGTCCATGCGCGTCTCGAGGCCGAGATAGTTGCGCTGGACGAGGTCGACGGTGCCGGCCATGGCACCGGTGTGGATGCCCTCGGGCGTCGTCCCGCCCTGGATGTCCTCGATGTCGCTGTCGAGGGCGCGGCAGAAGAGATGCCAGGAATGCTCGCGGTCTGACCGGGCGAGCACCCAGGCATGGGTGATCAGGCTCAACGTCGAGCCGTGCGAGGTACGCTCCAGATAGTAGTCGATGTTCTTTTTGATCAGGTCGTGGTGGAACTCGTAGCCGAGGGATTCGAACAAGAGATCCAGCTCCTCTGCCGAGAAGAGGTAGAAGAGCATCAAAACGTCGGCCTGCTTGGAGAGCTGGTAGTTGTTGGGATCGTCGCCCTCGGCCTCGAGGATCCGGTCGAGCCGGTGGATATTGTCGTATTTTTCGCGATAGGCGGCCCAGTCGAGGACCTTCAGCTGCTCGTAGCCGTCGAACTGGCTGATGATGCCGTCGCCGTGGAACGGAATCTTGAGCTTGCGGCTGATGTCGTACCAGCGCTCCAGCTCCTCCTCGTCGGTCTCCAGCAGGGCCAGGAGCTTGGTCCGGCGGGTCACCGGCAGCATGTCGATCAGGTCGAGGGCGCGGGCCATCACCCAGGCGACCATGACGTTGGTGTAGGCGTTGTTGTCGATGCCCCTGGCCTCTGCGGGGTCGGTGCCGGGATAGGCCGTGTGGAACTCGTCCGGGCCCATCACCTCTTTGATCTCGTAGCGATCGATCTCGGGGTTGTAGGTGGCGATCGAGCCCCAGAATCGGGCGATCGAGAGGAACAGTTCGCCCCCGTAGTAGTAGATGAAGTCGTCGTCGCCGGTGGCTTCCCAGTAGCGCCAGATATTGTAGCAGATCGCGGCGTTGACGTGGCGCTGGCGCTGGCTGGTGTCGGGCAGCCAGCGGCCGGAGTCGGGGTTGAGGTGGACGATCTGGGTCTCTTCGCGGCCGTTCGAGCCGCTCTGCCAGGGGAACATCGCCCCCTTGAAGCCCTCGGCGTGCGCGGCGTGACGTGCCTCCCTGAGCCGCCTGTAGCGATAGAGGATCGTCTCGCGCACCAGCTGCGGCAGGCGCAACGTCAGGTACGGCAGGATGAAGAGCTCGTCCCAGAAAATGTGGCCGCGATAGGCTTCGCCGTGCCAGCCGCGGGCCGGCACGCCGACGTCGTAGTCGATCGAGTTGGGCGACATGGTCTGCAGGAGGTGGAAGATGTGCACCCTGAGCTTGGTCTGCTCCGCGTTGCTCTGCGGCCGGTCGAAGGTGATGTCGCAGGTGTCCCAGAGCTGGCTCCAGCAGCGGGCACTGCGGTGTCTCAGCCAGTTGAAGTCGGGGGTGCGGGCGAGCGCTTGCACCGCCTCGTCGCCCGCCTCGGCGATCGCCGGATCGCGGCTGGTGAACAGCGAGGCGAGCTTCTCGATCCTGAGCGTGCGGCGGTCCATGTCGAAGCTCACCGTCTGCTCGATCACATCGCTGCCGGCATCGGTCTCGGCCGCCGCCTCGACCGGGTCGGCTCCCTGCCAGAGCTGGAGCCGTGCCGCCTGGGCGATCTCGACCCGGGACTGGGTCGTCCGGCTGCGCAGGAAGACGGTCTCGGCATCGACGGCACGGGTCTCCAGGGTCTCGAGATGCCGGCTGGCGAGTGCCTTGTAGCGATTGACCCCGGCATTGATCACGCTGCCGTCGAGGCCTGCCTTGACGGTGACCCGGCCTTCCCAGTCGAGGGCCCTGAGCTCGAGGCGGATGCCGGCCAGGTGCCGGTCGGCCATGCTGACCAGCCGCTCCTCGCGGTAGTGGGTGGTTCGCCCGGCGGCGTCGCGAAAGCGCATGTCGCGGGTCAGGATGCCCTGCCTGACGTCGAGTTCGCTCCGATAGCTCTCCAGGGTCACCGAATCGATGGAGAACCAGGGCTCGTCGTCGATCTTGAAGGTCAGGGGCAGCCAGTTCGGGACGTTGACCAGATCCTCGTTCTCGATGTCGCGATCGCCGACCCGGCTGGTCAGGCGATTGTAGAGGCCGGCGACGTAGCAGCCGGGGTAGTGCACCCCGTCGGCCGCCGCATCGGGCGCCGCGCCGCGGGTCACGAAATAGCCGTTGCCGAGCGCGGTCAAGGTTTCGCGGTGCTTCTCTTCTCCCGGCACGTAGCTGTCGTAGGCCAGAACCCAAGCCATAGCTGCTCCCTTTGCGTCGTTATCTGCACCGATCATCGAAAGCCGGGGCGAGGATATCAAGACGATACGGTTTTGCATCCCCCCGTTTGCAAGGAATGGTGTGCCGCCGCCCTTGGCGATCGCCGCCGCATCCCCTAGACAAGGCGGCCGCTATCCTGCCGGCGGCGATAAGGCAACCATTCAGTGAGGCCTCGGGAATGGCTGATTTGGACCAGCTCTTCGAGCGAATCGACGACGAGGGGATCAAAAGTGTCGATCTTCGCTTCACCGACCTCGCCGGGCGCTGGCGGCACACCACCCTCGACGGGCCGAGCCTGGAGCGCCATCAGCTCGATCACGGTCTGTTGATCGACGGCTCGGCGGTGCCGGGCTGGCGCGACGTCAGCGAGGCCGATCTCCTGCTGAAGCCCGATCTCGCCTCGGTCTTCACCGACCCGTTCGCGGCGCAGCCGACGCTCTGCCTGATCGCCGACGGGGCCGAGCCCGCCACCGGCATGGGCTACGAGCGCGATCCCCGTTCGACGGCGCGGCGCGCCGAGGCGTTCCTGGCCGAGAGCGGGATCGCCGACAGCTGCACGCTTTCGGTCGAGCTCGGCTTTTTCCTGTTCGACGACGTCAAGGTCGAAAACAGTCCCTGGCGCGCCGGCTACAGTCTCGAATCGAGCGAGGGGCGGACGGCCGGTGCTGCGGCTTTTGCCGGCGGCAACAGCGGCCACCGCCCGGCACCTGCGGCCGCGCAGGCCTGTCTGCCGCCGGCCGACCATCACAGCGACATTCGCGCCGAGATCACCACCACACTGCGCGGTCTCGGCCTGCCGGAGCTGCGCCACGAGCACGGCCCGGCCGCCTCGCAGCACCGGCTGGCGATCGGCAAGAGCGGTCTGGTCGAGCTCGCCGACCGGTTGCAGCTGACCAAGTACGTCACCCACCAGGTGGCGGCCTCCTACGGCAAGTCGGCGAGCTTCATGGCCAAGCCGATCCCCGACGAGCCCGGCGCACCGCTCTTTTTGGCGTTCTCGTTCTGGGGCGACGGCAAGCCGCTCTTCGCGGGCCAGGGCTATGCCGATCTCAGCGACCTCTCGTTGCAGTTCACCGCCGGCATTCTCGCCCATGCTCGTGCCCTGAACGCGTTCACCAATCCGACGACCAACAGCTACCGGCGGCTGCAGCCGAGCCAGGACGAGCCCACCATCCTCACTTTTGCCGCGCACAACCGTTCGGCCGCGGTGCGCATCCCCTATGCCGACCGCCCGGACCGCAAGCGTGTCGAGCTGCGCTTCCCGGACCCCGGCGCCAACCCCTACCTCGCGGTTACCGCCGTCTTGATGGCCGGGCTCGACGGGATCGTGCGGAAGCTGGAGCCCGGCGATGCCATGGACCGCAATCTCTACGATCTGCGGCCGGAGGAGCTCGAGGGCATCCCGTCCACCGCCCGCTCGCTCGATGCGGCACTGGAAGCGCTCGAGGCCGATCACGACTTTCTCTTGCGCGGTGACGTGATGCCGAGTGAGCTGATCGAGGCCTATTGCGAGGTCAAGCGGGCCGAACTCGACCACTTGGCGCGGCTGCCGACGCCGGGCGAGTTCGAGCTCTATTACGGGCTTTGACGATGACCCCGAGCACGACGCCGCAAGACGTTCTCGCCTGGTGGTTCGCGCCCGAGACCAAGCCGCAGTGGTTCGGGGGTGGTGCCGCCTTCGATGCGGCGGTGCGCGACCGGCTCGGCCCGCTCTGGACGCGGGCGGCCGAGGGCCTGCTCGACGGTTGGGCGGTCGAGCCGCGCGGGCTGCTGGCCCTGGTGATCCTGTTCGATCAGGTGCCGCGCAACATCTTTCGCGGCACCGCCCGGGCGTTCGCAGGTGACGCGCGTGCCCTGGCCCTCGCCCGGCTGGCGGTCGATCGCGGCTTCGACCAGGGAATGTCGGTCGACGAGCGGCTGTTCCTCTATCTGCCGTTCGAGCACGCCGAGGATCTCGCCGACCAGGAGCGCTCGGTGGCGCTGTTTCGGGCGTTGGGTGACGCCGACTATCTCGACTATGCGCTGCGCCACAAGGACGTGATCGAGCGGTTCGGTCGCTTCCCGCACCGCAACGCCATATTGGGGCGCCCGAGCACGGCCGCGGAGCTGGCCTTCCTCGAGCAGCCGGGATCGTCCTTCTGAGCGACAAAGCGCGCTTTTCGGATCTGCTCGGCAGGCTCTTGCCGTCCGTCGAGGGGCGGCCCTCGGCGCGCATGCCCGAGGGCCTCTATGCGTATATCTGGGTGGTCAGCTGGTCGCAGCAGATCGTCCTCTGTCTTTTGACGTTCCTGGTCTTTCCGCTGACGCTGGCGCCGATCGAGTTGCAGCGGCGGATCGTCAACGAGGCGATCGGCGGGATGAACCTCGACCTGCTGTTCTGGCTCGGTGGTCTTTATGCCGCCGTGGCGCTGGTCCAGGGCGCGTTGAAGTATCTGCGCAACGTCTACCTCGAGCGGGTCGGGCAGGGGGTGATCCGGCGGTTGCGTCGGCGAATCGTCGCCAACGAGGAATTCGGTGCAAAGATGGCCGAGGGCACCAAGCAGTCCTTGATCGTCAAGGAGGCCGAGGAGGTCGGTGACTTCGTTGCCGAAAGCCTCGCCTTCCCGCTGCTCCAGGCCGGCATCGTCCTGGCCATCGCCGGTTACATGCTGGTCGTCGATCCGGCCGTGGCCATGGTGGCGCTGGGCTTCTTCGTTCCTTCGATGATCCTGGTCGCCGTCGTTCAGCCGCGGCTCAACCGGCTGACCGGCAAGAAGACGAGAACCCAGCGCAGTCTCGGCGAGGCGGTGCTCGAGGACGACCACGCGCCCGATCGTGTGGCCGCGGACAGCCGGATCGACCGGCTGATCGAGAAGCTCTATGCGCTGAAGGTGCGGATCGCCGAGCTCAAATACGGCGTCAAGTTCGCGACCAATCTCCTCGGTCATCTCGGGCCGTTGAGCGTGCTGGTCGTCGGCGGGTATTTCGTCGTTCAGGGGGAGACGACGCTCGGCACCATCGTCGCCTTCATCTCCGGCTACGACAGGATGAGCGACCCGGCGCGCGAGCTTTTGAACTTCTACCGGCGCTTGTCGATGATGCGGGTGCAGTACGGCCTCGTGCGCGAGGCCGCGAGCGGCAGTCCGCCCGAGGCTCAGTGACCCTGCAGGCGCTGCGAGCAGTCGCTGCGAAAGCCCGGCTCGTCGACCAGCCGGCGCAGAAACGTGTCGAAATCGAGTTCCGGGGCGACCCGCCGCTGCGCGAAGCGGAGTGCTGCGGGCTGGGTCAGGGCCGGCAGCGGGCAATTGGAGGTCGCGGTCTCGGCGAGTCGGACGGGCTTGTTCTGATGCACCATCGGCCCCCAGCGGCTGACATAGGCGCCGACGCCGAGATCCTCCGGGATGGCCGTTGCGCCGAGTGCGCCTTCGTGCTCGAGGCGGACAGCCTCGATCTCGACGTAATCGTAGTTGACCCCGACCGATTCGGTTTCGTGCATCCGCGCCAGTTGCTGCTCGTCGAGCCAGGTGATGGCGACGAAGGCGATCGCGCCTTCGTGCCGGTGGAGGGTCGCGGGCAGCGCACCGTAGCGGGTGAAATGGGCGGAATAGACGACGACGTGGTCGAACAGCACGGCCCGGCTGACCGGGATGTGGCCGGCGAAACCGGCGAACTTGCGGCGCAGCTGCAGCGGTGAAGCATTCGAGCCCAGCGCGAGCACCGGCTTGCGGTTGTCGATCGAGAAGTCGGGCACATCATCGCTCGTCGCGAAGACGTAGCGCTCGAGCGGGGCGAGATAGGGGTAGTCGACGGCGCGCGGCAATGCCCGCTCGTTCGAGCATCGTTCAGAACCGCCGGCTGCGGCCGGCGCGCCTTTCAGCAAAGTCGTCATCCCACGCTCCCATGATCGCCGACACGTCTGGCCAGCCGAATTTTTTGTCGGTTGAAATTATCCTGGTTCACCCTGCAGATCAACCGGTGATTTGCTCTTTCTCCGGACAGTCGGGCCCTGTTCGGCATTTACGTAGGCGCCGAGTACCACGATGACCGATGTCATGTAGAAAAACAAAAGTGCGATGACGATGCTGGCCAGGCTGCCGTAGGTGACGCTGTAATCGGCGAAATGGGCGAGGTACCAGGAGAAGCCGGTACCGGCAGCGATGAACAGGGCGAGGGTGAGCAGCACGCCGGGCAGGATGGTCCTCACCCGGTGACCGTTGTTCGGCAGAAAGCGGTGCATCGCGGTGAGGGTGACGAAGAGCGCGAGGATCGCGATGCCGTAGCGGACGACGGTGAAGAAGAGCTGAAAGGTGAAGCCGAGATCGACCCAGAAGGTCAGCGCCCGCCAGAGCAGCGGCGCGAGCACGATCAAGAACGACATCAACGGCACCATCAGCGCGAACAGGGCAACGAAGACGACGTCCTGGAGCCGGCGGAACCACAACGGGCGCAGGGTGGTCACCCGGTAGGCGCGGTTGAAGGCGAGCCGGACGGCCTCGACGCCGCTGCTCGCGGCCCAGAGCGTGGCGAGAATGCCGAAGGTGAGAAAACCGGTCTCCTGGCCGACCACCACCTCGGCGATCGCAGGTTCCAGCGCCGCCGCCACCTCGTCCGGCACGGTGTCGAACATCAGCGCCATGATACGCTGGAGATCGGCCTCGCTGCCGAGGAAGCTGGAGATCGCAGCGAGGACGATGAGAAACGGGAAGATCGCGACGATGGCGGTAAACGACATGTAGCCCGCGACCATGAAGCCGTCCTCGTCCGACATCCGTTTGCCGGCGCGGGCCATCATCAGCGAGCCGTCGCGGCCGAGGCGCCAGAGCCGGGCGAGTTGTTCGACCAGTTGCATCCTCTCTTCCTCGAAGCGGTACCGCTTTGTCTCGCCGGATCGCCGCGGCCGAGGATGGTCGCGACGGAGGTTGCGATCGCGTGCGGCCGGTCCGCCGGCAGATCACGGCGAGAGACGTCGATCCGCCAAGGATATAACCCAAATGGACGTAAAATCCATCGCGAACGGCTCGTCTCGGCCGTCGCCTTCACGCCGATCGGCGTCTTCGCGGCTATAGCGAGTGCGGGGGATATCGAGATTGGGCGGGCTCTGTTTCCGGGCGAGGAGGTCAGATGCCGGCATCGAATACTTTGCCACCGGAGGCGAGTGGTGCGCCGGGCGTCGTGTCTCGGGCCTGGTCGCCGACCGCTGTCTCGGCGCCGGGACGAGGCGGGCGCGGTCGAGGGTCAGGTTTTCGTCTTCGCCTCGGCGCCGGGCTTGCTGTCATCGCCGAATCGGTTCTGCGCGCGGTCGACGAAGTCCCAGGCGAAGCGTTCGCTGAAGCCGGCGAGAAAGCCGATCACCCAGAGGACGTGAATGGTTTGCGGGGCGAGACCGTCGGCTGTGCCGTAGCCGGCGAAGGCATTGTCGTCGAGCAGGGTGCCGAGGCTGACCACGCCGCCGAACAGGGCGGCCAGGATGAAGATCGCGAGCAGGACACCGATCAACGGCTTGAGCAACGCCGTCCAGAACATGGCGAAGGGGTCGAGGTCGCGGACCCGTGAGAACGCCTTCAGCCGGGTCGCGATGCTGAGGATGCCGCCGACCACGGCGGCGTAGGAGACGGTCGCCAGGGCGGTCATGTCGACGGCGCGCAAGGCGCTCTCCTGGTCGTGGCGCGCCATCAGCCCGAGGACGGCGAAAGCGACGGCCCAGATGACGAGCGACAAGCCGAGGGCCAGAAGGACGAGGGCGACCGGGCTGCCGGCGCTGACCCGGGCGAGCGTGCCGGTGAACCAGCCGGCGTGGCGGTGGTTCTCGACCTGCAGGCGCAGGCGCTCGTCCTGGGCGAGAGCCAGCTTGGGTGGCTCGGCGAGCAGGCAATCGAAGATGAAACCGAGCCGGGCCGCGGCATCGTCGATACCCTTGAGCTCGTGGGCGAGGCCCAGTGCGACCGACAGCTCCTCTTCGAGCGCGGGGCTCACCTCGGCCGCGGCGGCACGGCGGCGAAGCGCTGCGATCTCTTCGTCGCCGAGGGCTCGCTGCGCGCCGGTCGGCCGTGGCCTGCCGACCGCACGGCCGGGCGCCGTGCCGGATCGACTGCCGGTACCCGAACCCGCCCCCGGGCGGCCGACAGAGGCGTGCAGCGGCTCGACCGGCTGGGCGCTCATCGCTTGCTCCTCGGCGCAGCACCCGTCGGCGGCGGGTGCGCTCGTCGTTCATCCGTATCGAGAAAGGTTCGACGCAGGGCAGACTAATAGGGCAGCCCGCGATGTCCATGGTTACGTGAACAGCCCCGAAAGCCGCCGCATGCGTGGCAATTCGGTCATCGGCGACCGGACCGGCCTCGTTTCGGCCGAGGCGGACGATCTCGGTCAGGAACTCGGCCGGCGACTGCACCGCCACCTCGGGCGGGCCGACGAGGTCACCGAGCGCCGGCTCCACGACCGCCCGGCCTCGTTCGAGGCGGGTTCGAGCCGGGCGCGTTCAGCGAAGACCCGGTCGAGATCGGCGTCGTCGACCTCCGGCGCCGGCTCGTAGACGGCGGTCGCGAACTCGATCGGCGCGCCGTCGCTGTTGACGACCCTGGGCGGTGGCTGATCGATCGGCTCGTCCAGCACCTGGCGGAGCCAGATGTCGGTGAAGATTGGCGCAGCACCCGGCAGCACGACCTCGAGACTGGTCGCCGCCTCGATCTCTGCCACGTCGTCGGACCCGCCGATGTCGCTGGCGATCGGGGCGGCCTCGGCCTCGGCGGCGGTGACGAACGCCTGCAGGCCCTCGGCATAGGGCGGTGCCAAGACGAGGATGATCTCGCTCGTGCGCAGGCGGCGGCGGACGCGAAAGAGGCGCAGGACGAGGATCTCGCCCTGCTCCATCTGCCGGCTGCGCTCGGGCTCGTCGACCTGCACGGGCTCACCGCCGCGGATCAGGTCCCGGACGGTAAAGTGCCGGCCGCGCTCGACCGCGACCACCTCGTAGAGGCTCACAACCGAACGGCGCAGTGCCTGGATGAAGTCGCGATTGGCCGGGCTCTCCTTCCAGCCGCGCCGCTTCAGGTAGTTCTCCGCGACGTTGCGCCCGTCGTCGAGCATGCGGGTGATGAAATCCTCGCAGGCCGACCCCCAGGCATCGATGAAGGCCTCGCGGCCGATCACCTCCTCGAGGTCGTCGATGTCGATGCCGGCATCGTGGCACGCCGGACCGACATGCTCGACGAACACCTCGGCCAGCGGCTCCCGCCATTCCTCGCGCTGCAGCCAACTGGCGAGACCCACCATCGCATGCGCCATTTCGGTCTCCCCCCAATGGCACCGGCTCGGAGCCTGTCCGTCCGCTCTTTACCGTTCGGGTCCATTCGGCACAGCTTGCCGAAGACGGGCCGTTCGGTCCAGGCCCGGTCGTTCGGGGCGACGCACCGGCCGGCGTCGGGGCAGGGTGGTGCGGGGCGAGAGGTCAGTGGCGGCGATCGGTGAGGCCGAGTTCCGCCCAGAGCCAGCCGAAGTCGTAGTCGGCCAGCGCCTCGCCGCCGCGCATACCGCTCTGGTTCTCCAGGTATTTCAGCCACTCGACGACCTCCTGCCGGCCCTCGGGGGTCCGGGCCAGATCGCGCGGCGCGCGGTTGCCGAGCATGCCCACGGGCGCGTCGATGGCCTGGCGGTAGTGTCGGTCCAGCGCCTCGCGGATCACCTGCCGCTCCTCCTCGGGCGGCAGCCGCTCGGGCGGCGGTCCGGCCTTCGAGGATCCGCCCTGCTGCAGGAGCTCTTCGACGGAGTGCCGCTCGATCGTGGGCTCGCCGAGCTTTTCGGGCAACAGCGCGTCGAGCAGTGCCCGGCCCCGCGCGAAGCGGTCGGCCGAGTTGACGACGAGGACGACCTTGCGCCCGTCGAGCTCGACCGTGCCGAGCAGTGACACCCCGGCGCCGTCGGTCGTCTGCAGCTGGATGCCGCGGGTCGGCTTGCTCGCGCGTTGCACCGGTTCGGCCTGGATCCAGTTCCAGACGTCTCGATCGGCGGGCTCGAGCATCAGGGCCTCGTCCAAGGCCCGGCGCACGCCCGCCACGCGGCAGCCCTTGGCGAGCGGCCAGCTGGCGGTGACGAGCTCGAAGGGCTCACCCTCGGCGTTCACGATCTCCGGCAGTTGCGGGTGCAAGACCTGAGCGAGCGCATCGGCGAGCCAGAAGTGCGTGAAGACGAAGGCGGCACTGCGCAGCACCTCGTCCTGGTGGCCACCCTCGAAGGCCAGCGTCTCGATCCCCGCCACACCGACTTCGCGGCCCATGCGGCCGATCTCGTCGAGCGCCCGCGCCTCCAGCTTCTCCAGCAATTGCAGGAGCTTGGCCGCGGTCTCGTGGCCGTAGCGGAGCAGCATGCCGGTGAATGTCGGCTCGCCCCTGACCCACACCAGCCGGGCCGCGATCCGGTCCCATTGCTGGATGTTGCGACTGCCGGAATGCTCCTCGACCGCCACGGGCTCGCCACCGCGGACCAGGTCGCGCACCGAAAACCCCCGGCCGCGGACGATGTCGCTCACCTCGTAGAGGCTCGGCACGGAGTGGCGCAGGGCCTCCAGGTAGGCGCGAGTACGGACACTCTCCTTCCAGCCGCGGCGTCTGAGGTAGTCCTCGGTGACGTTGCGGCCGTCCTCGAGCCTGCGGGTGAGGAAATCCTCGAAGGCGCAGCCCCAAAGCGACATGAAGGAGCCCTCGCCCAGGACATCGGGCAAGTCGGCGATGGGGATGCCTGCGGCTGCGCAGGCCTCGCCCAGATGCTGCTCGATGACCTCGCCGAAGTCCTCCTGCCACTGGTCACGCTCGACCCAGCGGATCAGCCCCTCGATCTTCTCCCCCCGTGCCATTGGCGGCGTTCTCCCGAGCTCGGCTCAGAGCGTCTCGGTCCACTTCACGTAGGCGTCGATGTCGAACTTGCGCTTCAGGCCGTTGGCATTCATGTAGCGCAGCTTGCCGAAGACCGGGCGTTCGGTCCAGGCCCGGTCGTGCAGGCCGAACAGCCAGCCGACATTGGCGAAGGACGACGGGTCGCGGCCGTCGAGGAACCAGCGATTGTTGAGGCGGAGCGTGGTGGTGAAGGCCGCCTCGTGGCTCTTCGACCACTCGATGATCTTCTTGCCCCAGTACATGCGCATGTAGTTGTGCATGTAGCCCGAGACGCGCATCTCGCGCATCGCGGCGTTCCAGTACGCGTCGTGGGTCTCGCCGGCCTCGAGCTCGTGTTCGCCGTAGACGTGCTCGCGCGCGTCGCCCGCGTGTTCGGCCATGGTCTTTTTCGCCCAGTCGGGCAGCACGGCAAAGCTGTCGTAGTCGTCGGTGAACGCGACGAAGTTCATGGCGAGCTCGCGGCGGACGATCAGCTCCTCGAGGAACGAGGCACGATCCTCTCGGCCCACCCCTTCGGCGTCCTCGGCGGCGAGGGCCATGTCCAGGGGCGAGATCTGGCCGAAATGGAGATACGGGCTGAGCTCGGAGCATTGCCGGGCGACCGGCTCGTTGCGGCCGTCGGCGTAGCCGTCGAGCTTCTCCGCGATGAAGCGCTCGAGGCGCTGGCGCGCTTCGCTCGCACCACCTTTGAACCGCTCGACCCGGCCGACCGTGTCGTCGAGCTTCAGCTTCGCGAGCGTGCCGTCGATGTCCGCAGGATCGAAGTCGCGCTCGAGGTCGAGGTCCAGCGACGACGTCGAAGCGTCGGGCAACGCCACGCCGACCAGGAACTTTGCCAACTGGCGCTCGATCTTCGGCCGGATCGTCCGCGCCCCGAACTCCGCCTTGTCGCTCGCCACCTCGACCGGGACCACGACGTCGCTCTCCACCTGGACCACCCGGCAGCCGGCGTGCTCGGCGACGTGCTCGCGCCAAGCCCGTTGGTGGCGGAGATAGCCGCGATCGCAGACGACGACCGCGGCGTCGCGGGCGAGCTCGACAGCGACCCGGTCGGGGCTGCCGTGGCGCATGACGAAGCGGATCCGCCGTTCTTCGAGATCGCGGGCGACCTCGGCCAGGCCTTCGAGCATGAAGGCGTAGTGGCGCAGATCGGCCTCGGGGTAGTCGTCCATCAGCCCGAAGCCGACCACCAGCGGCAGCCCGCGCTCGTTGGCGAGCTCCAGCGCGTAGGCGAGGGCGTGGTTGGTGGCCACGCGTTGTGCCTGCTGCAGCCAATACAGCACGTAGCGACCCTCCGACCGCTCGGGGGTTTCGTTCAGGCTCTGGAATCGTTCGCTGTGCAGCATGACAGGCCGGGAACTAGCCCGCTCACGGGGTCGTGGCCAGTCCCGGCCTTGACGCTGGTCGGCGCTGCGGCCACTTCCCGCGCACGCCGAATGTCGCGCGACATTCGGCGTGCGCGACATATGGCGAGCTTGGAGACGCCGACCATGGCCATTCATCTCGATCGTCGACATGCCTTGGCCGCCGCGTTGGGTTCGGCCGCCTTTGCCACGGGATTGGTGCCCGGCCGTCACGCCGAGGCCGCCACGGCACAGTATCTCGAGGCACTGGCGCGCGTGCTCGACGGCCGCGAGCCGCTGCCCGGCGGGATCGCCATCGATGCCCCCGAGGTCGCCGAGGACGGCAACATGGTGGCGGTCTCGATCCGGGTCGAAAGCCCGATGACCGAGGCCGACCATGTCCGGCGGATCGTCCTGCTCTCGACCCGCAACCCGGTGGCCGAGATCGCGAGCTTTCACCTGACGCGACACTCGGGCGAGGCCTTCGTGAGCAATCGGATTCGCCTCTCGGAGAGCCAGGACATCGTCGTTGTCGCCGAATTCGCTGACGGCACGCTGCGTCAGGCCCGCCGCGAGGTTCGGGTCACCGTCGGCGGTTGCGGGTCGGTCTGAGGGAAACAGGCATGAGCTATGTCGAGAACGTCCGCCCGCGGCTTCGCGTGCCTGCTACGGCTGCCGCCGGCGAGGTGGTCGAGATCAGGACGCTGATCTCGCATCCGATGGAGAGCGGGCATCGCACCGACGGCGAGGGCAACCCGATCCCGCGGCTGATCATCACCACCATGTTCGCCACCTTCAACGGCGAGGAGGTGTTCCGCGCGCATTGGGGCTCGGGCATCGCCGCCAATCCGTACCAGGCGTTCACACTGCGGGTGGACGAGCCCGGCACGCTCGAGGTGGTCTGGCAGGACGAGGCCGGCCACGAATGGCGCGATTCGGCGAGCATCGCGGTCGGCTGATCATCCGGGACGGGAACATTTGGATCGAATCCAAGGTCTGCTGTCGGACTTCGCGGAACCTTTGCCGGGGTCGGAGCGTCTATACACGCTCACCAACGGAGGATTACCATGCTCTTCGATCCCAACTGGCGCGCCTTGCGCGCTCTTACGCTCGCCCTCTTGCTCGCTGTCGGCAGTGTCGGCCTCGTGGCGTGCGACGATCCCGGTCCTGCCGAGGAGGCCGGCGGCGAGGCCGGTGAGGCTGTCGACGAGGCCGTCGACGAGGGCGAGGAGGCCGTCGAGGAGGCCGGTGACGAGGCCGAGGAAGCCACCGACTGAGCCGAACCGCGTAGCATCGGCGCTTCTGCGGCGCCGATGCCGCGCCGTCCTCGTTGTCGGCCGTCCAGCGGCGGCTCTGCCCTCGAGACGGACGACGCCGTGAACAGCCGATGGCTCTCGGGCCTCGGACTCTTGGCGTTCGCACTCGTCGTGAAGGCGCCCGCCGCTGCGGCCGACATCGAGTACGGCGCCTATCTGGCGCAGGATTGCAGCTCCTGCCATCAAAATAACAGTGAATCTGAGGGAATTCCGCCGATTGCCGGATTGCCCATGGACTATTTCATTTCGGCGCTGAAGGCGTATAGTGAGGGGCAACGCGATCATTCGACGATGCGGATGATCGCCCGATCGCTCGATGCCGAGCAGATCGCGGCCCTGGCTGCCTATTACGCGCAGGAATAGGGACTCGCGGCGACTGTCGGTGCCGAGCGCTTCAGGCTCGAGGCTGGCAGGGGTCCGGGAGGACAGACGGTTATGCGCATCAAGCGGCGGCGGTTCAATCGAGCGCTCGGCCTCGGCGGTCTGGCGGTGGCAGCCGGCAGCATCGCAGCACCCTTGCCGCTGCGTGCGGCGGCGGCCCGGGTCGTCATCGTCGGCGGCGGACCCGGCGGGACCACCATGGCGCGCTTCCTCAAGCGGGATGCGCCGGAGCTGCAGGTGACACTGGTCGAGGCCAACCCGCTGCACACCACCTGCTTCTACTCCAACCTCTATCTCGGCGGTCTCGTCGCGTTCGACGACATCACCCACGACTACGACGACCTCGCCGCGCTCGGCATCGAGATCGTCCAGGACCGCGCCGTCGCGGTCGATCCGGACAGTCGGACGCTGGAGCTCGCCGAGGGTCCGCCCCTCGTCTACGACAAGCTGGTGCTCGCCCCCGGCATCGCCATGCGTTGGGGGGCGATCGAGGGCTACGACGAAGCGGCGGCGCTTATCATGCCGCACGCCTTCCAGGCGGGGGCGCAGACCCGGCTCTTGAAGGAGCAGGTGCTGGGCATGCGCCAGGGCGGCACGTTCCTGATGGTCGCACCGCCCAACCCCTATCGCTGCCCGCCCGGCCCCTACGAGCGGGCCTCGATGATCGCGCACCAGTTCGAGCAGCACAATCCCACGGCCAAGATCCTGATCCTCGACGCCAAGCCGAGCTTCTCCAAGCAGGCGCTCTTCGAGGAGGCGTGGCGGACGCATTATTCCGGCATGATCGAGTGGGTGCCGGGCGATTTCGGCGGCCGGGTGGTGGCGGTCGACCCGGTCGCGATGACCGTCACCAACGCGGACGGCGAGGTCTTCGCGGCCGATGTCGTCAACTGCATCCCGCCGCAGCAGGCGGGGCTGATCGCCGCCGCCGCCGGGGCCACCGACGAGAGCGGCTGGTGCCCGGTCGAGCCGGACAGCATGGCGTCGTCGATCCTGCCGGACGTGGTGGTGCTGGGTGACGCCTCGATCGCCGGCGACATGCCCAAATCGGGCTTCTCGGCCAACAGCCAGGCCAAGGTCGCGGCGATGGTGCTGAGCCACGAGCTCACCGGTTCGCGGCTTTTCCCGGTCCGCTATCGCAATACCTGCTGGAGCTCGACCGCCCCCGAGGACACGGTCAAGATCGGCGCCAGCTACGAGCCCCGGGACGGCAAGATCTCGGCCTACGACGGGTTCGTCAGCGAGGTCGGCGAGAGCGCCGAGCTCAGGCGCGAGCAGCGGCTCGAGGCGGATGCCTGGTACGCCAGCATCGTCTCCGAGACCTTCGGTACCGGCTGAGGCGGCCGGGCGCCGATCTGCCGCTGTCGTTCGCGGCTATCGCCATGCGCTCGTCTGCGCTAGGCGACCGGTGGTTGCCCGTTGCTCGAGGAGGCCCATGCTGCACGACCGGATGGCCGACGGTCCTTTGTCGCACGCGACGCTGGTCGAGCGCCTGGAAGGGCTCGCCCGCACCTCGCTGCCGCTTTGGGGGATCGATCCGCAGACCCCCTGCCGGCTCATCAATCTGAGTGAGAACGCGACCTATCTGGTCGAGCCCGCCGGCGCCGAGAAGGTGGTTCTCCGGCTGCACCGCGAGGGCTATCACACCAGAAACGCGATCGCTTGCGAGCTCGCCTGGATGGATGCGATCGAGCGGGACACCGGGGTGATCACGCCGACTGCGGTTCCGGGCAGGGACGGCGAGCGCATCCAGACCGGCCGCAGCCCGCTCCTCCCCGCCGCACGGCACATGGTGCTGTTCGAGTTCATCGACGGGCGCGAGCCGGACGTCGGCCAGGACGACCTCACCGTGCCGTTTCAGCAGTTGGGCGAGGTCTCGGCCGAACTGCACCGCCATGCGATGCGCTGGCGGCGCCCGGCGAGGTTCGAGCGGCTCACCTGGGACGACGCGCATATCCTGGGCCCGAATGCGAACTGGGGCGACTGGCGGCGAGCGCCGGCCATGGACACGAGCAGACGTGCGGTGCTCGAGCGTCTGGCGGCGACGCTGGCGAAGCGGCTCGCCGGCTTCGGTCGCGCGCCGGAGCGCTACAACCTGGTCCATGCCGATATTCGCCTCGCCAACCTTCTGGTGCACGAAGGCTCGGTCCGGGTCATCGATTTCGACGATTGTGGCATCGGCTGGTTGCTCTACGACGTCGCGACCACGGTCTCCTTCATCGAGGATCACCCCCTGGTCCCGGCCTGGATCGACGCCTGGCTCGAGGGCTACCAACGGGTGCGCCCGCTGGCGCGCGCCGAACGCGACGAGATCCCGACCTTCGTCATGCTCCGCCGGATGGCGCTCTTGGCCTGGATCGGCAGCCATGCCGAGACCGACCTCGCGAAGGAGCAGGGCCCGGACTTCACCCGGGTCTCGGCCGAGCTCGCCGAGCGCTATCTCGCGCGCTACGGCTGAGAGCCCTCTCTGATTGGGGTCGTTGGTGTCAAGCTGCTCCGCTTCTTTCGCCAACCATCGTCTCGACCCGTTCCTGCGGGTCACGCGCTTCT